>Ga0265316_10000265_pt1 | contig 59393 bp, 48 predicted proteins | sample 4522metaG_FD_202092 | JGI IMG/M metagenome (GOLD analysis project Ga0265316, IMG submission 202092) | Rhizosphere microbial communities from Carex aquatilis grown in University of Washington, Seatle, WA, United States - 4-5-22 metaG | ecosystem: Host-associated > Plants > Roots > Rhizosphere >... | reverse complement strand
CATACCGGAGGGGCCACACCCGATCCCATCTCGAACTCGGAAGTTAAGTCCTCCAGGGCCCATGGTACTGCAGGGGAAACTCTGTGGGAGAGTAGGTCGCCGCCGGGATTAATTTAAATGGGAACCCTGAGGGTTTCCAAACTCTCCAACGCGGGAAGGAGCTCACGCTTCTTCCCGCGTTTCATTTTGTGCGCGGTGAACCTTCGTCCCCGGCGGATAGACGCGCTAGATGCCGACCGAACTGCTCGGCGATGAGGTGCTCGATGCAGTAGGTGGTTCCTGACAAACGATTGCGCTTGCAGTTGACCTTGCGGCAGCTTGCCTTACGCTCCTTGATTTCGCCGAGCTGCTCCTCGATGCGAGCCAAGCAGTAGGCACGCATGGTGGCGGGGTGATCGATGTCGCGAATCTTGCGCGCCCCAGAAGGTTTTGGCCGGCACAGGATGGGCGGTGACTCGCTCTCTTCGGGCCAAACCGCAAGCCATGTCGCGCTGCAATCCGGGCACTGGCGGAGTTCTTCCCATTCCGCGATGTCGACCGCCTGCCAGCGCATCACGGAATCGTCCTCGATAATTGCCCAGTCGGGTCGCTTGCCACATGAACAACCATTCGACGGATCCGCCTTGCTCGGCATGGAGTCAGCGTACCCGAAAACCTCGCTTGTGCGGAAATGCCTCGCTCTCGAAGGGGACGAAATCGGTCGAGTCCGTCTATACTGGCGCGCATGTCAGCGCCGAACGATGTTCTTCACGCGCTCCGGGAGCGAGGTTTTGTCCAGCAAATCAGTGACGAAGTAGCCCTGGCAAGCCTCCTCGCCAAGGGCCCAGTCACTTTCTACGCCGGATTCGACCCGACCGCTTCAAGTTTGCACGTGGGAAGCATGATTCCGCTCATGGCCATGGCGCATCTTTCGCAGGCCGGCCACCGCCCCATAGCGGTTCTGGGCGGGGGAACGGCCATGGTTGGCGATCCAAGCGGCCGGACCGAGTTGCGACAGATGATGACGGTCGAAACCATCCAACAAAACCGGCTGTCCATCGAGCCCCAGGTTCGCCGCTTTGTCGCCGATGCGGGGGAAAACGCCATCGTGGTCGACAACGCGGAATGGCTGGCCTCTCTCAATTATCTGACCTTCTTGCGCGACATCGGACGCCATTTCAGCGTCAATCGCATGCTCGCGGCCGAGGCCTACAAGCAGCGCATGGAAAAGGGCCTGTCCTTCATCGAATTCAACTACCAGATCCTGCAGGCCTACGACTATCTCGTCCTTCATCGCAAATACGGCTGCGCCTTGCAGGTGGGTGGCGACGACCAGTGGGGCAATATCCTGGCCGGAACCGACCTCATTCGACGCCTGCACCAGGCCGAAACCTACGCGCTGACCTTTCCGCTCATCACCACCGCGGCCGGCGCGAAAATGGGCAAGACCGCAGCCGGCGCGGTCTGGCTTTCCGCCGAGCGCACCAGTCCCTTCGATTTCTACCAGTATTTCGTCAACGTCGATGACCGTGACGTCGGACGCTTTCTCAAGCTGCTGACCTTTGTGCCCTTGGATGAAATCAATCGCCTTGCTTCGCTGGAAGGCGCCGAACTAAGAACCGCGAAGCAGACTCTTGCTTTCGAGGTCACGGCCATCGTCCATGGCAAAGACGCGGCCGAGGTCGCGCAGAATGCCGCCCGTGCGGCTTTCGGCGGCGGTGGCGGAGATCTCGTACCCACGCACACGCTGTCTGCGGCCGACCTTGCCGCCGGCATCAAGGCTGTTGATCTGCTGGCTGCGGCCGGGCTTGCGGTATCAAAGAGCGCCGCGCGTCGCCTGGTGGAGCAAGGCGGGGTTCGCCTGGGCGCGCGCAAGGTAACCTCCGTCGACGATGTGGTGCGCGCCGAGGAAATCGCAGCCGACGGCACGCTCCTTCACGCCGGCAAGAAACACGTCCGGCGTATCGTTGTGGGTTAGAGCTCCTTGCGCATCCAGGTCGATGTCTTCGACCTGGCCATCTGGTATTCGACCGTGGCCGCGATGGCCGGAGCGATGCTCTTCTGGTCGATGATATCGAAGCCCATCTTTTCACCCACGAAGCCCTGCGCACCGTCGGTGACAAGGTACAAATGGAGGGCGCCGTCCATGCGCGCCTTCTTCATCGCCGAATCGATGAGCAGATAGCCGAGGCCCTCACCCCGTCGCTCTGGCGTCACGGCCAGCATGCGCAGCAGAGCATCCTCCTCGACGTGCTCGATGGCCACGCAGGCAGCGATTTCGTTGGTTTGCGCGAATGGCATGACGAGAAATTCACACCACAGCCTGTCGAGCGCGGCGTGCGTGATGCCTGCGCGATCGAGAAGTTGTCCAATCTGAGCTTTGTCGCTCGGCCGTGCGGGCCTTACCGGATCGCCGAGACGGGCCAAAAGCAGGTCGTGCAATCCACCGTAGTTGCCAGAACTCATGATGGCGACGGTATCGCCAGGGGCCGAACGCCTTGATAGGTGCTCCGCGGTCGCTTCGGCACCGGCAATCACGCGCGCCGGAATTTCCTGGCCGCGCAGGTCCGAGGCCAGTTTTTCCACATCCAGGCGTTCGCCTTCAGGGACTTTCTCGGGCGCATAGAGCGGCGCGAGCACGACTTCGTCCGCGATGGCAAGGGCCTGGGCGAAATCATGCTGAAATACCGATCGTCTGCTGGTCGCCGAACGCGGCTCGAAGGCCACGATGAGCTTTCCCGGACCATGGCGACCCTTGAGCGCGCCCAGAGTTTCGCGGATCGCGGTAGGGTGATGGGCAAAATCGTCGACCACAGTCACGCCGTGGGCGATGCCGCAGACTTCTTGCCGGCGCTTGACGCCAAGAAAGCGCCGCGAGGCGCGGGCAAGCTTCGGCATCTCGATGCCGAGGCAATGCGCGGCGGCGATGACGCCGGCAAGGTTCTCCATGTTGAAGATGCCCGCCATGCCGGTATCGAGGGTGATCATGCCCTTGCCCTCGAACGCCACGCGCAGGATCGAACGCCCGCCGAGCTTGCGGCCCGTCACCTCGAAGGTCCACTGGGCGTCCGTGCCCGGCCGTCCGTAGGTCGTGACTTTGCAGCGAGCATCCTTGGCCACGTCAAGGGCATCGGGCGAGGCCGCGCAAACCACGAGGTTTCCGTCGGGCGGGATGAGCGCGACGAACTCGCGGAACGCCCGCTTCACTGCCTCCTCGTCCGCGAAGATGTCCGCGTGGTCGAATTCGACCGACGTGAGGATCACCAGTTTTGGCTGGTAGTGCAGGAATTTGGATTTCTTGTCGAAGAAGGCGGTGTCGTATTCGTCGCCCTCGACAACGAAATCTGCCCCGTGGCCAAGGCGCCACGAGCGCCAGAAATTGATGGGCACGCCGCCCACGAGAAACGAGGGATCGCGTCCGGCCTCGGACAGAACGAAGGACATGAGCGACGAGGTCGTGGTCTTGCCGTGCGTGCCTGCGACGACAATGGAATTGCTGTCGCTCAAGAACAGCTCAGAAAGCAGGGCTGGAAAGGATACCAGAGGAATGCCACGTTCTTGCGCGGCCAAGACTTCGACATGGTCGCGCCGGCAGACGTTTCCGACCACCACGCGATCAGGATCCCAGGCCAGATTGTCGGCTGAAAAGCCGGTCAAGACCGGGATGCCGAGCTCGGCCAGCTGGGTCGACATGGGGGGGTAGACGTGTTCGTCGGATCCCCGAACCTCGTGGCCAGCTGCGCGCAGAAGACCAGCCAGGGAGCCCATGCCGGTTCCGGCGATGCCTATCAGATGCAGTTTCATGAAACGCCTATAGCTTGACCTGACACTCGGCCGCGCCCGGTGGAAATTGGGTCGCGAATTTCTTCACTTCGACCGAAAAGGTGGATTCGAAATCGCGCAAAAGCCCACCCTTTTGTGCGTCGTCGCCGCCGGAGGTGGTCCATTTGAGCCCGCTGACCACCATCGAACCGCAGGCATCAAGGCGTCCCCGCTTGCGACTTGCAACCCAGCTTTGCCCCCACTCGCGCGCCAGCGGCAGGTCGCAGCCACGCACGCCAGCGCCGCAGGCGATGTCCACAACGTCGTACCAATACGGCCCGGCCGGCCCGTATTCGGCGATGTGGACGTGGGGTGTGACCCCGCCACCGGCTCGGGCCTCACGGCTGTCCATGTGGAAATCGTGAATCAGGCTCACCTGCAGGTCGACATAGAAGCAGGCTTCTTGCGGGCCGGCCTGCTCGAAATGCCCGGCGGAGGGTGAGTCCAAGGCCACCTCGCCGTTCGCCGCGGACATGCGGATCTCGATGCGTTTCACACCCGGCGGCGGGGGAGGATCCTCAGCCCCGTCGCGGGAACCACGACATCGACACGTTCCTTCCGTGCAGCGTTTCCCGGCCAGGATGGGCACGGGCCCACGTTCGTGCACGTCCTGCGACTGTTTGCGGCGATACTCGACTTTCCAGGCCGTGCACGCTGACGCAACAAGCGCGAGCGCAAGCGGGAGATACCATGGACGAGCAGCCATTGCGAACGTAGGATACTACGCCCGTGCATAAGACCATTCACAAGATTCTCTTCCGACCATCGTTGGCTCTTGCGGTTGCCCTTGCCCTCGCTCTTGCCGTGGGAGCGGCCTCGTGCGCTTCCAGCGAGGACAGCAAGCAAGTCACCTATTCGCTGACCGCGAAACAGAACTATGAACGCGGTCTCGAGGAGCTGAAGAAGGAGAACTACATCGAGGCCGCGCACTACTTTTCCTACGTGAAGCAGAAATTCCCCTTCTCGAAATACGCTGGCCTGGCCGAACTGGCACTGGCGGACACCGAGTTCGCCAGGAACAACTTCCAGGAAGCCATTGATTCCTACAAGAGCTTCGCGCGGCTGCACCCGACGCACGAGAAAGTCGAGGACGGCTACACCGCCTTTCGCATCGCCGAATGCTACGTCAAGGAAATGCCGGACGATTGGTTCATCCTGCCGCCCGCCTACGAGAAGGATCAATCCTCGGTGCGCGATGCCCTTCGCGAGATTGACAGCGCACGCGAAAAGTTTCCGAGTTCGCCGTACCTCAAGCAGGCCACGGCCTATCGCCGCGAGGTTCTGCGCCGGCTCATCGAACATGAGGTCTACGTGGCCCGCTTCTATCTTGAGCGCGGCCATCCCAAGGCGGCCATCCTGCGCATCGAAGGAGCGCTCAAGCGCTACCCGGATTCTGGTCAGGAAGGCGAACTCATGATCGCGCTCGGCGAGACCAATCTTGAACTTGGCAATCCGGCGCGCGCCAAGCAGGTGTTCGAGCGCGTGGTGAGCGAGTTCGGCGACGACTTGCAAAAGAAGCGGGCCGAGCTTTTCCTGGATTTCATCAAGCGACGCTTTGGTGACAGCCCCGTCGATAAACCGGCGAATGGGTGAGGAGAGGGCACAGAGGGAAGAGAGGGCACAGAGGACACAGAGTCGCGTGAGTGACGGCCGGGCTCTGCCCGACCATGCCTGCCGTGGCATCTCGCAAGAACCGTTCGTGGGTTCAGTAGGAGGAGGGAGCACTCCGAAAATGCGGTTCCTTTCTTCTTCATCCGTCTCTGTGTCCTCTGTATCCTCTATGCCCTCTCATGGCCAGATTTGTCTCTAGTCCCGAAACTTTTCTTGTCGAGGAAATCCCGGCCTACTTGCCCGCTGGCGAGGGCGAGCACACCTATTTGTGGATCGAGAAGCGAAATCTCACCACGCTGGAGGCGGTGGGCAAGCTCGCGCGTGTGTTGGGCGTCGAGGCACGCGACGTCGGTTACGCGGGCATGAAGGATCGCCGGGCCACGACCCGGCAATGGCTGAGTTTGCACGGGGTGGCGCCGGAGCGTGCTCAGGAAGCCGTGGTGGAAGGCATGCGCATCCTGGCGACGGGGCGGCACCGAAACAAGTTGCGCGTGGGGCACTTGCACGGCAATCGCTTCGAGATTCTCCTGATTGACCTCGCCTTGGGAGAAGGCGCGAAGATCTCGGGCGCGCTGGCTGAGCTGGCGGCTAAGGGCGTGCCCAATCGCTACGGCCACCAGCGCTTCGGCAGCGCGGGCGACAATGTGGAGGTCGGATTGGCGGTTTTGCGTCGCACCCGGCGCGAGCCGGACAGCCGCCGGCGCAAGCTCTTGCTTTCGGCCGTGCAGTCCGCGGTCTTCAATCGCGTTCTCGATCTGCGGGCCCAGGAAAGTGGCCTGCTGACCCTGCTTGGCGGTGACATTTTGGAGAAAGTCGACTCGGGCGGGCAGTTCGCCTCGACAGATCTCGCCGTCGATCAGGCACGCGTGGACGCTGGCGAAGTGGTTCCGACGGCGCCCTTGCCCGGCGGTCGCGTGCGTACGCCCGAACCGGGCAGCGCCGCGCGCGCGCTCGAAGATCGCGCGCTGGCTGAGCTGGGCATTGGCCCGGACGAACTCAGCCAGGTCGGACGTTCGCTGCCCGGCACGCGGCGCCCGGTGGTGGTGAAGGTCACGCTCGACGATGTCCCTGTCACCGAGGAAGCGGGCGGTCTGCGCCTGCGCTTTTCGCTGCCGCCTGGAAGCTACGCCACAGTGGTGCTCGAAGCCTTGGGCGTCGAGCAGGGTAGACAGGACGAACCTATGCTAGCTTCTGACGCGGGGCCGGCCAGCTAGCCGGGTCTGCACGGGTCTGGCGGGCTTTACCCGACCGCACCCAGAAGTTCGAAAGAACCCAAGGTTCTTTCTTCGGAGACAAAACATGCGCATCACCGAACACATCCTCGCCTTTACCCTTCTTGGATCGGAATGGGTCCTCTGGCTGCTCGTGCTTTTGTCCATTCTTTCCGTCGCGGTCATGGTCGAACGTGCCATCGCCATGTCGGGCAGGCTGGCCGACTTCGAGACTCTGACGGAAAAGTTGCACACAGCGCTCACCGCGGGCGACGGCAAAGCCGCCCGGGAAATCCTTGGAGCGCCCAGGTGTCCCGAGGTCCGCGTGGCGCTGGTCGGGCTCGACGAGCTTCCCCGCGGCTCCACCGCCGCCATCGAGGCCATGGCCAGCGCACGTTCGCGCGAGCGCCTCGCCCTCGAAAAGCACCTCGGCATCCTGGGCACACTCGGCAACAACGCGCCCTTCATCGGTCTCTTCGGCACCGTGATCGGCATCATCAAGGCCTTCGCGGATCTGGCCAAGAACCAGGGCGGCGGCGCCGCCGTGGTCATGTCGGGCATCGCCGAGGCCCTGGTGGCGACCGCCGTTGGCCTGATGGTCGCGTTGCCCGCGGTGGTGGCGTTCAACATTTTCCAAGGCCGAATCCGCCGCACCATGGGTCGCGTGGATGCGCTGGCGCACATGATCCTGACCGGCACGCGCGACGACGCAGTCAAGGGGCCGGACAAGGCCGAAAAAGTCAAAGGAGGCTAGTCGTATGGCGGGCGCGGCAAGCCAGTTCGAAGACGACGACTCGGGACGCATGATCACGGACATCAATGTGACTCCGCTCGTCGATATTACGCTCGTGCTGCTCATCATTTTCATGGTGACCACGACCTACATCGTGAATCCCTCGATCAAGGTCGACCTGCCCAAGGCCATGACCGGAACCGATCAGACGCGCACCACCCTGGCGTTGACCCTGACCAAGGACGGGCAGCTCTACCTTAACGGCGATCGCTCCGACGAAGCCCAGGTGACCAAGCAGATCGCGGCCGAACTGCCCAAGAATCCGGATTTGCAGGCCATCATCGCCGCCGACAAGGTCGTGCCCCATGGCAGCGTGGTCCACATCATCGATTTTGTGAAACGTGCGGGTGTGCGCAAATTCGCCATCAACGTAGACAGCGCGGCGTCGTCCGCGCTGCCGGCCGCCGTGCAGGAAACCGGCGCCGCTCCCGCGCGGTAGACTAAGCTCCGGCAGTCAAGGAGCGTTCGAGTGGCAAGCAGCGCTTCATCGGTTGGCGAGCACGCGACTTTGTGGGGGGCCGTGGTGGCCATCTCGATTCATGCGCTGGTGGCCTTCGCACTCATGCTCGTTCCCCAGCGCGGCTTGCACGACAAGCCGGCGACGCCGGTCGAGGTCGATGTGCTGCCGCCGCCCGCAGAGCCGCTGCCGCTGCCTCTCGATCCGCCGCCCCCGCCGCCCGATCCAGCGGTTCGGCCGGTCGTGCGCAAACTGGTCCACATGAAGCCGCCACCGCCCATGCCCAACCAAGAAGTGAAGCCGACACCGGCCACCGAGGAGCCTGTCCAGCCCGTGTTCGGCGTGACCCAAGATTCCGTGGTGGCGGGCGAAAGCCCGGTCGCGGTCCCGGTTGGCAACACCCTGATGACCAAAGACCGCACGCTGGCCAAGGCGCCGCCCCCGCCGTTGCCTTCGGCACCGCCTCCACCGGCCTTCGTGCCTGTCGACGAGGAGTCCATCGCTGAGTGGCCCAACGCGAGGGTAGAAGTCAAACCTGTCTATCCGGAAATCGCACAGCGCATGGGAATCGGGGGCAAGGTCCAGCTTAGAATCGAGATCGACCGCAAGGGCAACATCAAGTCCGTTCGCGTGCTCCGCAAGGTGGGCTACGGAATGGACGAAGAAGCCATAAAAGCCATGTGGCAATTCAAATTCGATCCGGCGAAGGATGCAGATGGGAAGCCTGTCGACGTCGTCATCACCTATACGCACGTGTTTCGGGCTTCGGCCGAACAGTAGGCAAGAGCAGAAGATCCCGAAGATCCCAAGGTTCCCGATTAGACAGGATCGGCAAGCGCAGTTATGATCCTTCGCAAACGCCATGCGTGTTGTTCGATGGGTCGGTCTCGTGGTTATCCTCTCGCTTCTGGGCACGGGGACGCGCGTCCAGGCGCAGGGCACCTCACCTGCGCCGCCTAGGACGGATCGCTCGTTCGATCTCCAGCTCTTCCATCCCGCGGTGGGCGCGCGCAGCTTCATCACCCTCGACAGCGCCGAGGTGCTCGAGCACCGCCTCTGGCACTTCGGCCTGGTCGCGAACTATGAGCGGCAACCCTTCTCGTACACGCAGAGCGGCCCGGATACCACGGTCAGTGCGACCACGGTCGTGCCCGTGCGCGACTTGGCCATGGCCGAGCTGGTGGCCGCCGTCGGGCTCTACAATCGCTTCGAGATCGGCGCGGCCTTGCCCGTGGCGCTTTCTTGGGGTGGCGACGGGTTCGATGCCTACGGCAGATCCACGGGCACGTCGGCCGCCTCAGTGACCGGGCTTGGCGATCTGCGCGTAGAAGGCAAGGGCGAGATCGTGGGGTTCGGCCCCGATCGGGCGTTCTTGCTCAGCTTGTCCGCCGGAGGCACCTTGCCCACGGGCGACGAGTCGGCCTTCCTCGGCGAGAAGACGGTCACCGGCCGCGTGCGCGCACTGCTTGAATATCAGCGCGGCGAGAGCCTGCGCGCGGTCGCCATGGTGGGCGGACTTCTGCGCGAAAAGTCTGTGTTCTTGGGGACCCCGGAATCGCACGCGGCGCTTTACGGTTTGGCGGCCGAGCTCAAGCCGACCGAGGAGATCGGCGTGCTTGTCGAGGTGACGGGACGGGTTTCCTCGAAGTACTACGATACCAATCCGGCGGAGTTCGCCGCCGCCATGCGCTTCTACTTGCCCTCCATGCTCAACCTGCTCATGGGCGCCGGATTCGGTCTCAACCAAGGCGTCGGCAGTCCCGTCGTGCGCGCCTTCGTCGGTCTTGGCTGGGCGCCCGACTACCGCGATCGCGACCACGACGGTGTCCCCGATGTCTACGATCGCTGCCCCGACGAGCCCGAAGATCGCGACGGATTTCAGGACGACGACGGCTGCCCCGATCCCGACAACGACGGCGACGGCATCCCCGACGCGCTCGACAAGTGCCCGAACGAGCCCGAGGATTTCGACGGCTTCCAGGATGACGATGGCTGTCCCGACCTCGACAACGACGGCGATGGCATTCCGGATCTCAACGACGCCTGTCCCAACGAAAAGGAAGACGGCAAGGGCAAGCGCCCGACGGATGGCTGCCCCAGCACCTCCGAGGATAGCGACGGCGACGGCATCCCAGACGTGCGCGACAAGTGCCCCGACGAGCCCGAAGACAAGGACGGTTTCCAGGACGACGACGGCTGCCCCGACTACGACAACGACGGTGACGGTATTCCCGATGCCTACGATGCCTGCCCGAACGAGCCCGAGGATTTCGATGGATTCGAGGACAACGACGGCTGCCCGGATCCGGACAACGATCACGATGGCATTCCCGACGTGAAGGACAAGTGCCCGAATCAGCCCGAGACCTTCAACAACTTCAAGGACGACGACGGTTGTCCCGATGGCCCTCCCTTGGTTTCCCTTGGCGAGAACGACGACAAGGTCTTCTTGGTCGAGCACATCAACTTCTTCCCGGGGCCGGGGGGCAAGCCGCAGCTCACCACCAACAGCCACATGCTGGTCGGCTTGGTGGCGCGCGTGCTCAAGAATCACGTCGAGGTGGCCAAGGTTCGCATCGACGTGCACGGCAAGGACGCGAGCAAGGAAGTCACGCAAGAGCGCGGCGAAGTGGTTCGGAATGCTCTGGTCAGGAACGGTGTGGATGGGAAACGGCTCAAGGTTGCGGGGCTCGGGCCCGGCCCCAACCGCGTCGAATTCATCATCGAGAGTCGGGTCAAGGCGCGGCGCTACCTCGCCCCTATTCCAGCGGTCGCCCCTGCCGATGGGGCATCCGGCGCGGCGCCAACCGTCGAGCCATCGCCTCCAGCTGCGGCCCCAGCCGTGGCGCCAATGGACGAGCCACCACCTCCCGCCGCGGCCCCCGCCGAGGAGGCCCGCTAGCGCGGAATCCCAAGTCGCGCTAGCTTGTGTGGGATGAAGCCTCGCGGCTGGAGCGCGACCGACGTCGGTCTCAAACGCGATCACAACGAAGACAGCTTCCTATGCAACGACGTCCTCGGGCTCTATGCCGTGGCCGACGGCATGGGGGGCCACTTGGGCGGCGAGCGGGCCAGCCGCATGGCGGTCGACGTGCTTGAGAAGGAGATGACTGAGCGGCTCGCTCCCGTGGCGGAAAAGGCGAACCCAGGCGCCGTGGCCGTGGCCTTGAAGGAGGCGACTTCGTTGGCCTCGCAGGCGATTTTCGACAGCGCGCAGGCGGTGCCCGATCTCGCCGGCATGGGCACCACGCTCACCGGCCTTTGTTTTCATGGGCAAAGCCTCACCTTGTGCCACGTGGGCGATTCGCGCGCCTACCTCATGCGCGACGGCCGCGCCCGCCAGCTCACCGAGGATCACTCGTGGATCCAGGAGCAGGTGCGCGCCGGGCTGCTCTCCCCCGGCGACGCCATGGTGTCGCGCTTTCGCAACATCATCACGCGTTCGGTGGGGTTCGAGCCGACCGTTGCCCCTGATCTCTTCACCATGCCGGTCGAACCCGGGGACTGCTACCTTATTTGTTCGGACGGCCTTTCCAACTACTTTTCCGTCGACGAAATCGGACGCATCTTGGCCAGCCAGTTCTATAGCGAGGCTGGCCGGGCCCTGGTCGAGGTCGCCAACGAACGCGGCGGCGACGACAACATCACCTGCGTGATCGTCTACGTCGGCAACACGCTGGGTGCCGTGACTACTCCAGAACCTTCTTGATCATGTCCTCGATGCGCGTGCGCGGCACCGCGCCCACCAGCTGGCCCGTGACCTGACCGTTCTTGAATAGAAGCAGGGTCGGGATGCTGCGAATCTCGAACTGCGTGGGAACCCCTGGGTTGTGGTCGATGTCGCACTTGCCCACGCGAATCTTGCCCGCGTAGGTCTGGGCCAGGGCATCGAGGTGCGGCGCGATGGCGCGGCATGGGCCGCACCAGGTGGCCCAGAAATCCACCAGCACGGGCACGGTGGACTTTGCTACCTCGGCTTGAAAGTTCGCGTCTGTCACATCGAAGGTGTTGGGACTTGCCATGCAAAAGTCTTAGCACGGAATATCCGGGTTTGTGCCCCTGCGGAAGCGATGCTAGCCTGTCAGCAAACGCGCCAGCTTTCTAGGCGGAAATGTCCGTCAAGGTTTTCATTCCCCAAGACGTAGTCGATTCGTGGGTCACGGCCGACAAGGTCGAGTTGTCCGGCGAGGTCATGACCTTTCGCGGTCTGGGCGTGGCTTTGCGCATGGTTCCCGGCTACTACTTCGATCACGTCGCCGGTGGATCGGACGAAGGACACAACTTGCTCGGCCGGGCCAAGGCCAAGGCCGCGATCGCGGCCATGGGCGCCGAGGCCTACATGAATTCCGTCATTCTCGGCGAGACCGCCTACGAGGTGGAAGCAGGCTTCGTGGCCAAACCCCTCGATCCAGCTTGCACCCGCGCCGCGCTGGTGGCTGCCCTGTCCCAGACCGGCTTTTGAGCCTAATGGGTAGCGCCGACCCGACTTTCGCGCCTCCTTCATCATGAGCTCAATGAATCACATCGTCATTGGTACCCGTGGCAGTCTGCTCGCGCGCTGGCAAGCCGCGTTCGTCGCCCGATCCTTGCGTACGGCGCATCCCGATCTGGTTGTCGAAGAGAAAATCATCGTGACCGAGGGCGATCGCCTGTCCACGGGCCCCTTGTGGAACGCAGGTGGCAAGAGCCTGTGGGTCAAGGAAATCGAAGCCGCGCTCTTGGCGTGCGAGATCGACCTCGCGGTCCACAGCATGAAAGACGTACCTGGGGAACTCTCCGCTGGGCTGGCCTTGGTGGCGATTCCACCACGGGCCGATGTTCGCGACGCCGTGGTCAGCCGCTTGGGCCAAGGCCTCGACGGCTTGCCCAAGTCAGCGCGCATTGGCACCACCAGTCTGCGCCGGGCCTGCCAGCTCAAGGCCATCCGACCTGATTTCGAAATCGAAATCCTGCGCGGCAACCTCGATACCCGCTTGCGCAAGGTCGCGGACGGTGTGGTCGACGCGGCCATTTTGGCCTGTGCGGGACTCGACCGACTGGAATTCGCCGGGCGAATCACCGAGCGTTTGCCCATCGAGCGCATGTTGCCGGCGGTGGGCCAGGGCGCGCTCGCCATCGAAGCGCGCTCCGATGACGACCGGGTGCGTGTCCTAGCCCAGGTCTTGAACGATGCGGGAACCGCGCTGGCCGTCACCGCCGAGCGTGCCTTTCTCACGCGCCTGGGCGCGACATGCCGGACTCCTGTGGCTGGCTACGCTCGACTTGTCGACGGGCAGGTGACCATGCTGGGGCTGGTTGGGCGTTCCGACGGCTCCCAGCTCATCGCCGACGAGATCAGCGGAAAGTCGAGCGAGGCCGCTCTACTGGGCGTCAAGCTGGCGGATGCGTTGCTTGCGCGCGGTGCCGGCGCGATCCTCGCCGAGTGCGGTTGATTGTGATGGAAACCCTCGAAGGGTTTGCTTTGCACTCGGCACCCGCCTCCCACCCTGCATGTCCCCGCGCTTCCCCCTTCGGGGACTTCGGGACCTACGCCTCCCCTGCCGCCCCCGCTCGCTGCGCTCACGCCCTTGCGCGCGGCCTCGCCAAACCTTCGCGACGCTGCGCTGCCGGCGAGGGCGAAGCTCAAAGAGGTGGGGAGGGTGGGCAGGTAGGTCCCGGAGGCCGGCAGGCTCCGCACGCGTCTGACGCACGCCGAGTGCGTCTAGTCCGCATGGTTCACCGCGAATCGCATCGAGGGAGAGCTGGTCCATCGCGTAGGCGCAGGCGGGCTTCGCCCGCCAGAGTCAGAGCGCGGGAGGTCGAGCGCAGCGAGCGGGGAGGAGGGCGGCGGGTAGGGGGCAGCTAACCCTTTCAGGGTTCCCATCACAACGCGTAGGCGCAGGCGGGCTTTGCCCGCCGGAGCCAGAGTGCGGGAGGGTATGGGAACCCTCTCAGGGTTCCCATCACAATACTCTCGTCAGTTTTTGCGCTTTCCTGCCGAAGGAGCCTATGATCGATTCTGAGGCACCATGCGGCTACTCGTCCGCGCGATAGGAATATCAAGCATTGCACTGATGGCCTCGTGTGCCCATCGGCAGTCGAGCCAAGTCGAGGTCGACCAGTTGCACCGGTCCATCGAAGCCATGCGCGCGCAGAACGCGGCCTATGCCAAGCAGGTGGAAGAGCTGGAGAATCGCCTCTTCATTCTCAGCGACCAGATCGAGAGCCGGAAGGTGAACGATGAAAAGGTGGAGCCGCCCAAGCTGCCAACCGTGGCCTTGCACCCGGCGCCCACCCTACCTCCGAGTAAGGTTGCCAACATGGTTCCCGCAGGCACTGAACCCGACTCCGAGCCTGAGGTCGAGTATGCGGGCGAGGCGGCCAAGTCCAACGTCCATAGGCCGGTGCTGCGCCTGCGCGGCGATGCGGCCGAGGTGTCCATCATCCGCGAAACACCGCCTGCCCGTGAGGCAGCCGTCGCGCCGATGGTTCGGGTCGCCCGCGAAGGAGCGCCGCGCGTGTCTCGGGACGACAGCGCAGAGGCCGTGGGGCTTTATCGCAGGGCCTACGAGGCATTGCACACGGGCAGGCACGAAGAAGCCGCGCAAAGGTTTAGGGAATTCCTGCGCGCCTATCCCGCTTCCGACCTTGCGGACAATTCCCAGTATTGGCTGGGCGAGTGCTACTACGACCGCAAGGATTTCGCCCAGGCCGTGCGCGAGTTTCGTCGGGTCATCGAACGCTATCCGAACGGCAACAAGGTTCCCGATGCCATGCTCAAGGTCGGCTTCAGCTATCTTTCGTTGGGCAGTATCGAGGCGGGCAGGCAAACCCTGACTCAGCTGCAGCGCTCCTATCCGCGGCATGAGGCTGCGGTCCTGGCCGGAGCCCGCCTGGCCGATTTGGATCGCTCCAATCCTGTGCGCGCTACGGGCGGATCGACTGCCGCATCGGCTGCGAACGCCAAGGCCGCGCAACTTCCCGAGGAGGCCCCGTGAGACCCCGTCTCCCATTCGTGCTCGGAATCGCCACTCTGTCGCTTCTGCCCAGTGTGGCTTGGTCGGACAACATGGGCGCCACGCGCATCCCGCCTCAAGTTGAGGCCGCGCGGAACGGCCCGGTCGGACAGGCGGATCCAGGGGCACTCGACCCCGACAACCCCCAGACAGCTCAGACAGCTCCCTCTCCAAGGGTAACGGGTTCCAAGACTCTGAACAGCGGTCCCAAGGATGCCATCGAGCGCAGAATCGAAAACACCGCCAATGGGTTGAGCGCTCCGGGGAGCCTCCTCGGTCCCGAGTCGGGCGTCCAAGCGGCAGATGGGCAGGACAAGGTTGCGGCTGCGCCCGGAAGCGGAGCGACCCCAGAGCTGCATGTGGTTCAGAAGGGCGACACTCTGTGGTCGCTGTGCTCGAAGTACTTCAATGACCCGTGGCGCTGGCCGCGTCTGTGGGCCGCCAATCCCGTGATCACCAACCCCCACTGGATTTTTCCCGGCGACATCATTCGACTCGGCGGGGGAAGCGCGTCCGCGATGGCCCCCGTACCCAGCGCGCCAGTGGCGCCAGCTGCCCGCAATGGCCTGACCTCGGTCAATCGGCTGAATGCATATGAAGGCAGCGCCACAATGTTGCGCGAGATGGGCTTCATAGAGAGCAAGGATCTCGATCAAGCTGCGACCATCACCGGCTCGCGCGAGGAGAAGCTGATGCTTTCATCCAACGACCAGGCGTATCTGCGCTATCCCGACAAGACCTCTCTGCGCGCCGGCGAGCGCTACTCGGTGTTCAGCACGGATAGCGATGGGCCGGTGGTCGATAATACGACCGGGAAGAGCTACGGTTACCTGGTCAGAATCCTGGGCGATATCGTCGTGAACCAGATCGCGGAAAACCACGTGGCCCGGGGAACTCTTGCGGACACCGTCCTGCCCATCGAGCGCGGCGCGCGCGTGAGTCCATTCGTACACCAGTTCAAGCGCGTCGAGCCACGGCCCAGCGACGTCAATCTAGAAGTGCGCGTGATCGCCACGTTTGCTCCCAACGTGCTGCTTGGCCCGGGCCACTTCGTGGTGCTCAATCGTGGCAAGCGCGATGGCGTCCAGGTCGGCAACCGCACCTTCGTGATCCGGCGCGGTGACGGCTATCGCGCCAATCTCGAACAGTGGGAGATCCACGACCCGGAGTCGCCGAGGGAGGTGGTCGGAGAGATCTTGGTGGTTGACGTTCGAGACGATGCTTCGGTGGCTTTGATCGCTCGCAGCAACAAAGAACTGAAGGTCGGCGAGCTCACTGAAATGCGGAAAGGCCACTAGGCTCCGCCCAAGACCGCTGCACCCAGATGGCGCGGCTTGCCTGCAAACTGCCGCGTTGCACAAGTGGTGCAAGTACCTTGGATTCCGCGCACTTTTTCACAAGTGCTTGATCTTCTTCGGGTCAGGCGCTATCAGCTTGCCACTCTATGCAGTCGGCCGGAAACCCAGAACGAGATTTGCCGAGAAGGTCAGGGATGACTTTTTCGCAGACCAAGCAGCGCGGATTTCCGACCGATAGACCGGCTACGCAGCAGATTGAACCCGGTGATGCCACCTATCCCGCGCGCCTGCGCGAGCTGCCGGCACCACCGAAGTCGCTGTGGTTTGTCGGGCGACTGCCCGCGCAGGGACAGCGGCTTTTCGCCATCGTGGGCGCCCGGGCAGCCACGCGCGCTGGCTGCGATTGTGCACATGCTTTGGCGGCAGAGCTGGGGCGCGGCGGGGCCGCCATTGTCTCGGGCGGCGCGTTTGGTATCGATGCGGCCGCCCACGAGGGCGCTTTGGCCGGCGGTGCGCCCACCTTCGCGGTCCTTGGCTGTGGGACGGATGTTGTCTACCCGGATCGCCACGCTGCCTTGTTCGCGCGTATCGCTGCCTCGGGCGGCTTGATCTCGGAGTACGCGCCTGGAACCAAGCCGCGCGCCGGCCAGTTTCCGGCCCGCAATCGCATCATCGCGGGAATGGCCCTGGGCGTAGTGGTGGTCGAGGCCGCCATGCGCTCGGGCGCGCTCATCACCGCGCGCCTGGCTCGCGCTTTCGGCCGAACCTTGTTCGCCGTTCCTGGCAGTCCGGGCACGGATGCCTACCTGCGCGCGGGCCTTGCCCTGCCTGCGACCTCGGCCGCGGACATCGAGCGCGTGCTGGCCGGCGGGCAGCCGGTGGCGATACCGACGCCGCCTACGCCAGGGCCGCTTTTCGCCGTGCTCGAGGCTATCTCGCTTGGGGCGGACGCACCCGCGAGTCTGTGTGACCGATTGGGCATGCGCTTGCCTTCTGTCTTGGCGATTCTGGCCGAAGCCGAGCTTGAAGGGTTTGTACGACGTGCGGCTGGCAACACTTATGAGGTTATCGGACGTGCCTGCTGAAAAGAAACCTCGCGCGAAGACCACCAAGAAAAAGGCCAGCGCCAGCGTTGGCGAAAAACTCGCGACTGTGAAGGCCAAGCCCGCGCGTGCGTCGAAGCGCGCCGGCGGAACGCTGGTGATCGTCGAGTCGCCAGCCAAGGCCAGCACCATCAAGAAGTACCTGGGCCCAGGGTTCGAGGTGAAGGCTTCGGTCGGACACGTGAAGGACTTGCCCAAGGCCACCATCGGCATCGATATCGAGCATGATTTCCAGCCCAAGTACGTCGTCATCGACAGCAAGAAGAAGATCATCGCGGAGATCAAAGCCGCGGCCAAGAAGGCGTCGCGGGTCTTGCTCGCGCCCGATCCGGATCGCGAGGGCGAGGCCATCGCGTGGCACATCGCCGACGAGATCCGGGAGTCGAACGCCAATATCCATCGCGTGATGTTCAATGAGATTACGAAGAAGGCGGTGCTGGAAGCCATCGAGCACCCGCTCGAACTCGACGCCAAGAAGTATGAATCGCAGCAGGCGCGGCGCGTGCTCGATCGCTTGGTCGGCTACCAAATCAGCCCGATTCTGTGGACCAAGGTCCGGCGCGGGCTCTCGGCGGGCCGAGTTCAATCCGTGGCCGTGCGTGTGCTCGTCGAGCGCGAGGAAGAGATTAAGGCCTTCCAGACCGAGGAATACTGGTCCGTGGAGCTCCAGGTCGAGGGCAAAAGCCCGCCGCCGTTCGCCGCGCGCGTGGTCAAGGTCGACGGCGAAAAGCCGGTTCTGGTCAGCGAAGAGCATGCGACCCATGCGCTGGAACTCATCCGCCAAGCCGCGCCCAAGGTGGCATCCGTCGAGTGCAAAGAGCGGCGCAAGAATCCGCCGCCGCCGTTCATCACATCCCGCCTCCAGCAAGAGGCTTCAAGCAAGCTGCGCTTCTCGCCCAAGCGGACCATGGGCCTGGCCCAGCGCCTGTACGAAGGTCTAGAACTTGGGGCCGAAGGTCCGACCGGTCTCATCACCTACATGCGTACCGATTCCACGCGCATCTCCGACGATGCCGTGCGCGACGTGCGTGAATTCATCGCCAGCCGCTTTGGCGCTGCCCACCTACCGGGCGAGCCGAACGTGTTCAAATCCAAGAAGAGCGCGCAAGACGCGCACGAGGCCATCCGCCCCACGCTGCTTGACCACGATCCAGAGCGCGTGCGCGCCCTGCTGGCCGATTCCGAGGCCGCCCGCGACGCGCGCGAAATCGAGGATCTGGTCAAGCTGTATACCCTGATCTGGAACCGCTTCCTGGCCTGCCAGATGACGCCCGCGGTTTTCGACCAGACGACCATCGAGATCGAGGCCGGCCGGGTTGGCTTGCGCGCCAACGGCCAGGTCATGCGCTTTCCCGGCTACCTCGACGTGTACGCGGAATCCCAGGAGGACGCCGCCTCCGACGACGACAACAGTGGCGCCTTGCCCGACGTCAAAGAGGGCGAAGTCCTTCGTATCATCGGCGAGAATCCCGAGCAGCACTTCACCCAGCCACCACCGCGCTACTCCGAGGCGACCTTGGTGCGCGAGCTGGAGGAAAAGGGCATCGGCCGGCCGTCCACCTACGCGGCAATTCTGTCGACGGTTCAAGATCGCGGCTACGCCGAGAAAAAGGAAGGCCGTCTGGCGCCGACCGAACTTGGCGGCGTGGTGAACGGGCTTTTGGTCAAGAGCTTCCCGGACATTCTCAACACCGACTTCACCGCGCAGATGGAAGAGCAGCTCGACGAGGTCGAGGAGGGCGCGGCCGACTGGATCAAGTTGCTGCGCGACTTCTACGTGCCCTTCGAACGCGACCTCACCCGCGCCAAGGTGGAAATGCGCGACATCAAGCGCGAGGAAGAGCCCACCGAGGAAGTCTGCGAAAAGTGCGGCAAGCCCATGGTGATCAAGTGGGGGCGCAATGGCCACTTCCTGGCTTGCTCGGGCTATCCCGAATGCCGCAACACTAAGGAATACACGCGCAATCCCGACGGCACCTTGACCGTGCTGCCCACCACGCGGCCATCGGATCAGACCTGCCCGGCGTGCGGCTCGCCCATGGTCGTGCGGCGCGGGCGCTTTGGCGAATTCCTGGCATGCTCGCGCTATCCTGACTGCAAGACGACCAGTCCGATTTCGCTCGGCGTGGCGTGCCCGAAGCCGAACTGCGGCGGTTACCTCACGGAAAAACGCTCGAAGCGCGGCAAGACCTTCTTCGGCTGCTCCAACTACGCCAAGTCGAAATGCGATTTCGTGTCGTGGGATCGCCCCACGCCGAGGCCCTGCCCGCAGTGTGGTGCCGTCTTTGTCGTGCAGAAGGTCTCGCGCTCGGGCGCCCGACTGCGCTGCATCGCCGTCGGCTGCGGCTGGGCCGCCGACGTTGAGGAAGCCGCCCCCGTGCCCGAGGTCCAGGCCTCGTAATAGAGAGCACGGAGGGGGACGAGGGCACAGAGGGTTTGAAGTAAGTCCGCCTTATTGGCGCTTGCCACACACCGAGACTAGGATCGGACGAGATGGAGCCCCTTCTCGAACTTTTTCGCCAGCATCTGGAAAGCGAGAAGCGTGCTTCGCCCAATACCGTGCGGGCGTATTTGGCTGACCTGGAAGAGCTGATGGCGCACGTTCGTGCGCGGCGGAGGGATGGTCCGGACGCGGCTCCGCTTGCGGGCAAGGATCTCGATACCCTGGCTTGCCGATCGTTCTTGGCCAGTCTACACGGCAAGAACGATCCGGCCAGCGTGGGGCGCAAGCTGTCGTCGCTCAAGACTTTCTTTCGCTTGCTGGTCCGGCGCAAGGTCATCGCCACGAGCCCGCTTCTGTCCCTGCGCGGTCCCAAGCGCGCCCATCGGTTGCCAGCGTTCCTGGGCAAGGAAGAGGCGTCGAGGTTGCTCGATGGCAGGCCGGCAAGCGTGCATTCCGCGTTCGAAACCGTGCGCGACCAAACGTTGTTCGAAGTGCTGTACGGCAGCGGGCTGCGCATCTCCGAGGCCTGTCACCTCGACGTGGGCGACGTGGTCGCCGACGGAGACGGTGCAAAAATCACCGTTCGCGAGGGCAAAGGCGGCAAGGATCGCATCGTGCCCGCGGGCGGCAAGGCATGGCAGGCGCTGGTGGACTACTTGCCTTTGCGGGCGAAGCTGCTCGCGCAGATCGCCGCGCAGGATAGGCCGGTGGATGAGCGGGCGCTTTTTCTCTCGCGGCGCGGGCTGCGCATGGGCGACCGCGAGGCTCGGCGTAAACTCGACCGCCGCGAGCTCGAAAATGAGGTCAAGCGTGTTTCGCCCCATGCCTTGCGCCACAGCTTCGCCACGCACCTGCTCGGCGAAGGAGCGGACTTGCGCTCGATTCAGGAGATGCTCGGCCACGCCAGCCTGCGCACCACGCAGCGCTACGCCCAGGTGGATATCGATCACCTGATGCGGGTTTACGACAAGGCTCACCCTCGCGCGACGCTGCGAACGCGGTAAGCTGCGCGCATGGCTTCCCCCAAAACCCGTTCCACCACTGTTCTGGTCGTGCGCTCTGGCGGCAAAGTCGTCATGGGCAGCGATGGCCAGGTCACCATGGGCCAGACCATCGTCAAATCCACTGCGCGCAAATTGCGCCGTCTCGGCGACGGCAAGATCGTCGCCGGTTTCGCCGGCTCCGCGGCCGACGGGCTGACCTTGTTCGAGAAGTTCGAGGGCAAGCTCAAGGAAGCGAGCGGCAACCTCATGCGCGCGGCGGTCGAGCTGGCCAAGGACTGGCGCACCGACCGCGTGCTGCGCCGGTTGGAGGCCTTGCTGCTGGTCGCCGATCACGAACACATCCTGATGCTTTCTGGAACCGGGGACATTATCGAGCCCGATACCGACGTGGCCGCCATTGGTTCGGGCGGCAACTTTGCCCTGGCCGCGGCACGGGCGCTGATGGCCGAAACCAAGCTGTCGGCGCGCGAGATCGTCGAGCGCAGCCTGGGCATCGCGGCCGAGATCTGCGTGTACACCAACACCAACTTCGTGTTCGAGGAGCTGTAGACCATGCCGGGTCCGATGTCGGGAAATTCGAAGCGAGCCCTTGCTCTCACACCGCGCGCTATCGTCGAGGAATTGGATCGCTATATCGTCGGCCAGCACGCGGCCAAGCGCGCGGTGGCCGTGGCCCTGCGCAATCGCTGGCGGCGGCAGCAGGTGCCGGGTGCCATGCGCGACGAGATCTCGCCCAAGAACATCATGCTCATCGGCCCCACCGGGGTGGGCAAAACCGAGATTGCACGGCGTTTGGCCAAGCTCGCTCACGCGCCTTTCATCAAGGTCGAGGCGTCCAAATTTACCGAGGTCGGCTACGTGGGCCGCGACGTGGACTCCATGGTGCGCGACCTGGCGGAAACCGCGGTGTCCATGCTGCGCGAGGAAGAGCGCGAGCGCACCAAGCCCCGTGCACGGGAAAACGCAGAGGAGCGCCTGCTTGATGTCCTCTTGCCGCCCGCGCGTCCACCGCGAACTCCGTCGGGCGCGATACCCCTGCCGGGCGCCATCGCCTCGGCCGAAGCCGCGCCGTCGCTCGAATCCACCACGCGCGAAGATCTCCGCCGCCTGCTCCGCGACGGCAAGCTCGACGACAGGATGGTCGAGGTCGACACCAGCGAGGGCGGACAGCCGTTCGCCAATGTCTTCGCGGGTACGGGCATGGAAGACATGGTGCTCAACCTGCAGAACATGTTTCCGCAGCAGGGCCGCACCAAGCACCGCCGCTTGAGCGTGCCCGAGGCCCTGGAGGCGCTCACCGACGAGGAAGTGGGCAAGCTCATCGACATGGATCGCATCACCAAGGAGGCGATTCGCAGGGCCGAACAGGACGGCATCATCTTCATCGACGAGCTCGACAAGGTGGCTGGGCGCGAGTCCGGCGGGCACGGCCCCGATGTCTCGCGCGAAGGCGTGCAGCGCGACCTCTTGCCCATTGTCGAGGGCTCGACGGTGTCGACCAAGTATGGCCCGCTCAAGACCGACCACGTGCTCTTTATCGCCGCGGGCGCCTTTCACGTGGCCAAGCCCAAGGATCTCATCCCCGAGCTGCAGGGGCGTTTCCCGATTCGCGTCGAGCTGGAATCGCTGACCGACGCCGACTTCGTGCGCATCCTGACCGAGCCGGAAAACGCGCTGGTCAAGCAATACACGGCCCTGCTCGCCACCGAGAAGGTTCACCTCGATATTCAGGCCGACGCGGTGGCCGAAATCGCGCGCTTCGCCGCCGACGTTAACGCGCGCATGGAGAACATCGGCGCGCGACGGCTGCACACCATCATGGAAAGGTTGCTCGACGAGCTTTCGTTCGAGGCCCCGGAGCTCGGTGAGCAGACCGTGCCCATCACGGCGACCTACGTGCGCGACCGCTTGCAAGGACTGCTCAAGGACGAAGATCTCTCGCAGTACGTTCTGTAGGTATTTCCTCGCCGGCGGCGGCCAGTACAACGCGCGGATCGATGCGACGGTGAAAACGCACGATGCGCGCGTAGAGTGGCAAAGGATCGTCGCTGCAGACCCGTGTTTCGTCGACGCACAGGATGAGATTGCGGATGCCAGCCTCGCGCAACAAAGCGAGTTTGCGCGCAAAGTAGTCCGCGGACCAGAAGCCGAGGATCTCGATGAAGAACCGGCGCTGCGGGCAGAGCCTGTGGCGTAGCAAGAAATCGGGAAAGATGAGGGTGCGTCCCGCGGGTATGGGCTCGGGCTCGCGCAGAAGATCCCAGTCGGGTGCTGCCCGCTTGAAATCACGAGCGAACCGCTCCTCCAGTTTGCTGTCGAAAGCTTTCAGCTCCTCAACTGGGAAAATGGGATCCCCGGATTGCACATCCAAGATGGCTTCCTGGTCGCGCAGCACGCAGTCGGCGCGCAGCTTGAAGTGGGCGCAGTGGGGAAGGAATTGGACCAGTTCGCCGAGCGCGCGGCCGTAGAGCAAGGTGTGTCGGAACACAGTGAAAGGTCCGGACACGTCGAGGATGGGCGGGCTGCCGTCGGTGACGGTGCATAGGAGGCCGCGCAGTTTGGCCTGGCGGACGATGGGTCGGGTCGCGCCCTCGGCCTTGATGCGGACACGACGGGCGTGAAAGAGCAGGCCGCGAAGGATGAGCTGATTCGTGCGCAGGGCGATCTCGTCCGCTGAAGGCATGTTGGCCGGAGCACATACCAGCTTCTCGCCGGGGAGATCGGCGAACAGGGCTCGTTCGATGTCGGCAGGCGCCACGGCAAGCGCTTGCGCGGCCTCTGCGAAGGCAGCGGCTCGGTCGCGCTCGATGGGAGCCGCTGCCGCGCAAAACAAGATCTCGCGAGCTTTCTCCGGCGGCACCTTGGCGTCGAGCTCGCTTTTCCACAAGCGCAGTACCACCGCGATGGCGGCGCGCAGTTTGAAGGGCGGCGTTGCACAAGGCAGCGGTTGGCGCAGCCGTTCGAGCAATTCGCGCACCGGTAAGGCACGAAAACGATCGACCTCTTCGACCAGGACGCGCAGCCACGGAATGTCGCGCGCATCAAGAAATGCAGGCAATACTCGCCCGCCCACGATACGGAAGGGAATGGCCGATTCAGGCAGCAAGGGCGCTCCTTCGCTTGCGCGCCTGCTCGACCTCGGCCGTCGAGCGGACCACCAGTTCGTAGACCAAAGCGCGCTTGCCTGGCCGCGGTCGCAGCACCCGGCCCACGCGCTGCACGTGTTCGCGCTCGCCCTTGCTGCTGGCGACGATGATGCCGACCTCGGCGTCGGGCACGTCCAGGCCTTCGTTGAGCACCTGGGCCGAGACCAGGGCGCGCAGTTTGCCTTCCTTGAACAATGCGAGCACACGCTCGCGCTCTTTGCGCTTGATGTCGCAGGTGAGCGGCATGATGAGGTGCTCGCGACTGATGGCGTAGGCGGTGGGATTGTCGGCGGTAAACACAATGGTGCGGGCCGCGCGGTGGCGCGCGAGCAGGGCGCCGACCATGGTGCGTTTGGCCCTTGGAAAAGCGGTGATCTTGCGCGCGCGATACCAGGCCGCGATGGCGCGGCGGCCTTCATCGGTTCGCGCCGCGGACTTGGCGAATTCGTCCCAGGTGGCGCCGGGATTGAAACGCCGGAATCTGTGCATGACGTCGCGAAAGACCGCCATGAGCGATTCATACTCCGTGCGCTCTTCCGCGGTGAGATCCAGGTGTAGCACCACGGTGTCGAAGGGCGCGAGAAACTCACCGGTAAGATCGTCGACGCGCAATTCGTAGATCGTGGGTCCGACGAGTTCGTCGAGCCGTGCAGCCGCCTGGCCCCGCGGTTTAGTGGCGGTAAGCCCGAGGCGAAGCGGCGCCGTACACATGTCCAGCGCTTCGTCGCGCATGCCAGTGCCGAAGTGATGGGCCTCGTCGACTACGAGAAGACCGAACTGGTTTCCCAGGCGGTGCATGTGGCGCCAGGCGCTTTCGAAGGTCGCCACGGTCACGGAGTCGACGCGATATTCGCCGTCGCCCAACCGCCCGGGCTCGAAGCCCAAGAGTTCGCGAATCGTGCGCGCCCATTGGTCTAGTAGAACGCGCGTAGGCACCAGGCAGAGCGCGGGAACCTTCATGCGCGCGATGGCGGCGATGGCCAGGCGGGTTTTGCCCGAACCCGTGGGTAGAACCGCGGTGCCTCGACAGCCTGCGAGCTCCCAAGCCACGAGCGCCGCTTCCTGATAGGACCGCAGATCGACCGAGGCAGGTTCCATCACCGAAGTGGCCGGCCGGCAAGCCACCTCGTCCGCGAACCGGACGCCGCGCTGACGAAGATCGGCCACCAGGGCCTGATGAAATCGCGCCGGGCAGCGCAAGGCCGCGATACGCGGATCCCACAGCGCGCCCGGCAGATCTGCAAGATACCCCGGCCCAAGTGACGGCCGATCTGTTGATCCATCAATGCCCAGGAGAACGATGGTTCCGCGATCGAATACGAGACGCATACCGGGTGCTTGTGCACGCGACATGCCATCCGCAGAAAGCCGCGTTGGCATCCCGAAAAAGAAAGAACCCTCGGGGGATTGATTTCCGAGGGTCCTTTTTCCCGCGCAGAGCGCGGTTGGGCCAAGCCCAGTGCGCGCTACTTCTTCGGTGCCGGTCCGCGCTTGGGCGGTGCCGAGGCCGGTTTGGGCTGCACCGGCTGGGGTCCAGGCTTGCCAGCCGACGGCGCACCTGCGGACGGAGCCATGGGAGCCGGTCCACGATGGGGAGGACCGCCTGCCTGGGCAGGGGCCGGCTGCTGTGGCGTGGGTTGCGGCTGGCCACCGCGCGGTGGGAATGCGTTACCGCCCGGGGCAGGGCCAGGGGTCGGCTGTGGGCTGAAGGCGGGTCGACCTTGCTGGGGCGGAGCTTGCCCTTGCCCACCTATTTGGCCTGGATGGTTCATGGGCTGCTGCGGCGGCGGCATGGCCCCGGGATGCCCTGGTCCAGCCATCGGAGCTGCGCGGCCCATGGGTTGCTGCTGCGGCGGTGGGGCAAACCCGCGATGCGGCTCGGGCGGTGGCGGTGCTCCATGGGGACCCATGGGAGCTGCGCGACCGGGACCAGGCGGCGGCGGGCCAGGCCGGCGCCAGTCTTCACGCGGCGTTCGGTGCTCGTAGGGCCGCACATACTCTCGGTGCCCTTCGCGGTCGTTCCAGTAGCCACGCCGATATTCCCAGCGACCATTCACGATGACGTAGGTGGGCTCGACGTAGATGTGTCCGGGCGGCGAGTACTCCCAGTAGCCGGGCACCCAGTCCCACCGGTAGCCGCCCCAGTTCCAGTAGCCACGAACCCAGAAATAGTTCGGGCCAGGTGCCATGGGGATGAACTCTTGTTGGGGTGGCGGCGGCGCGCCCGGCACGAAGACGGTCGGTTGTTCTTCCACGACCACCGCGGGCTGGGGCTGGTATTCGGGCTGGGGCGGTGGTGGTTGGTAGTAGACCGGTTGTGGTTCAGGCGGCGGCGGTCCAACAGGGACCGCGGTGCGAACCACGCAGCCTGACACCAAGCCGGAAATCATTAGCATGGAAACCCTGAGAGGGTTTCCATACCTTCCCACGATGGTACGCCGCCAGCAAAGCTGGCGGGCTTCCCACGTGACTAGGGGCAGAAGCCAAGATGTGGATCGGGTCATGTTTACCTCTCCCAGATTGGACGTATCAGGCTAGACCTGTATTCGCCTGATCGCAATTGTTGAAGACCTTCACCTGATCTTCACTTACGGGCGGGCCAGGAAACGCGCCAGCACGGTCTTGGCGCCCACGCTTGCGAAGCGCACAGTCACCTTCAGATCCGCACCCGAGGATTGCCAGGCGCGCACTTCCCCGATGCCGAACTGGGCGTGGCGAACCTTCACGCCCACGCGTAGCCCGAGCTCGCCCTCGCCAGCGCCGTTCGGGGCGACGCCTTCGTCGTAGTGACGGGTGATCTCGCCACGCGCGGCGGGTTTCGCGGCGACCTGCGGGCCGCGGGGCTTGGCGCTGTCGCGGTTCCAACGCCCTTGCCAAGGGCCAGCGCCCTCGGTGCTCTGCTCCTGATAGTTGCGCTGTGGGGTGACCAGGTGTTCGATTCCGTCGGGCGGCAGGTCGCGGAGAAAGCGGCTGGGAATACCGCCGAAGGTTTGCCCTGATAGCCGGCGCCAGCGCGCGCGGCACAGGTGCAGGCGCTTTCGCGCACGCGTGACGGCCACGTAGCACAGGCGCCGCTCTTCCTCCATGGCGCCGTCGTCGTCGATGCTGCGCTGGTGCGGGAAGGTGCCCTCTTCCAGCCCGGTGACGAACACCACGTCGAATTCCAGGCCCTTGGCCGTGTGCACGGTCATGAGCGCGACCGCGCCCTTGTCGGGATCGTAGCCGTCGACATCGGAGGCCAGGGTGATGCGTTCGAGGAAACCCGACAGCGTTGGCTCTTCAGTTTCGCGCTCGTATTCGCGCATCTGGCCGACAAGTTCGAGCAGGTTTTCCAGGCGGCCTTCCGACTCGATGCTGGTGTCGGCGGCGAGGAAGTCGCGGTAGCCGGATTCCTCCAGCACCTTCTCGGCCAGCTCGGCGGGTGGCAGGGCGAGCGACGCGCGTAACCTGCCCAGCAGGGCCTGGAACTCGGCCACTTTGCGCCGGGCCGCCTGACCCAGGATGGCCGGATCTTCCGCGGCGATGGCGATGGCGGCGCTCAGGCTGACGTGCTGGTCGTTGGTCACGGCGATCAGGCGATCGACGGTGGTGTTGCCGATCCCGCGCGCGGGCACGTTGATGATACGCAGAAGAGCGATGGCGTCCTCGGGGTTCATGAGCACGCGCAGGTAGGACAGGAGATCCTTCACCTCGGCGCGATCGTAGAAGCGCGTGCCGCCCACGATCACGTAGGGGATGTTGCGCACGCGCAAGGCTTCTTCGAGAACGCGCGATTGGGCGTGGGTGCGGTAAAACACGGCGAAATCGCGAGGCGCGCAGTCTTTGGCCAAGTCGCCCTCGATGGTGCCAGCCACGAATTCGGCTTCTTCGCGCTCGCTGTCGCCCTCGAACACGATGACCGGCGCGCCCGCGCCTTGCTCGGTGACGAGGCGCTTGGGCCGCCGCTCTTTGTTGCGCGCGATCACGGCGTTCGCCGTGCGCAGGATGTTGCTGGTCGAGCGGTAATTCTGCTCTAGCTTGATGACGCCGGCGCCCGGGTGATCGCTTTCGAAATCCAGGATGTTGCGGATGTCGGCCCCGCGCCAGCGGTAGATCGACTGATCCTCATCGCCGACGACGGTGATGCTGCCCGTGCGGTGGGACAGAAAACGCACGAAGCGGTACTGCACGTTGTTGGTGTCCTGAAATTCGTCGACGAGCACGTGATCGAAGAGCTGGGCCAGGGCAGGGGCAGCCGGGCAGTCGGCCTTGCAAAGGTTGAGCGCGGAAAGCAGCAAGCCGCCGAAGTCGACCGCGCTGGCGGCGGTCAGGCGCTCTTCGTACAGGCGGTAGGCCTTGCCCACGACTTCGTCGAAGTAGTCGCCCGAGGGATACTGATCCGCGGTGGTGCCCTGGTTTTTTGCGCGATCGATCATCGAGAGCACCTGGCGCACGGGAAAGGTCTTTTCGGGAACTTTCATATCGCCGAGCACGCGCGCCATCAGCCGGCGCGAATCGTCGTCGTCGTAGATGACGAATTCCCTGCGAATGCCGATGGCCGTGCCGTAGAGGCGCAACAGGCGCGCGGCGATGCCGTGGAAGGTGCCGAGCCACATGCCGTGGGTGCCGTGGCCGTGGCCGCCGAACAGACGCTCGACGCGCTCTTTGAGTTCACGCGCGGCCTTGTTGGTGAAGGTCACGGCCAGGATCTTGCGCGCGTCTGCGCCCTCGGCCAGCAGGTGGGCCAGGCGGTAGGTGATCACGCGCGTCTTGCCCGAGCCGGCCCCGGCGATGACCAGCAGCGGTCGCGGCGGATAGAGCACGGCCTCGACTTGAGGTGGGTTCAGTTCGCGGCCGAGCGCGTGCGCAGAGAAGCGGCCAGCTGGTTCGCCCGCCGTGGTCGAAAAAGAGTCCGCCGTTTCCACGCCGAGGTTATACAGACTGCGCTTGCAGCAGTCGACAGGTTAGCCGCTGCTAGCCATCTGTCGCTGGCTATCTGAGACGATCCAGGATGAGGCCGAAGAAGCCGTCTTCTGGGAAAGAACCCTGAGAGGGTTCTTTCAGACTCCCGCGGTGAGCGCGGTCGGGCAAAGCCCTCCCGCGCTCGCGCGCTTCGGCTTCCTCTCTGAAATGCCAGCCGAGGTGCTGGCCACACGAGCCGCACATGGCAAAGCGCCAGGCGAAGCCCGGGAACCACGGGTATTCCTGGCTGTTTGGTCCAACGATGGTGCAGCCGATGGCGTGGGCGAAACAGCCGATGTGGAACAGAAGGCCCGCTGGATTCATGAATCTGTGCTCGTGCGCACCGTGCACGGCGATGCGATGTTCTGGGCTTGTGATCGAGCCGCCGCACGCGGCGCAGACGATGGCGCGCTCGGGCTGCACGCGGTCTTCCAGATCTGCAATTGCGCCTGGCTCCTCTGCAATCGCGACCTTTGCATGTCTTCGTAACGCGAACATGGCGGGTTCTTCCGGGCCTCTAGTGTTGCACGATTCTGCACATGTGATCCCTTCACATACAGCGAGCGCGTACTTGCAGGGCGAGGGCCGGGGCACTACCTTCTTGGTGGGAGTTTTTCCCAGCAACACGCTCATGGCGGAGAAGAAATCAGGCACTCGTTGTCGCGGGCCTCGCTTGGGGCTGCTGTCGGACAACTATGACTACGAGTTCCAGGTGCGCGTATTGGTCGCGGCCGAGCGCGCGGCGCGCGAGCACGGTCTCGATTTCGTCGCGGTTTCTGGCGGCGTGCTGGGCGTGGATATGCGCGATCCCAAGCGTTTCGCGTACGACTTGATGGGCCCCGACTGTGTCGACGCACTTCTGATTTGCACCCATACCATCGGGCACCATTCGACGCTGGCCGAATTGACCGATTTCGTGGCGCGCTTCGATGCCGTCCCACGGGTCTGCCTGGGTGTCGCGCTGGCGGGTGTGACCGCCATGCTGATGGACAACGAGACCGGTTTGTACACCGTGGTCAAGCACCTGGTCGACACGCACCACTTGCGCCGGATTGCCTTCGTGGCCGGCCCGGAAGGCAGCGAAGAGGCGCAGGCGCGTTACCGCGGCTACCAGCGCGCCCTGGCCGAGGGCAAGCTGGCGCTCGATCGGCGCTACGTGATCACTGGCAACTTCACGCGCGAGAGCGGCGCGCGCGCGGTCGCGACGTTGTTTAGCGAGCGTGGGTTTGTGGCCGGCGATATCGACGCCATCGTGTGCGCCGACGACCTCATGGCCTTGGGCGCGCTCGACGAACTCGACCGGCGCGGCCTCAATGTTCCTCGTCAGATCGCGCTCACTGGATTCGACGACACGGAATTCGCGCGCTATGCCCGGGTGCCGCTCACGACGGTTCGCCAGCCCATCGACGAGCAGGTGCGCCATGCGGTTGCGGTGCTGGCCGCGGCGGTCCACGGAAGGGAATCCGGGCAAGAGGTGCTGACCTTCGAAACCGAGTTCGTCAAACGGCGCTCCTGCGGTTGCTCCGTGCACCACCGGGAAACCGTTCCCGTGCACAACACCACCACCGACGGCAAGGAGTTGGGGGCGGCCTTGCGCGCCCGGCGGTCCACCTTGGTTCGCGACCTCGACCACGCCTCGCACGGCGGCTTCGAGTTCATCTCCGAGGGTTGGGAGGACCGTCTCTTCGACTCGTTCCTCTTGCAGCTCAACGATCCCAGCCAGGAGTCGTTCCTCGATTGCGTCGAGAGCATCTGCTACGAGCTGCTCCGGCGGGGCAGCGAGGTCGGCGCTGCCCAGGATGTGCTGGTGGTTTTCCGCCGCCATGTCATGGGGTGCGCCAACGACGCCGAAGTGCGTGCGCGCATCGAAGATTTACTGCAAGAGGCGCTGCTGTCGGCCAGCGATCTGGCGGCCATCGCGCAGTCGCGCCGGCGCAGTGCCCTGATGGATCGCATGACCATGCTGGCCGAGACCACCGCGGCCTTGCTGGCCGCGCCCGATGTGACCACGCTGGCGGAGACGGCCGCGAATCACTTGCCAGGCCTGGGCATCGGCGCTGGGGTGATCGCGCTTTTCACCCAGCCCGGCAAGGTCAGCAAGGAACTCGAGACCGCGCTCATCTTCACCGAACAAGGCCGGCAGCAGGCGCCCGTCCGCTATCGCGCCAGCCTGCTCGCGCCAACGGATTTTCTCGATGGCCGCTCGGTCATCGTCGAGCCACTTGGGTTTCGCGGTGAGTGTCTGGGCTTGGCGCTATTCGAATACGGCGCGTCCGATTCCATGGTCTACGAGGACTTGCGTCTTGTGTTGGGCGCGGCGCTCAAGGGTGCCCAGCTCATTCGCGCCGTCGAGGATGCGCGGCGAGAGGTCGAGGCCCTGGCGGTCACCGACCCGCTCACCGGACTTTACAATCGCCGCCATCTCATTCGCCGCCTGGAGAGTGAATTCGCGCGCGCGCGCCGGCACATGCGCAGCCTCAGCCTCGTCGTGGTCGATCTGGACGGATTCAAGCAGGTCAACGATCAATTCGGTCACGACGCCGGGGATCGCGTGCTTTTGCGCGTGGCCGAGCGCCTGCGCCGCAGCCTGCGCGAGTTCGATACCGTGGCCCGCTACGGTGGCGACGAATTCGTAATCCTTTTGCCCGAAACCGACGGCACCCAAGCGCGTGCCGCCGCCGAACGCATCCGTCAAAGCGTGATCGGCGAGCCGGTCGACAAGCAGGGCGAGGTGGGCGCCACCTTTGGCGTGGCGACCTTCGATCCCGCGACCATGAATTTCGATCAAGAAGAGCTATTGCGCCGGGCCGATCGTGCCCTGCTCATGGGCAAGCGCGCCGGCAAAGCGCGCATCCTGCACTTCGACGATTCGATCACCCGGACCACCTGGCCAGCGATGTAGCTACCAGCCATCGACTTGATCGTGGGTTTGGGCGTAACCTCTCGGTCATGCACACGTTCCTACACATCGCGATTCTGACAGCCACGGTTCTTGCCGTTGCGCGCTTTCTGCCCGATGTAGAGGTCAAGGGGTTCGGGACTGCTGTTATCGTTTCGGTGGTGTTCAGCGTGCTCAACTTCTTGCTTGGCTGGCTGATTCACGTCGTGCTCTTCGTGCCGGCCCTGCTCACCCTGGGGCTTCTGTTCTTCTTCATCCCGTTCATCGTCAACACCGCGATGCTGTGGCTCACCGACAAGCTCATCGCCAGCTTCGAAATCAAGACCCTGCGCGCGCTGCTGACCTCGGCGGCCGTGATCACGGTGGTGAACTGGCTCTTCCAAGCCGTGGTTCACAGCCACAACCTGCCCAGGTGGCAGTAGCGGAAGAATTCGCAGAGCGCACAGAGACGGAAAGGAAGGAAAGGGTTCGGAATCGGATCCGGAAACCCTTCGTCCTCTGTGCCCTCTGCGCTCTGACCTGAAAATCCGATCCTCCGCGAATGCACGGATAGTCGGCCGAGGGTGTAATAGTTGCACCTCATGTCCCTCGTCGTGGTCGCGCTGGCAATCGCCCTGCGGGTGCTGTGGGTGCTGGTCGTGCCCACCAAGCCCGTGGGCGACTTCGCCATGTACGTCGAGTCGGCCGCGCACCTCGTCGAGCACGGCGCTTTCGATCCGGAATACGTCTATATGCCTGGCTACATCTTCCTTGTCGCGCCGGTGCAGGCCCTGGGCGGTGGTTGGCTGGCCACCAAACTGGTGGGCTCGGTGCTGGGCGGGCTTGGCGCCGGCGCAGTGATCGGCATCGCCCGCAAGATGGCGGGCGGATCTGCGCGGGTCGCCCTTGCGGCCGGGATGCTCTATGCGTGTTGGCCGGCCGGAATCGCCATCGCCAGCGTCACCGGGACCGATATGCCAGCCGCGGTGTTGCTTGTCATCGCAGCCTACTTTCTCGTGCGCTATGCGAGCGAGCGGCCCGTCTTGGCCGCCATCCTGTTCGGTGTCTTCACGGGTTTCGCCGCCTTCATTCGCGCCATCGTTGTGCCCTTGGCCGCGCTGTCCGCGCTGGTCTTCCGCGCCCAGGGTAAGTCCTGGCGCGCGTCGGTCAAGTCCGCGACCATCGCATGCTTGGTCGCCTTGCTCATGCTGGTGCCGTGGGCCGTGCGCAATCGCCTGCGCTACGGCGAAACCTTCTTCACCGACAGCCACGGCGGGCTGACCGCGCTGGTCGGCGCCAACCCCAACACCGACGGCTGCTACTCGCGCTCGCTCAACCGCATGTTTCGCGACGTGACCGGCTTCGCCCTTCTGGCCGAGCCCCACCGTGAGGCCGATCGCGCCGCGCTGGCCATTGCCAAAAACTGGATCGGCTTCGATCCCTTGTTCACAGTCGGCTTGCTCGCCAGCAAGGCCGAGCGCCTGCTCGTGCACGAACGCGCGCTTCTGTACTGGCCGCTCTTTCGCGCCGGCGTGCTGCCACCCCCTTACCAGGCCTTCTTCGCCCGCCACCGCAGCGCCCTCGAAGCCGTCGCCAACACCTTCTGGCTGGTTGTGTTGGCCCTGGCGCTCATGGGCTGCGCGGTGGCCTATGCGCGCAAGCAGTGGATCGCGCTTTCGCTCGTGCCTCAGGTCGCCGCCTTGGCCGTTCTGTACACCACGATCTTTTCCGAGCCGAGGTACCGACTGCCCATCTTCATGCTGCTCTTGCCCCTGTCCGCCCTCGCGCTCGATTGGTTCTGGCTAACCGGGCGCGATCTGATGCGGCGAACGCAGCCGCCAGGGTGGAAGCGCGAAGCCGTGTTAGCCGTCGGCTTTGCAGCCCTGGTCTTCGCCGCCGCGCCGGCGCTGGCCTGGGCCGGCGGCAAGCTGCGCGAGCATCATCGCTGGGCGGCCACCGAGTGCGCGCTGGCCGGAAAGCCCCAGTTCTGCAAGTGGCGCACTCTTGCCAGCGAAGGCGAGCTCGACGGACAGCCCGCCGTCAAAGGCGTGTGGAATGGGGTTGGCGTCGCGCTGCCCGTGCCGACGCCCGGCAAGAACGCCGCGGTCACAGTCGAAACCGAATTCGCTCTCGCCACTGGCGACTACACCCTCAGCGCCGCACTCGACATCGCGCCCTTCGATCGCACTGCGCCGATCCCCAACGGATTCATCCAGCTTCTGGCCAACGACCAGCCGCTCTCGCCCGCGCTTGCGCTCGCGGATGTGGCGCGCGCATCGAACGAAGGCCAGACATTCACCTTGAGTTCGCCGCTTCACCACGCTGGAGGATCGCTGCGCTTGCGCGTGCGGGTCGAGGTGCCGGGTTCGACGGATCGTGGGGCACTGACCCGCCTCTGGCTGAATGATCTACGCGTAGAGCAATCGGCTGTGCTCCAGCCTTCGCGCCTCCAATAGCGCTCGATGTGTTGACGACGCCCCTTGTTCCCGATCCCGCCCCCGTGTTATCAGCGTGGATTCGATTCCTTCCAAGAAAAGGGCTCTGAAAGGGCGACCATGAAATCGTACAACATCGCGCTGATTCCTGGAGATGGCACCGGACCCGAGGTTCTCGCCGAGGGCGTCAAGGTTCTCAATGCTGCTTGCGCCAAGCACGGCGTGAAGCTGAACTACCAGAGCTTCGATTTTGGCGGCGAGCGCTATATGCGAACCGGCGAGATTTTGCCCGACAGCGCGATCGAGGAGTTCAAGAAGTTCGATTCCATGTTCCTGGGCGCCATCGGCCACCCCGACGTCAAGCCTGGCATTCTCGAGGTCGGCATTTTGCTCAAGACCCGTTTCGCCCTCGACCAGTACATCAACCTGCGCCCGGTCAAGCTGTACCCGAACGTCGAAACCCCGCTCAAGGACAAGGGCCCCGAGCACATCGACTTCGTGGTCGTGCGCGAAAACACGGGCGGCATCTACACCGGCATCGGCGGCGTCACCCAGAAGGGCACATCGCTGGAAGTGGCCACCCAGGTGATGCAGTACTCGCGCCCGGTGGTCGAGCGCTGTGTGAAGTACGCCTACGAACTCACGCGCCGGCGCAACAGCAAGAAGAAGATGCTGACCCTCGTGCACAAGTGCAACGTGCTCACCCACTGCGGAGACCTGTGGGTGCGCGTGCACAAGGAGATGGGTGACAAGGACTACCCGGATATCAAGCAGGACTACAACCACGTCGACGCGTGCACCATGTGGTTCGTCAAGCAGCCCGAGTACTACGACGTGATCGTGACCGAGAACCTGTTCGGCGACATCATCACGGATCTCGCCGCCATCATCCAGGGCGGCCTCGGCATCGCGGCCGGCGGCAACATCAACCCCGAGGGCGTGTCGATGTTCGAGCCCATGGGCGGCAGCGCGCCCAAGTACACCGGCAAGAACGTCATCAACCCGCTGGCCACCATATGCGCCGGCGGCATGATGATGGACACGCTCGGCGAGCCGGCGATCGCACAAGCCATCGACAAGGCCGTGCACGACGCGCTCGCCAGCAAACAGATCAAGAGCCTGACCGCCGGCAAGATGGGTCTCGGCACCCGCGAGGTCGGCGATCTCATCGCGAAGCTAGTGAGCTAGCGAGCCGGCTCGCGCCTTCCCACTAACCGGGGCCGGGTCGACTGCGATAGACTGATCCGACCATGTGGCCAGGTCGCACCTGGATTGGCGCGAGCGCGGGCTTGATGGGATGGCTCGTGCTCGGGGCATGCGGCGGATCCTCCGCCGCGCGCGACGAGCAAGCGTGGCGCTCGGCCGAAAAGGCGTATCGAGAAAATGGTGATGGCTCGGCCTACCGCCTGTGGGCTGCCTTGGATCCCAGGGGGCCGAAGGGGCACGAGGCACACAGGCGCTTGGCCGCCGCCGACGAACATTATCGACGCGCCATCGACCTGTTTCGCGCGGGGCAGCCCGGCGTTCGCGAGGCCATGCAGGAAGGCTTGGCCCTCGGCCCCATCGATCCGGCCCACTACCTGACCCTCGCGCGACTGTGTGCCGAACGCGGCATCACGTTTCGCGCCGTGGATTTCTACCGCAAGTACCTGAGCCAAGAGCCCGCGCCGGCCGCGGCATCGGCGGCACGACAAGAGTTAGCGGATCTGTCGGCGGGAAAGGATCCGTTTCCCCCGTTGTTTGCCGAGGGCAACCGATCGTCTGAATCTCCTCGTCCCGCGACACGACCCACGTGGGCTCTCGGGCTGCTTGCTCTTCCGCTGGCTTTCGCGCTGTACCAGCGCGTGCGGAATCGGCGGCGCGGCTTGCGCAGACTGCTCGCCGATCGCCCCGAATGGCATCCGACCGTGGCCTACCACTTGGGTTGCCTGCGCCATGAATTCCTCAAACACCGCGTGGGGCCTCTGGGCGAACCCCTGCGCGCCATCGCGCGTGGCAAAGCCTCGGCCGACGAAAATCAGTTCTTGCGCGACCGGCTCGCGCAGGGCGCGCCTTTGCGGTTGGCTTGGCGGGCGCAGCTGCACGCGCTTGAACGAAGCCTGGGGATCGCGTGGAAACTGGATTCCGTCGACCCCTTTTTTCGTCCGGCGCTGGCGGCGCTAAGAAGTCTTGGCCGCCAGCGTTGGCCCATCCGCCAGGCAGATGCCAAGCGGCTGCTAACGGCGCACGCGGCTCTCATGGCCGTCGACCGGCGGCTTTCCGATCTCGTGGCCGGGCTTGTGCGTTGCTCGGTCGACGAGGATCTTCTGAGAGAAGTCGTGGAAAGCACGCGCTCGGAATGGGTCTCGGGCAAGGTGGCGCTTGACGAGATTCACATCGGTCCCGTGCCACCCGACGTGGAAGTGGATGTCTTTCGCACCGACCTTCGCATCGTGCTCAAAAACGTCGTTCGCAACGCCATCCAAGCGGTGGCCTCTGCGCCGGCGCCTCGTCGTTTGGCCTTGGATGTGCACGTCGAGCCAGAACCAACCGGCGAGGAATTCGTGGTTTTCCGCATACGCGATTCCAGCCCCGGAGGACTCGACGCGGGCGAAGGCAAAGGCAACGATATGGAGCACGGACTTGGCATCGTGAACACGGCCCTGCGGCGCTACGACGGCTCCTTGCAAGTCGTGCCCGCGTCGGATGGCTATGCCAAGGCCGTGCTGGTGCGCTTCTTTCACTCGCAAAGAAGTCTGGCCAAGGAAGACGCGGCATGAGACGCCTGCTGGTCGTCGAAGATGGGAACGAGTACGCGGAATTCGCGCGGCTCTTCCTTGGCGGCCATTTTCACATCGTGGTCGCACAGCGGGCCGCGGACGCGCTGACATGCTTGCGCTCGGAACATGTGGATGCCCTGCTCATCGACCTGCGCTTTGATCGCGCGGTCGAGGCGGACTTGGTCGGCGACGTGCAGGCCACCGCGAATCGGTTGTTCGCGGGCGACCGAGCGCGCGCGCTTCGCCATGTGCAAGACCAGCAAGGCGTGCTCATTCTGGCCGAGCTGCGCGCGGCGGGATTCAGACAGCGAGCCATCTTCATCCACGAATTCCTGCCCCGTCGCATGGAGAACTTGCGCCGTCTCTACGGCCCCGTGGGCGCCCTGCCCACGTTCGACTGCGCGGCTTTGCTGCGCGCACTCGCAGAGGAGGATGTTGGATACTATGGAACATGATCTGCGCGAAGGGCTCGCACCGGCCTTGAGCAGCGCCGTCCGTAGAGCGCTGCGGGTGGAGAGCACGCTGCGAGAGCTCGCGCTACGCGTGCGTAGCTGCTCCCCGGTTCGCAAACCAAGAGGAAGTACGCCATGACCCTGCCCCCCAAGCTGCTTATCGTGGACGATGGCGACCGCTACGCCGAGATGGCCCTGCAATTCATGCGCGGTTATCGCTACGCCACACGGTGCACGTTGCCGGGACCGTGCTGGACTTGCCCTCGGCGCCAAGGTTGCACCCTGACCCATGCCCACGACGCCATCGAGCTCGACCAAGCCCTCGCGCAGCACGACGACGTGGACGTGGTGCTGCTGGATGTGGCGTTCGATCTACCACCCGAGCGCCTGCTGCCATCGAGCGAGCCCGATCAGGAAAAGCGCCGGCGCTTCGAAGGCCTGGCGATTCTCGCTCACCTGCGCAAACGTCATCCCGCCCTGTCGGTCATTCTCATGACCAGCAAGGAGGATCTCGCCTACGAGGACGCGGCCTCGGCGTTGGAGGTCGACGAGTACGTGACCTTGGCGGGCAGCGACGCTTTCGATGCGCGCGCCGTGGGTTTGTTGGTCGAGCGCATTTGGGCCAGGCGGCCACGCGCGAGTCTCGGCGACGCGTACGAGTGGGGCAAAGGCACCGCCATGTCCCGGCTCAAGCGTGAAGCCACGGTGCTTGCCCGCACCTCGTTGCCCCTTCTCATCTTGGGCGAAACCGGCGCGGGCAAGAGCGCGCTGGCCGAGCAGGTGATTCATCCGGCCAGCGGCCGCAAAGGACCGTTCCTCGCCGTGGATCTCTCCGCGCTGCCCAGCAACCTGGTTGCGGCGGAGCTCTTCGGAACGGTTCGCGGTGCCTTCAGCGGCGCGCTCGATCGCCCCGGCCGATTCGAGCGCGCCCACGGCGGCACGCTGTTTCTCGACGAGATCGGCAATCTGCCGGCCGACGTGCAACGGCTTCTGTTGCTTGCTCTCGAGGGTGGCCGCATCACCCGTCTTGGGGAAAGCCTGCCCCGACAGGTTGACGTGCGCCTCGTCGCCGCCACCAACACGGCGCTGGCCATGGCCGTGAAGGCCGGAACCTTTCGCACCGATCTCTACGCGCGGCTCAATCCCTCGGCCAAGGTTTCGCTACCGCCTTTGCGCGAACGGCTCGACGACATCCCCGCGCTCATGACCCATTTCCTACAAAGGGCTTTCCGCGCGGGATCGCATCGAACCCTTCTTGAAGACTATGCCAAGGCGCATGGATTGCCGCCGAGCCTGCCCGTGTCCCTGGAAATGGGCAAGGTATCCAACGCCCGCAACGCGATCTCCTTCGTCTGGGCCCCCCGCATCCAGCCCGCTTTGCGAGCGCACGCATGGCCCGGCAATCTGCGCGAGCTCGACCACCTGACCGTGACGACGGCGGTCTTTGCCCTGGCGGATGCGTTGCAGGCCATCGAGACTGAGCGCGCGCCCGGCGGAAATCCTTGCTGGATCCCCATCCCCGCGCGACTGATTCACGAGCTTTTGAAGTCACCCCTAGAACCCGGCGGCGTCTGCGCAGGCTCTGGGACGGAGTGGACGCCGGCGGCGACGTTGCACGATTGGGTCACGGGGATCGAACACACGCTGCTTGCCAACCTGTTCAAGGAGACCGGCGGAGATTTCCAGGCCATGGCCGCGCGGCTTCTCACGGGTTCGCCCGCGCGCAACGCTCGTCGCGTGCGACTGCGCTTCAACCAGCTCGGCTTGCGCGTGCGCGCCGGGCGAGGGCGCTCAAAGTAGGATCCGAAATCTTCCTGCACAAGACTCCGACGGGCGCTTGTGGCGTGAGCCTCGGAAGAACTCCAAGATCCGTGCGGTCAGACTGGGCATTGATTCAGGACGTGAAGTTGGCCCGGTTGCTGCTTTGAAGGATCGCAGAGATCCCCATGGAGCAGCGTTTGGAAAACAGCGCCCTCATCGCTCTGCGCGAACTGCGCGGCTACGAGAAGGAGCGCGAGCTCGCCGAGCGACGCAAACAGGAGGAAGACGCACGACAAGCACGCGAGCGCAAGGAGCGAGAGCGCCAGGCCGAGGAGGCCGCGCGCGAGCAGGCGCTGGAGAAACAACTTCGCACGGACTTGCAGTGTGCCGAAGAAGAGATCCGTCTTCTCAAACAAGAAGCCGACCGGCGCATGCGCGAGGCAACGCAAGCCTTGCACGCGTTGCAAGCCCTAAACAATGCACCGAAGGCGTCTTCCTCGCCGGCTCCCGCCTCCCAGGTGCGACGTGGAAACTGGATGGCAGCCTTTGGCTGCCTCGCACTCATGGCCAGCGCCTTGCTCCCGGTGATTGGCTTGCATCGTAGTTCCTCCATGCCCACCGCAGACCACCGGCGAAACGCGTCTTGCACGGAGGCCGTTGGGCTCGCTTCCTTGCCGAGGACCGTAGCGGCCGCGCCAGCAACCGAAGTCGCCACGGTCCAATCGACTGTGCCGGGGCAAAGCGAAAGCGGCAGACCACGCACGCCAACCCCTCATCCCCACGGCCCCGGCAACCCTCACACCCTTCGCAAGCCCAATCCGCCCAAACCCACCTGCGACGGCACCGACCCGCTGTGTGGCCTCAATATCAACGCGATCGCGCCGAGATAGATTCGGGAGGGCCTGGCGAATGGTCAGACGCCGGCGCTGGTCGTTCGATCGCCAGAACGAGCCCTGCGAGCCCAAGCTGTAGAGAGTAGGCGGTGTTCCCGGATCACGACATCGGTTCGAGTCGATACCCTCGCCCCACGGTTTGCCGCCGTCGATGACGGTCCCGCTGGTGCCCGTGTTGACCTTGCTCCACGTCTGGCCGTAGTCGGTAGACTTCCAGACGCCTTGGTGACAGAAGAACGCGTAGAAATCGCTTGGCCGCACCGGATCGACCAGGACGTCCTGGGCGCCGAAGTTGTCACCGCCAAACGCGCTCGCTACCAGCGTGACAGCCCCGGGCGTGACGTTGGCCCAGGTGCCGACGGGTCCTCCGCTCGGTCCACCCGAGCCCTTTGGGATCGCGATTCCGCCGCAAATCTTCGTCCCCGGATCGCCAGATGATCCGCCGGTGCCCGTAGCCCCGCCGCTGCTCATAGCGCCGCCTGTGCCCGAAGCGCCGCCTGTGCCCATAGCGCCGCCGGTGCCCGCAGCGCCGCCGACCCCGGTCGTACCCCCTGCGCCAGATGCGCCGCCTGTGCCGCTGGCGCCGCCAGTGCCCATGGATGCGCCGCCGCCATCGGATAAGCCGCCGCCCGCGCCGTCGTGGCTCGTGCCGCAGCCGCCAGCGAATATTGCGATGAAGAAGGCTGCACCTGAGTAGATTGATGTTCGCAAAGTGACCCCTCCGTAGATTCCCAGTCTACGCCCAGGAGCCACAGTGAAACTGAAGTTCGTCTACAGCATCAGGCGGTGGTCCGGTGATCCATGAAACTAGCCCCCGGCGAACAACGCGCGATCGACCTCGCATTCCACATCGATGTGCCCGGCAAGTAGCTTCCCCGGCAAGGCGACGCGACAGTGGGACTCAAGTCACACGGCAGAGCTGGCAAGCAAGAGAAATGACCTTCTGCCCTCCCCGCCCGCCCCTTATCACTGGTAGGCTGTGTCCATTGCTTTTCTGGGCGCTGGTACGGCCCAAAACATTTGACCGGCTATTGGTGCGGAGGTTCTTTATGCGGCTGCCACAGTTGTATCAACGGCAAAACGGATTCCTTGCCGTGCTTGCGGCGACTATTTCGTTCGCTGGTTGCCAGGACGCGGTACCGGTCGGTGACTACGTCCCGGATGCTAGTCTGCACCCAACGAACCCAGGCACCAAGGATGGGGCGACCTCCGATCGGTTCATCTTCGTCCTTCCAGACGTGTCTGCCCAAGTGCCCGACATCGCGCCTCCGCCAGGCCCCGATGCGCCTCCTCCCCCGGTGGCGGTCTGTGGCGACGGCATCCTGAATGCCCCCGAGGGCGAGCAGTGCGACGATGGCAATCTCGACCCGGGTGACGGCTGCGGCTCGACCTGCCTGCTCGATCAAGGCTGGATCTGCCCCAAGCCAGGCGAGCCCTGCATGAGCACGACGGTTTGCGGCGACGGCACCATCTCCGGTGCCGAGCAGTGCGACGACGGCAACACCACCAGCGACGACGGTTGCAATGCCGACTGCCAGGTCGAGGATGGCTGGATCTGCCCCACGCCAGCGGTGCGCTGCCAGGCTGCTCTGTGCGGCGACGGCCTGATGGTGGGCAGCGAGGAGTGCGACGACGCGAACACGGAAAACGGCGACGGCTGCAGCGACACCTGTCGCGTGGAGCCCGGCTACTTCTGTCCCACGCCCGGCGCCGCTTGCCAGAAAACCGTTTGCGCCAACAACATCGTTGAGGGCGACGAGGGCTGCGACGACGGCAACAAGTTTCCGTGGGACGGCTGTTCGCCAACCTGCGAGCGCGAACCCACCTGCAAGGATGGTGAGTGCACTTCGGTTTGCGGAGACGGCATGATCCTGGCGGGCGACGTGGAGGAGTGCGACGATGGCAATCAGCGCGATGGCGATGGCTGCAGCAAGACCTGCACGAAGGAGATCGGCTGGGACTGCGTGGTCACTCCGATTGTGACTGCAAGCCAGCTGTCCTTGCCCGTGGTGTTCCGCGACTTCATTTCCATTCCTGCAGCGGGCGCCACCCGCCACCCCAATTTCGAAGACAGCATCGGTACGGGTGTTACAACAAGCTTGGTGCAGTCTGCGCTGGGCAGCGATGGCAAGCCTGTCTATGCGGGGATCTGCGACAGCGCCAGTGTCAGCGCGACGGCTTGCCCCCACGGCCGCCAGCTGACGACCCAGGCTGACTTCGACCAGTGGTATCGCGACACCACCGTGAGCGTGCGCGGGGACAGTTTCATCACGCTGGCTCTCAATACGACCGGGCAGTATGTGTTCGACGGTGGGACCCCGGCAAACCCCTTCCTACCCTTTGGAAGGACCGACTTGACCGGCGTGGGCTGGGTGGCCCAGGGCAAAGAGCTCCCATCGGGCGGTGGCGACTTCGGCTTCACCACCGAGATCCACTACTGGTTCCAGCTGCAAGGTGGAGAGCGCCTCGATTTCTCGGGTGACGACGACGTTTGGGTCTTTTTCAAGAACGCTCTTCTTATTGATCTGGGCGGCCGGCATGCGCAGACCAGCGGAACCATCAATCTGACGGACACCGAGATCACAAACCGCGGTCTCACCAAGGGACGCATCTACGAGATCGCGCTCTTTCACGCCGAACGGCACACCAATCAATCGAACTTCGCGCTGACGCTCAACGGGTTCGGCCGCTCCAAATCCGTGTGCACGCCCATTTGTGGCGACGGCATCGTGGTCAAGGGCGAGGTGTGCGACGACGGTCCGCTCAACGGAACCTACGGGCACTGCAACGAATCGTGCAGCGGGTTGGCCCCGCATTGTGGCGACGGGGTGGTGCAAGCTGCCGAGGGCGAAGAGTGCGACGACGGCGTGAACCTGACCACCTACGGGATCAACGGCAAGCCCGGCTGCGCCCCAGGCTGCAAGCTAAGTCCCTTCTGTGGCGACGGCCAGACCGACAGCTTGTTCGGCGAACAGTGCGATACCGGCGGCGTGAAGTTGCCCGACAGCAGCTGCCAGCTCAACTGCACCTACCGTCCTGCCTGTGGCAACGGCGTCATCGACACCGCCGATGGCGAGACCTGCGACGACGGCAACCTCATCTCTGGCGACGGCTGCTCGTCCTTCTGCACGATCGAGACACTGATCCACTAGTCGGCGGCACCCCTCGCCATCAGGAAGTAGTCACCGCGCTCGTGCCCAGGACTTCGTCCTTGGTGGGATCCAGGACCAGCCCGATCGCGGCTTTGACGTTCGCGCCTTTGAATGTTGTACCGGCGTCTATGATCGCGCCCTCGAAACGTGTGCCGTCGAGCTTTGCTCCGTCCAGTTTGGCTCCCTTGAGGTCGGCTCCGCCCAAATTCGCTTTTTTCAGGTTGGCCTCACGGAGATCGGCCTCAGCCAGGGTCGCACCGGCGAGGTTGGCCTTCTCAAGCCTTGCCCCCATCAGGACGGCTTTTGTCAGATCCGCGAATTTCAGAATGGCGCGATCGAGAAAAGCGTTCTTCATTCCGGCACGCACCAGCACGGCTTTGTAGAAATCTACCTCTCGGGCGTCGACCCGCGCCCACCAGGCGTTGGTCAGCTTCGCACCCTGGAAGTCGTAGGCGGCCAGGGGAGATGCCCCTTCTTGGGCCGGATCCTTCGATTGAATGGCGCCCAGCGCCTTGGCCAGTCCGTCCGCCACATATTTCTGAAGGACCTCGTCCTCTTCCCTTTTGGTGGCGTTCAGGAGAACGCCAACCAACGTGGGCAGATCCTCTGCTCTGGCAAGCCTGCGCTGCTGGCGCTTGTGGTCCCCTTCCCGGTGTAGGCGCGCGATTCTCTCGATGAGCACACCCATGGCGCCCAGCCGAACGCGTGCGGAGCTGTCTCCCAGACTGCGAAACAGCTCGAGGAAGTGCTTCTCTCGGGCGAACTCCGCCTCTTGCTTGAGTCGCCGACCCTGCGTCCGGTTCAGCAGCAGTCCCGCGACTGCCACGAGCAGGGTCGTGGCCGCGCCGCCGCCCGCCGCGAGCCAAGCCGTCCAGAGCTTCGTGCTCCTTCCGATGGCCAGGCTCGTCGCTCTTAGCTCACGTACCTCCTCGGCGAGCTTGTCGATCTCCAGCTTGGTCTTGGTCTGGGACAGGTCGCGGTCAGCCTGACCAGCATCGGCTGCCCACGCGGCGCTTGCGTGCGCAACGAACAGGAACCAGACGACGACGACTTTCCATGTTTTCATGTCGACCTCAGCACGGCCTCGGCCAGCCAGTCCGCGACTCCCGGGACGTCACGAGGGGCTGCCAAGCCAGAAGGAATGGAGATTTCGCGAACCGGAGATGTCCCGAGCGAGAGGTTCATTGCGGCACCGACGATGGCAGCTGGACGCTTTCGGGCGATGGCATACTCCAGCTCCTGCTCGATCCAAAGAGGCAGCCCGAAGTCGGGATCCAAGGTGTCGACCACCGCGAGCACGGCCGCTGCCTCACGGATGCGCCGCCCGACCTGGATCTCGATGGGTTCGCCCCGTTCGGGTACGGGACCGTACAAAACGCGGTAGCCCAGGCTTTCGAGATGTCGATGCCACCTCTCGCCTGACTCCTTGTCTCGGAACCCAGTGGCCAGAAAGATGGGTCGCTCAGCGGCTGGCGGAACGAAATTGTCCGCTGGCTCTGCGATCTCAAACGGGACAGCGCTTGCGTGGTGATCGAGGAGAAAAACAACCAGCCTCCCATCCCAGTACCCGAGCGGCCAAGCGCCCCCTGATCCCAGGCGGACCAGCGCATCAAATGGCGATGTCGCGGAGGCCGGCATGACCGACGACCAGCGGGCCGCCCGCGTCCAGGTCTGCTGGGCGGCGCGAAAGAATCTCCTGACGAAGGCGCGATCCCCTTCATCCAGACCTTGCGAAAGGGCCGCCAGTCGGCTTCGCCACAGATCCCCCTCAACGTGCGCAGCGACGGCCGCAAAGGCGGAGGACAGTTGCTGCCAGCCATCGCACCGATCCGCTGCCTGGTAGGCGCGGATTCCCATGCGGTGGAGCAAGAGCCGGTAAAGATCGTCCCCATCCCAGGCGCGGATCCTGAAATTTCGCTCGAGCAGAATCCCGCGCGATCCGGCCCCTCGCACCAACACCGCGCCACCGGACAAGCCCAGGACAGAAGCCAATTCCCCCGCCAGCGCCAGGACCTCGCTCGCGCCGATGCCTCCCGTCAGCGGCAGAAAGCTCTTCAGGAGCGGAGGGATCTGCCACGGAACTACCGGTGTTCTCTCGCGGTAGAATCGCTCGGCGCCAGCACCCTGGAGAGTCCGGAAAGCCATCGCGCGAATTCTCGCATGAAAACGCGAAATGGCCGGCAAGGATTGACATGGAGGTCGAGTCGAGCTACTGGGCTTCCGACGACGGCCAGTTGACCGGTGACTCGAACATCATCATGAATGGGCATTCCATGCCCAAGGCGGTCGCGGTGGCCCCGAGAGGCCGTCGCTATACCCAAGCTTCATCGCAACCTACTATCTCCAGCGCCGGGCGCGGGGCTCGCCCGACTGCGCCGCTCGCAGGATACCTAGAGATCCTCGACGGAAATAGAGGAACCTTCGGAGAGGGGTTCGCCCTCTCCGGGTTCAAGACGAGAGGATGCTACCAGCCGCCGCCGCCGCCGCGGCGACCACCGCGACCGTGGCCTTCGCCGTGATCGCGACCGCCACGGCCACCACCGAATCCACCGCCGCCACCGCCGCCGCTGCGCGGGGCGCGCTCACGCGCTTCACTGACGTTGATGGGACGGCCCTGGATCTCGCGACCGTTGAGGGTCTCGATGGCCTGAGCTGCTTCCGCATCGGTGGTCATTTCGACGAACGCAAAACCACGGGGACGGCCAGTATCGCGGTCGAGCACGACCTTGACCTCTTTGACATTTCGTCCGTTCTCGCCGAACACGTCCTTCAGTTCGGGCTCGGTCACGTTGTACGACAGGTTGCCTACATAAAGCCTCGTTCCCATTACTTTCTCCTCTTGCGTCTCACGTCTCTCTCTTTGTCTCCTGGGCCGTAGGCGTGCGAACCGGCCAGGACGGACCTCGTGTCCTCATGGTTGCGTAACTCAGAATGAAGCCGCTCCTCGACAGCATGCAAGCGATGGGCAAAAACCACCATGCCTCACCCTACCGAGCCCTGGGTTTTCGGTCGGAAAAAAGCGGCTCATGGACTGAGCACAAAGAGATGAACGGCCGGAAGACACCTGAGGGACTCGCTACTTACAATAACCCTAGCAGATCTTCGCAAGGGATGTCCAATTCCGCGTCGAGGCCGGCCATGGCATTGCCGGCCGAAGGTCGGCAGGGCCCCCAACGCTGCCCAGGCAGGACTAGAAAGCCTGGCGAAATCCGCAGTATGCAAGGCTGTTGCGTAGGCCCGACCTGACTTCGGGCACGCCACCAACCAGGTAATCCCTGAGTGGAACGCCCCAGTCACAACGCAAGACGTCTGCGTTCAGTTGCGGGATCAGGACACGCAAGCCGGCACCTGCGGTGTCGTAGAAGGCGAGCCCCTGCCACGAGTCTGCAGCGTGCCCGGCATCGGCGAACAGCAGGCCTCCGACTCGCAAGGACCATAGGGAAAACGCCATCGAGCGCACCTCGATATGGGCCAAGTACGAGTTGTACCCGTAGAACGTGTGGATCGGGTATCCGCGCAACCCTTCCGCCCAACCCACGTAGACCCTGTCTCGGTGTTTGTTGTCGGCCATGAGCCCGACCTGCCCCGAGGCCACCACGCGAAGGGTTCGTGCCAAGACCGGGGTGGCCGCCCAAAGCTGTCCACGTATCAGCTGGTCTCCGAATCCGTGGTCATAGACGCGAGCTTCCCAGGAGGCACCGATGCTTTGAAAACCACCAAGGATGCCCAGGTTGACGTGGGCCTCGGTCTTGAAGGGGAAAAAGTCGGCTTCGGAGCCGAGGAGCGTGCTGGCGCGACCGAATTTGAGTGTTACCCAGGGACCGAGCCGCTGATCTTCGCCGAGGTCGAAACTATCGAGATTGCGATAGGTATGGTAGCGGGGGGTGAAGGCTTCGTACTGCAAGTAGAGCGACGATGTGCGCTCCGAGGGACCGAATTCGTAGGCAGTGAAACTCGCGCGAAGATTCGGATCCGCCGGAAAACTCGGGAGAAAGGACCTTCGGTTAAGGCCAAACTCGTTGCCTGCGGTGACTCGCTGAACAAGCCAGGTGCTCGGGAAAGAGCGCGTGACCCCTGAAGTGACTCCCCCAACACGGCTTCGATAGGCGCAGTCCGCAGTGAGCGTCGGATACGGATCGCTCGCCCCACCGTTGGGAACGACGCAACTGCCACCGGTCTGGGCACTCGGTGACGGGAGGTAGCGGGATAGGGTGGGGGACGAGAGGTATCCGCCGGGACCGACGATGGTGCGGGCAACTCTGGTTGTATAGCTCGCATCGATGAAGCCACCCCAGCGTCGTGCAAGCGCGTAGAGCGGATACTCGAGGCGCAACCAGGACGCAGATCCCTCGCGAGGGCCCGCGGCTAGCTCGCCGATCTTGCGTTCCCAGATCTCGTAGAAGGCTGCCGTCAGGCGCAGTCGGGTTCCGAGCACGTTGGGATCGATGTAGTTTGGGCCGAGCCACATGTCTCCGTCGTTCATGACGAAGGCTAATGCGGGTTGTTTGCGCCAGCCGAAGAGGTTGTTCTCGGAGAGCGAAGCACTGAAGCTGGGAATATCCCGCGAGAAAAGTCCAAATAGCCAATCGCTGTTGAGGCGCAAACTCCAGACGTCGCGCGTGACGATGAGGATATCGACGGTGCCAGGATCGATGGTCTGCACGGCCACCATGGCCACGATGCTCGACACTGGCGGATCGTTGGCGCTGTAGGTGGTTCGGTTGCGCAGGTTGCGCATGGTCTCGTCAGCCAGCTTGAGATCGTAGGCCATGCCGGGCAGGAGCAGCGACTCGCGACGCACGTACTGTTCACGGCTGGTGCGATGAAAATGATTGAACCATTCGAGCAGACGCCCGTCGCTGGGCTGGAACACGTCCAGGTTCACGACGTGGACGAAGCCAACCACCTTGCCCTCGGGCATAGGATCGAGCGCGAGCCCGCGCGCTGCCAGCGCCGCATCGACCGCGCCGCGTTCGAGCGTACCGAGTTCGTCATAGCCTGCGGCGCGCGCAGGCGCGGGCGCGAGGGGCAAGACGACGAGTGCGACAAAGAGCGAGGTGCGGAACCCACGCATCATTCGCCATCTTACCCACCCCGGGCCCACCCCGCGTGGTTTTCCGTCACTGTGCTAGGAGCGAAGAACCCTCGGCGAGTTGCTGTGCCTCTGTGGTGAACTCCTAGGAGATCAAAGCGCAGCGACGACGGCTTGGCCGGCTTCGATTGTCGTCGCGGGCTTGCTTCCGGCGGGCGCGACGTCGGTGGGCAAGATGCCGTGATCGATGACGGCGTAGACCGCCTTCTCGATCGCCACGGCCTCGGCCTCGAGATCCAGCGAATGGCGCAGTAGCATGGCCGCGCTGAGAATGGTGGCGAAGGGGTTGGCGATGCCCTTGCCCGCGATGTCAGGTGCGCTGCCGTGGATGGGTTCGTAAAGCCCGCGCTTGCCCACGCCCAGCGAGGCCGAGGGCAGAAGTCCCATCGAGCCCGCCAGCACCGAAGCCTCGTCGGTGAGGATGTCGCCAAACATGTTCTCGGTCACGATGACATCGAACGACGCCGGCCTGCGCACGAGGTACATGGCGCAGGAATCGACCAAAATGTGTTCGAGCGCGACGTCGGGGAATTCCTTGCGCACGACTTCCTCGGTTACCCGCCGCCACAGGCGCGAGGTTTCGAGCACGTTGGCCTTGTCGACCGAGGTCAGCTTCTTGCGCCGGCCGCGCGCGAACTCGGCCGCGCGCCTGACCACGCGTCGGATCTCGTCGCCGCTGTAGGCGAGAAGATCGCTGGCGCTGTCCGCCCCGCGCTTCTTCTCGCCGAAGTAGAGGCCGCCGGTCAGCTCCCGCACCACGAGCAGGTCAACGCCCTTCAGTACCTCGGGCCGCAGGGTCGACGCATTCGCCAGCTTGGGATGACAGGTGACGGGCCGCAGATTGGCGAACAGACCCATCTCCTTGCGAATCGCGAACAGGCCCTGCTCGGGCCGCACCGACGCGTTCGGGTCGTCCCACTTGGGGCCGCCGACCGCGCCCAGCAGGACCGCGTCCGCGGCCTGACACAACGCCGAAGTCTCCGCCGGCAAGGCCGTGCCCATCTTGTCAATAGAGCACCCGCCGATGATCCCCTCGCGAAACTCGAAATCGTGTCCGAACTTGTGCGCCACCGCCTGCAAGGCTTTCACGCCTTCGGCCGTGACCTCGGGTCCAATGCCGTCACCTGGGAGAACTGCAATCGTGGCTTTCATGGGCGCTCTCTAGCACAGACTTTGGCAAACGCATGCGCCCCAGGAAGGCGTCTCGCGCCTTGCCCTGACCCGCCTCCTGTATTACCCTGTATTACATGGCCGTCGTGACTGTCCGATTGGAACCGGAGCTCGAAAAGCAGCTTGCCCAGGTCAGCCGAAAGCAACACCGGTCGCGGTCGGATATCATCCGGGATGCCTTGCGGCGCCAACTCGCGCTCCTTCGCTTCCAAGAAGCGCGACGACAACTCAAGCCCTTGGCTGAAGCGGCTGGCTACCTGACCGACGAGGATGTCTTCCGCGACGTCTCGTAGGGGCATGAGAATCTTCTTCGACACGAACGTCTTGGCCAGTGCGCTGGCGACGCGGGGGCTGTGCGCCGATCTCTTTCGCTTGGTCGTGACCGAGCACGAGCTTCTGACCGGAGAAGTGAATCTGACCGAGTTGCGCCGCGTGTTGCGCGAGCGATTTCATGTGCCTTTGGCCTTAGCCAAAGAAACCGAATTGGCACTACGCCAAAACACGATCGTGCTCACGCCCAAGCGCACGTTGGCCATCAAGGTTCGCGATCCAGATGATGCCTGGGTGCTGGCTTCAGCCGTCGCGGGCGAAGCCGACGCCCTGGTCACCGGGGACAAAGATCTCCTTTCGATCGCCAAACATGTCCCCCTCAGGATCCTGGCTCCGCGCCAGCTCTGGGAGCTGCTCAAGCCTCCGGCTTAGCCGCGGAATCCCTGGGCCACGGGGTAGCGGCGGCCGGTGCCGAAGGCTTTGCCGGTGATCTTCAGGCCGGGCGGGAGCTGGCGGCGCTTGTATTCGGAGATGCGCACCAGGCGCAGAACCTTCTCGACCACGGCGCGCTCGAATCCGGCGGCGACCAGGGCTTGCGTATCGAGGCCGTCTTCCACGTGGGCGGCCAGGATCTCGTCGAGCACGTCATAGGGTGGCAGGCTGTCCTGGTCGATCTGGCCGGGGCGCAATTCCGCCGACGGCGGCTTCTGCAAAGTCGACTCGGGAATGACCGGCCGCTCGGCGTTGATCTCGCGGGCGATCTTGTAGACCCAAGTTTTCGGCGCATCCGAGATCACGGCCAACCCGCCGTTGGTGTCGCCGTAGAGCGTGCAGTAACCGGTGGCGATCTCGCTCTTGTTGCCGGTCGACAGCAACAGCTTGCCGAACTTGTTGGACAGGGCCATGAGCAGACCGCCGCGGATGCGGGCTTGAAGGTTCTCCTCGGTGACGTCGGGCTCGCGTCCGGCAAAGGCCGGCGCCAGCGAATCGAGATAGGCCGCGAACATGGGCTCGATCGAGATCTCGCGAAACTCGATGCCCAGGTTCTTGGCCAAGTCAGCAGCGTCGCGGCGCGAGTGATCGGACGAATAGCGCGACGGCATGGCCACGCCCAGCACCTGGGCTGGGTCGAGCGCGCGGCTGGCGATGCACGCGACCACCGCCGAATCGATGCCGCCCGAAAGTCCGATGAGCGCCCCCGCGAAACCACAGCGACGGGCGTAGTCGTGCGTGCCCAGCACCAGCGCATCCAGCGCCGAGCGAGCGTCGGATTCGGTGAAGGGCCGCACGTCGCCACGGCCGGCATCGATGTCCACGACGACGAGATCGGGCGCGTGCTCGGCCGCGCGGGCGATGACCTCGCCCTTGGCATTCACCGCCAGCGACGAGCCATCGAACACCAGATCGTCCTGGCCCCCGACCTGGTTCACGAACACCAGCGGGCGCTGCCAGTGCCGCGCCACGGACGCCAGCATGCGCGGCCGCAAGTGCCGTTTCTCGATGGTGAAGGGCGACGCAGCGATGTTGATCAGAAGATCCGCACCCGCGTTCACCAGCTTCTCGACGGGATCTTCGCGATACAAACGGCGCGGCCAGAAATCGCCGTCGTTCCAAATGTCCTCGCAGATGGAAATGCCCAAGCTGCGCCCGCGGAAGGGAACCGGCGCAATGGTGGTGGCGGGCTCGAAGTAGCGCCATTCATCGAAGACGTCGTAGGTGGGCAAGAGCGACTTGCGCCGGATGGCGATGATTTTGCCGTCGTCGATCAGGGCCGCCGAGTTGGCGATGTGGCGGCCGGCGTTCACTTCAGGCAGCACCTCGGGAAAACCCACCAGCACCGCGAGCTGGCCATGCACGCTGCCGCACAGGTCGGCGAGCGCGCGGCCGCTCGCCTGCAAGAAGGCGTCGCGTTCCAGCAGATCGCGCGGTGGATAGCCGCACACCACAAGCTCGGGCAAGACCAGCAAATCGGCCTCGGCCGCGCTCGCGTCGGCCATGGCCTGGCGGACCAGGCGCAGATTGCCCTCGAAATCGCCGATGGTGGGGTCGAGTTGGCCGAGTGCGATTTTCACTTTAGGATTCCACTTTACCCTGCCTGGTACCCGATGGCCTGAAAAGCCGCATCGTGGAGCGCGGGACGCAGCGCCCGGAAGCGTGGGTCGTCGCGCACCTCGGGGTGGATGCGATTGCTGAGCACGACCACACAGGTTTCTTGCTCGGGATCGATCCACAGCGAGCACCCGGTAAAGGAAAGGTGCCCGACCGCGCGGCGGGAAATCAGCGATCCCGCGAGCGACCCTTGGGCAGATGGCCCATCCCAGCCCAGGCGCCAGGTCGAGTCAGGGATTCCGGCCGGCTGCCAGAACTCGCGCAGCACCTCGGGCCGCACCAAGGGGGCACCACCATCCACGCCCCGACCGTGAAAGGCAGCACCAAGGGCAAAAGCGAGCTGAAGAAGATCCTGGATACCGCCGAACAGTCCGGCATGTCCCGCGATGCCGCCCATGGCGAAGGCATTCAAATCGTGGACCTCGCCGAGCACGAGCCGGCCGCGCACTGGACAGCGTTCGGTGGGCGCGACATCGTGGCCGCGAAATCGGGCCGCTCCTGCGCCCGCGAGCAGATCCACGAAGCCCAGGCTGGAAAGGCCCAGGGGCTGGAAAAGCAGGCGCTCGGCCAGGACATCCAGGCGCGCGGACATGGCTTGCTCGATCAGGGCGCCAAGCAGGATGAAGCCCAGATCCGAATAGATGGACCGGCTGCCTGGCTCATAGGCCAGCGGCTCGGCGGCTGCCTTCTCGACGACAAACGCCCGGCTCGCCTGGCTGGGCTCGACCTTGGTCAGGTCACTTTCATAGAACTTGCGGTGGGCGGGAAAGCCGCCCGCATGGGCCAAGACTCGCCGCAATGTGATCTCAGGCCGGTCTTTGAGCATCTCAAGGTGGTCGCCAAGCGGTCGATCCAGATGCAAGCGCCCTTTTTCCACACCCTTCATGACCAGCAAACTCGTGACTACGGCCTTGGTCAGCGAGGCGAGATCGTAGATTGTGTCGACGGTCGCGGGAGCGGGTTCGGGGTCCAGCTGGCGCTGCCCGAAAGCCTCCAGAAGGTGGACCTGGCCGGCCTGGCCGACCGCCATGACCAACCCCGGAATAACGCGATCGCGGGTGGCCGCAAGCGCCAAGCGGCGTAGGCTATTGTAATCGGGGGCCATCGGAAGCAAGTTATCAGGTTTCAGTTCCCCAAGAGCGCGACGATAGACGGCAACGATGACGGCAACGAAGGCCCAGCAAGCGAGCGGTCGATGAGCGGCACCACGCCAGCCATGGGGACATCCGTGTTCGCCGCCGCCACGCGAACGCGCCTCGGGCACTACGAATTGTTTGATCGCTTCGCCGTGGGCGCCATGGCCGAGCTGTACCTCGGGCGCGCGCGGGGCGAAGAGGGTTTCGAGAAAATGGTGGTCATCAAGCGGCTTTTGCCCCGCTTGGCCGACGACAAGCGTTTCGTGCAGATGCTTCAGACCGAGGCGCGCATCCATGCCTCGCTGTCGCACAAGAACATCGTTCAGATTCACGACCTGGGCGTTTCCGCCGAGGGCGAATACTTCATCGTGCTCGAGTACGTCGACGGACGCGACCTGGGCGCGTTGCTCGACACCGACGCTGGGCCAGCGCGGCCAGGGCTTGGCAAACGTCTCGACGATGCCGTCGGCCTGTACATCATGGGCGAAGTGGGCGAGGGCGTGCATTTCGCGCACGAGATGCGCGGTGGCGACGGCAACCCTCTCGGCCTCGTCCACCGCGATATTTCGCCGTCGAACATTCTGCTCTCCTACGCAGGCGAGGTGAAGCTGTCCGACTTCGGCGTCGCCAAGCGCAACAACGACCTTTCGGTGGTGACCTCGCTCAAGGGCGAGCTCGGTTACATCTCGCCTGAGCAAGCGCGCGGAGCCCCAACCGACCGCCGCAGCGACATCTTCTCGCTGGGCGCGGTGGCCTTCGAGATCTTCACCGGCAGTCCGCTGCGTACGCTCAGCGGCAGCCCCGACGACTACTTGAAGGCGGCTTCCGGCATCGTGAATTCGCCGCAGCGTTTTCGGCCGGACATTCCCCCCGCCATCGAGCGCGTGCTGGCGGGCGCGCTGGCGCCTGACCCGCGCGACCGTTTCACCGACGCGCGCAAGTTCGTCGACGCCTGCCGCGAGGCCTTGGCAACCATACCGCGGCCGAAAAACGGCGAGGCGGGCGAACTCAAGAATCTGCTCGCGGCGCTCTTGCCCCCGGGCGCCAAGTCGCAGAGCAAGCTGCCGTCCAAGGTCATCAGCCTGATGCCCAGCCTGTGGGAGGACGTGACGGTCCCCGACTCGCCGATGCCGCCCCTTTTGGCTGCCCGGCCCATGTCGCCCCTGCCGCCTGTCAAGCAGTCGAGCCCGTCCCCCAAGCCGGCCACCCTGTCCGCGCCGACGACCGCACGACCGCCTTCCGGGGAACGAAGGATTCCACCGAGGCTCGTGGCCCCAGCGCAGGTGCGATACCTCGGCGGCCGGCTGAACCCCATCGGTGTCGCGCGCCGACACCACAACGTGGCCTGGGCCTTCCTGATCTTCTCCGCCCTCGTCGCGAGCACGCTGTTTTCCATCCACATCTACGTGATGCCCTTGCCGGTGGCCTTCGCGTACTTCCGCCCGGCCTTCGTCGACGTCACCTCCGAACCGCGCGGGGCCGACGTCTTCGTGGACGGCAAGAAGATTCTCGGCAGTACCCCCGCGGTGGTCGAGGTTCAGCGCGATCACCAGGACCATGTGGTCGAGGTTCACAAGGAGGGCTTCGAACCCATTCGCCAGAGCCTGCGCTACGATCGCGAGGTCCGCCTGCAAGTGTCGGTTCGCCTTTTTCCCGCGCGCAGATCGCCGCCCCAATAACGCCCACCATGACCGAAGAGACTTCGAGGCCGCTTGCGCCGCCAGCCGGGCCCGTGACCGGCGAGCAAGTCTTCGAACGGTTTCTCGACTACGTGGCGGGCCTTGGGCTTTCGCTCTATCCCGCGCAGGAGGAAGCCCTGTTCGAGATCCTGGCGGGCAGGCACGTGGTGCTGGCCACGCCGACGGGATCGGGCAAGTCGCTGGTGGCCACAGCGTTCCTCTTCAAGGCCCTGTGCGAGGGCAAGACCGGGTTCTACAGCTGCCCGGTCAAGGCCCTCGTGAACGAGAAATTCTTCGATCTGTGCACCGCCTTTGGTCCCGAGCACGTCGGTTTGGTCACCGGCGACGCCGCGGTCAACAGCGACGCGCCGATCTTGGTCGGCACGGCCGAGATCCTGTCGAACATGGCGCTGCGCCGCTCGCGCGTGCCCGCCGACTTCGTCGTGATGGACGAGTTCCACTACTACGGCGACCGCGAGCGCGGCATCGCCTGGCAGATCCCCCTGTGCTTGCTCAAGCAGGCCACCTTCTTGTTGATGTCGGCAACCCTCGGCGACACCACAGCCATCGAAAAGAAGATCGCCGACTTCACCGGCCGCGAAGTGGCCAGCGTGCGTGGTGCCATCCGGCCCGTTCCGCTCGATTTCGAATACCGCGAAACCCAGCTGCACGAAACCATCGCCGAGCTGATCAAGCTTGGTCGCGCGCCTATCTACCTGGTGAACTTCACCCAGCGCACAGCCGCCGAAGAAGTGCAAAACCTGATGTCCGTCGAGGTCATCAGCAAGCCGGACAAGGAAGCCATCAAGAAGGCGCTGACCGGCGAGCGCTTCGACAGCCCCTACGGCAAGGAATTGCAACGATTTCTGCGCCACGGAATCGGCCTGCACCACGCCGGGCTGCTGCCGCGCTATCGTCGCCTAGTCGAGCGCTTGAGCCAGCAGGGACTGCTCAAGGTCATCAGCGGCACCGACACCCTGGGCGTGGGCGTGAACATTCCCATCCGCACGGTGCTTTTCACCCAGCTGTGCAAGTACGACGGCCAGAAGGACGGCATCCTGGGCGTGCGCGAATTCAAGCAGATCGCCGGCCGCGCCGGCCGCAAGGGCTTCGACGATCGCGGCTGGGTGGTGGCGCAAGCGCCCGCCCACATCGTCGAGAACCTGCGCCTTCGGGCCAAGGCCGCGGGTGGCAAGAAGGTGCACATGCAGAAGCCGCCGCAAAAGGGCTACGTGCACTTCGACCGCGGGACATTTGATCGTTTGATCAACGGTACGCCGGAAGCGCTGGAATCGCGCTTTGCCGTCAACCACGGTCTCTTGCTCAGTTTGCTCCAGGGAGAAAATGGCGATCCCTCGCGCGGCGCCGGCTATCGCAAGCTGCTCGAACTCATCGCTGCCTGCCACGACAGTGACGTGCTCAAGCGGCGCCACCGACGGACCGCTGCGGCCTGCTTCCGCGTCTTGCGCAAGGCGGGTTTGGTCGACGTCGTCCTTGACGAACATGCGGCCTGTCCGCATCCCGTTCCCAGCCCGAACTTGCAGGACGATTTCTCGCTGCACCATACGCTGTCGCTGTACCTGGTCGACACCCTGGCCCTGCTCGATCCGGCCTCGGAGAGCTACGCCCTCGACGTGCTTTCCCTGGTCGAGGCGATTTTGGAAAACCCGCGGCCCGTACTTTTCGCCCAGCTCGACAAGCTGAAAGGCGAGACCATCGAGGCGCTCAAGGCGCAAGGCATGGAATACGAGCAGCGCATGGAAGAGCTAGACAAGCTCGAATGGCCCAAGCCCAACCGCGACTTCATCTACGACACCTTCAACGCCTTTTCCGAAAAGCACCCTTGGGTGGGCGAGGAAAACATCGCGCCCAAATCGGTGGCGCGCGAAATTCTCGAACGCTTTTGCAGCTTCCACGACTACGTCCGCGATATGGGCTTGCAGCGTTTTGAAGGCGTGCTGTTGCGCTACCTGTCCGAAGCCTACCGGGCCCTGAGCAAGTCGGTGCCCGTGCGCTTCCGCAGCGAGGCCGTCGAGGATCTGGTGGCCAGCCTGGGTGGCGTGGTGCGCACCGTGGACTCCAGCCTGCTTGAAGAATGGGAAGAAATGCGCGCACCCACGGCACTGGCCGGACCGGTAGCCATCGAACCCAAGAAGCCGCGCGACGTGGCCGCCGATCCGCGCGCCTTCGCCGCGCGCGTCCGGGCCGAACTGCATCGCCTGCTCGGCGCTCTTGCCCGCCGCGATTTCGACGAGGCGCGCGCCGCCCTTCGCGACGACGAGACCGGAACCTGGACCACCGAGCGTCTGGCAGCCGAGGTCGCGCCCTACTTCGCCGAGCACGAGAAGATCATCGTCACGCCGCTGGCGCGCAACCCGCGCAACACCACGCAAAGCCAGGTGGCGCCGCGCATTTGGGAGGCGCAGCAGACCATCGTCGATCCCGCTGGCGACGAGGACTTCGCGATTCACACGCGCATCGATCTCAGCGAGCCACTTCTTCCCGGCCAGGAAAACGCACCCCTCATCGAGCTTATGCGCATAGGACGGTAGGGCTTCAGTCCACGTCGAAGAAGAGCGAGTCGCGCTTCTTGAGGAAGGCCTTGATGGCTTCCTTCGCCTGGGGCGCAAGCTGCAGGAACTGGAGCCCCATGCCCGCCTCGCCGCCGCCGCCTGGCACGGCCGTGGCGCGCACCCAGCGCACCTCGGTGAGGGCATCGATGGGCTCCCTGTACGTGGGAAGAGTTAGGCGCAAGTGAATGCGCTCCCCCACCGGCCGAATCAGGTGGGTGGCGACGAAGAGACCGCCGCCGCTCAGATCCGACGTAATCCCGGTGTAGAAATTGTGCTCGCTTTCGAGGGTCACGGAAACAGCAACCGCGTAGCGAGGTTCGAGTCGGCGATCGGCGGGAGAAGTCATGAGGTGACCAGTTCCAGTAAGTCTAGTCGAAGACAGCACAGAAGCGAAATGGACTTCGCGGTACCGTAGATTCGATCCCAGATTGCAGATCCTACTTGGGCGACTAGGCTTCTCTCGAACGTGAAGGACGTCGCATCGAGGATTTCGACGCCGCCATCGCCGCCCACGCCTTGGCCGAGGAGGCGGTCCTGGTCACCGCGAACCTGCGCGACATGGAGAGAGTTTCCGGCCTGAAGGTCGAGGACTGGGCGAGCGTCGAGAGGTAGACTTCCAGCGTGAAGATCATTTCATGGAACGTCAACGGCCTGCGTTCGGTCTTGCGCAAGGGTTTTCTCGACTACCTTGACCAGGAAAAGCCCGATGTTCTGTGTGTGCAGGAGATCAAGTGCCGTCCCGATGACGTGGAAAAGATCTGGCCCGCGGCCTACGCGGCGTACTTTCATCCGGCCGACAAACCTGGCTACGCCGGCACGGCGATGTTCTGCAAGAAGCCCCCACTGGGGGTCGCACCCCACGTTGACATCGCCGGTATCGACAGAGAGGGCCGGATTCTGACCGCGGAGTTCGCCGACTTCTTCCTGGTCAACGTGTACGTTCCGAACGCCAAGCGCGACCTCAGCCGTCTCGACTACCGGCAAGCATGGGACGCCGGTTTTCTGCGCTACCTCAGGTGCCTGGAAAAGACCAAGCCCGTGATCTTCTGTGGCGATCTCAACGTGGCCCACACCGAGATCGACCTTTCGAATCCCAAGGCCAACGTCCACAACCACGGCTTCACGCCCGAAGAGCGCGCAGGCTTCGATGCCTTGGTGAAGGCGAACCTCGTCGACACCTTCCGCGCATTCGAGAAGGCCGGCGGACACTACACCTGGTGGAGCCCCATGGGCAATGCCCGCGCGCGCAACATCGGTTGGCGCCTCGACTACTTTCTCGTCAGCAAAACCCTGCGCCCGCGCCTCAAGAAAGCCTTCATCCGCCCCGAGGTGCGTGGCTCGGACCACTGCCCGGTGGGGATCGAAATCAAGTAGGGCAGTCACCGATAGACTTCCCTCTGGTTTCCGATCCGTCCCCCGCCTCGACACACGCGGTTACCTCGGTTATGCTTTCGACCCTTCGATGAATGATCTTTCGCAGACCCAGCGCGTCGCGCACCACGTTTGTCGTGGCTTGTTGGCCCTTGCGCTGTTGTCCGCGAACTTTGCGTGTGCCAGCCGGCCCCCGCCGCCCAGCGGATCGATCCAGGCGGTCGAACTGACCCCGGAAGAGCGCTTGGGCATCGACGACGTGTTCGAGGTCCGCGTGCTAGGCGAGGCCGATCTTTCCGGCGCGTACCGCATCGCCGCCGACGGCACCGTCGACTACCCCTTCATCGGCCGCGTCGCGGTCGTCGGTATGCGCAGCGGGGAGGTGCAAGAGCTCATCGCCACCAAGCTCGCCGACGGCTACCTGAAGAAGCCGCAAGTCTCGCTGATGGTCAAAGAGTGGAACAGCCGCAAGGTCTCGGTCATCGGCCAAGTCCAGCATCCGGGTTCGGTGATCTATTTCACCAACATGACCATCGTGGACGCCATCGCCGCGGCGGGCGGTTTCACCGGCATCGCTTCGAAGAACTCCGTGACCCTGCGGCGCGAAGCCCAGGGTTCGGTTCAGAGCAAGAACTACCCCGTGGCCGACATCAGCGAAGGCCGCGCCCCGAACGTGGTGCTTCGCCCCGGCGATATTCTGGTCGTGGAAGAGCGGCTGTTCTAGGCGGGCGCTGGGGGCGTGCCACGTGATTAGGGCAGCTGGAATAGGCGAAAACTGGCGAAGGCAGCCAGGCGGCAGAAATAGGTGGGGCTCCACCTTTTGACCTGCGGGTAGCCCCCCGCAGAGGAGGAGCCCCATG
>Ga0265316_10000264_pt1 | contig 59436 bp, 59 predicted proteins | sample 4522metaG_FD_202092 | JGI IMG/M metagenome (GOLD analysis project Ga0265316, IMG submission 202092) | Rhizosphere microbial communities from Carex aquatilis grown in University of Washington, Seatle, WA, United States - 4-5-22 metaG | ecosystem: Host-associated > Plants > Roots > Rhizosphere >... | reverse complement strand
AAACCGGCCAAGCTCATCATCGGCGCCATGATGCGCAAGCTCGTCCATGTCGCCTTCGGCGTCCTCAAGTCCGGCAAAGCCTTCGATCCGGCGCTTCACGGGGCTTGACTGGATTAACAGTATCTACGCGGGCTTTAAACTTCAAAACTCATTCGGTGTTTTCCCATGACTGAAGAAGAACTGAACGAAGCCAAATTACTACTAGAAAAACGGAAGGTCGAGCTAGAAGAGCGGAAAAACGAACGGGAAAATAGCTTTTCCTATCGACATATTGCCACTATCATATCTTTGGCAGCAGTTCTAGTTTCGGCTAGTGGCCCAATCACTGCATATATTCAGAAACAGCAAGAACAAAGCCTAGCGGAAGCAAAGTTTAAAGCGGATCAAGAAGAATCAGACAGAAAATGGCACATAGAAGCGGTTAACTACTTGTCGATTCACAAGGATATCATCTCCTCGAACTGCACAGATGATCAAATTCATATGCGGGAGGTAATGCTCTTAGCCTTTCCCTCCAATATTGTCGATGCGATTTTTCAGGGGCTGGAGAAGCGGGCGACAAGTGAAAATTGCAAAAAGGTGTGGTTTGATGGCCTTAAAGCTGTTGATCAGAGTAACACATCCAATGAAAGCACCGTATCAGCAACGCCTATATCTATCAAGGCTGACTCCAGCACGGAATCCTTGATTGAATTGTTAAACGGCCCGACTCGCCGAGACGTCAGTAATTCGCTGATTAATGACTATATCGCCAACAAGAGCAAGGCTGAGATCATCGCAAGACTTATTGATGCAGCAAATCAAGTCGAAAAAAAGGCTACTGTATTATATAGAGTCCACTTATACATTTTATTCACCCTCGCCAGAATACCTGGAAATTGGGAGGGCGATGCCAACCAAATCAAAAAAATCAAAGACCTGGCAGATCCAAGCAAAACCGATAATATGAAAGACCCGACATACAAAAAATGGGCAATCCAAGCAGTCAACAACGCACATGAAATCCCAGCAGCCAAGTAAGTCTGGCAACTGCTCTATCGTTGCCCGACACTTACTAGGCAGGGCAGAATGAAGAGAAGCAAAATGACTGAAACAACTTTGTATCGCGAGCGTGTCCTCGCCGAAATCGACACATTGCCAGACGAATATTTGCCGTTCGTGTTGCGCTTGGTGCATACGCTGCGCGAAAGCATCGCGCTCAAGCCGGCGGCCGCGAGTTTGCGCCAAGGCTGGTCTGAGGCAAGGCAGGGTATTTCTTACCCGGTGGCTGATCTGTGGGATGGCATTGATGCCGAGTGAGCATGAAGATTCCGCGTCGTGTGAAGTTCGATTCACGCCAGAATTCAAACGCAATCTCCGCCAGCTTGCGAAAAAATATCACCGGATTCGATCAGACATTCAGCCCGTCATTGATGCGCTGATTGCGGGCAAACTTCCCGGCGATCAAATTCAAGGAATTGGCTTCCCTGTATTCAAAATCGGAACAGCAAGACATCGCGGCAGGTGAGATACGGGCCATATTGACGGAGGCGGATGGTGGCTCTGATGTTTAAAATATGCCCTTGTTATCCTACCCCTCCCTTTTGTAGCCCACCCAAATACCAGAAGCGCCACATCACTCCCAAACCGTATCCGGCATCGCCAACTTTTCCAGCAATTTCAGATAACGCTGGTGCCTGGCCAAGGCGATGTCGCCTTGCTCCACCGCCTCGCGCACCGCGCAGCCCTTGTCGTTGACATGGCGACAGTCGTTGAAGCGGCATTGCGCGATGCGCGGCTGGAACTCCCGGTAGCCCCAGGCCAAATCCTTGCCGTTGATCCCGGCCAGGCCGAACACGGCGACGCCGGGGCTGTCAACCAAGTCGCCGCCTTCCGGCAGATGGTACAGCGTCGCGGCGGTGGTGGTGTGGCGGCCCAGGCCGCTGCGCTCGGAAATTTCGCCGACGCGCAGGTTCTTGTCGGGCAACAGCGCGTTGGTCAGCGAAGACTTGCCGACGCCGGACTGGCCGGCCAGCATCGAGCAGCGGCCCTGCAAGGCTTGTTTCAACTCGGCGACGCCGCGCCCGCTGCGGGCGCTGACCGAGTGGGCGGGGTAGCCGATGCGGGCATAATCGGCCAGCGCGGCCAGCGATTGCGCCTCGTTTTCGGCCAGGTCGATCTTGTTGTAGACGATCTCGGCGGCGATGCGGCGAAACTCGCAGACCGCCAGGTATTGGTCGACCAGCAGCCAGTCCGGCTCGGGCGAGGGGCAGATGACGACGAACACCCGGTCCAGGTTGGCGGCCACCACCCGCGTCTTGCCGGCGTAGGCGGGGCGGACAAGGACGGTGCTGCGCGGCAGCACCGCCTCCACCCTGCCCTGCTCGCCGTCTTCACTGGGCGCCCAGCGCACCCGGTCGCCGACCGCCACATCGCCGAGGCGGCGGCGGGTTTGGCACAAAATGATCTGCCCGCCCGGCGACTCCACCGCCAGGCCCTGGCCTAAATGGGAAATGACCTGCCCCTCCAGCAGCGTGCCGGAGGAAACGGAGGCGGTCGGATGTGGATGGTTGCGGCGGTTTCCTCCCTTCATCGCGGCTAAGAAGCCTTGGCTTCGAGGTTGGCGATGCGGACCGCGGCCGGCGGATGGCTGTAGTGGAAAGCCGAGTACAGCGGATCGGGCGTCAGTGTGCTGGCATTGTCGCGGTAAAGCTTGACCAGCGCGCTGACCAGGTCACCAGGCTTGGCGTAGTGGGACGCGAAGTCGTCCGCTTCGAACTCATAGCGGCGCTGGAAATAAGCCATGGCCGGCTGCAAGAACAGCGTGAAGGCCGGCGAGGCCATCATGAACAACAACAGGGCGGTGGCGTTGGCCTGGATGCTCACCCCCAGCCCCTCGTAAAACCAGTTCCGCCCCATCAGCCAGCCCAGCAGCGCCAGCCCGGCCAGGGAAAGGGCGGCGCTGGTGGCCAGCATCTTCAACACATGCTTGCGCTTGAAATGGCCCAGCTCATGGGCCAGCACGGCCTCCAACTCTTCGTGGCTGAGCGAATTGACCAGCGTGTCGAAGAAGACGATGCGCTTGTTGTTGCCGATGCCTGTGAAATAGGCGTTGCCATGGCCGGAGCGGCGCGAACCGTCCATGACGAAGATGCCCTTGCTGTGGAAACCGCAGCGCTCCAGCAAGGCTTCGATGCGCTGGCGCAGGCTGGCGTCTTCCAGCGGCGAAAACTTGTTGAACAGCGGCGCGATGAACGTGGGGAAAGCCCAACTGATCAGAATGGAAAAGCTTTGCAGGATGGCCCAGGCCAGCAACCACCACAGCGGCCCGACCGCGCCCATGACCCACAGGATCACGGCCAGCAGCGGCCCGCCGATGGCCATCATCAAGCCCAGTTGCAACAGATGGTCGGTGGCGTACTGCTTCGGCGTGTTGCGGTTGAAGCCGAAGCGCTCCTCCAGCACGAAGGTCTTGTAAACGCTGAGGGGCAAGTCGATCAACTGCATCAGCACCAGCGCGGACAGAATGATGCCCACGCCGGCCAGAGTGGCCGGGAGCCCCAAGCCCATCCAAAACTCCGCCACCCAGTCGATACCGCCGCCCAGTGTGAACAACAGCAACACCGCCACGCTGACCCCGCGGTCAACTTCGCCCAGCTTGCCCTTGGCGACGGTGTAGTCGGCCGCCTTTTGGTGGGCCTCCAAGCTGATGCTGTCGCGGAAAGCCGCAGGCACTTGGCCCCGGTGCGCCGACACATGGGCGAATTGCCGACGCGACAGCCAGAACTCCACGGCATAGGACAAGGCGACGGCGGCAAGGAAAATGATCGTGAATGTGTTCATCGGTACACCCATTGGTTAAAAAACTCCCCAGGCCGGGAGATCTAAGAAAGTTTACCTCAATAGCGGATGCGGCTATCCTATTCTTCGCTCGCCCGACCCTGCGTGGGAAGGCGCAAGCCAAAGGGCCGTCCGCCCGAGGCTTTCACCCGGCGGACGGGCCGGGTGCGGATTAAATGACACCCACAAGGCGAAAAAATGCCCCAAGACCCGCAAAACCTGATCTGGATCGACCTGGAAATGACCGGGCTGGATCCGCAAAACGATGTCATCATCGAAATCGCCACGGTGGTCACGGACAAGAACCTCAATGTGCTGGCGGAAGGGCCGGTGCTGGCGATCCATCAAAACGAGGAGGCCTTGGCCGCCATGGACGATTGGAACCAAAAACAGCACGGCGGTTCCGGCCTGATTCAGCGGGTGAGGCAAAGCCCGGTGGGCGAAGCCGAGGCCGAGCGGAAAACCCTGGAATTTCTGGCCGCCTGGGTTCCGCTCGGAAACTCGCCCATGTGCGGCAACAGCATCTGCCAAGACCGCCGCTTCCTCTACCGCTCGATGCCCAAGCTGGAGGCTTTCTTCCATTACCGCAACCTCGACGTGTCCACCCTCAAGGAGCTGGCCGCCCGCTGGGCGCCGCACGTGAAAGACGCGTTCAAAAAGAAAAACAGCCACTTGGCCATGGACGACATCCTCGAATCCATCGCCGAACTGAAATTTTACCGCGAACATTTCATCAAGTTTTGAACAGCCCGCCGTTCGCTCCAGCGCCCACCGTGCCAACGCCGCCGCCGCCAAGCCGCCATCCACGCAGGGCCACGACCGCTTGTTGTCTTAAGCGCCCCAATCGCTTAGTATCCCAAGCAATTTACTCAACTATTGCACCGCCCTTCAATGTCCGACCATAGCGCCAACAGCTCCATCGAAGACGTCCAAAACACCGAGGACACCCGCCGCATCGGCATCGACCGCGTCGGCATCAAGTCCATCCGCCATCCGGTCCGCTTCCGCCAGCGCGACGGCGGGACGCAGCCCACGGTGGCCGTGTTCGACATGTACGTGAACCTGTCCCACGACCAGAAGGGCACCCACATGTCCCGCTTCCTCGAAATCCTCAACCAGGAGTTGGAGGAGCTGGACATCCGCAGCTTCACCCAAGTCGTCGCCGACATGACCGCCCGGCTGGAGGCCGAGCGCGGCTTCATCGAAGCCCGCCTCCCTTTTTTCGTGCGCAAAAAAGCCCCGGTGACCGGGGCTGCCAGCTTCCTGGACTACGAAGTCGCCCTCAGCGGCGAATGGAGCGCGGTCGGCTCGGCGCTTTGGCTCAAGGTGGCGGTCCCCGTCACCAGCCTGTGCCCCTGCTCCAAGAAGATATCCGACTACGGCGCGCACAACCAGCGCTCCCATGTCACCTTGACGGTGCGGACGCGGGATTTGGTGTGGCCTGAGGATTTGATCGACTTGATCGAACGGCAGGCGTCCTGCGAAATCTATGGACTGTTAAAACGCGCCGACGAAAAATACGTCACCGAGCGCGCCTACAACAACCCGAAATTCGTCGAGGACATCGTCCGTGACATCGCCAACGTCCTGAACCAGGACGAGGGCATCCTCTGCTACAAGCTGGAGACGGAAAACTTCGAATCCATCCACAACCACTCCGCCTACGCCACCATCGAAAAGCACGCGGCGGGTTGACCCCGCGCCGGAGTCAACCCGCGCGCCCCGCGGCCTGCTATCGCTGCCAGCAAGTCGCGTTGTCCTCCGCGTCGCCGAACACGACGTTATCGTGGTCAAGATCGGCGGCACCCTGGACGCCCGTGCTGCCGAGCGTCAGCGTTCCACATTCATCATTCCTCATCGGCCCCGCCAGCACTGGCGTGGCTGACAACGTGAAACACTGCCCGATGGCGGTGCAAGCGACCCCGCTGGCCCTGCCCCACTCCGCCGTGATGGCGTATTTCCGATTCCCGCTTTTCGGCGAATACTGGAAGGGCAGGACCACATTGGCGGCGTTGACGCCCCCCGGTGCGGGGGGGCATGTGGCGGGGCCATCGTTGCGGTGATAGCAATTGTTCACCGTGTAATTCCGCTCCAGAAACTGGGCGGTTTCCATCAAGATGCCCTTGGCCTCGGCCCGGCCGGCACGGTTGATGTATTTCATATACGACGGATAGACCGTGGCGGACAGTATGCCGACGATGGCCAAAGTGACCATCAGTTCTATCAGCGTAAAGCCGCGCCGGCCAGACAATCCGGCCAAAGATCGGGGAGGCTGTCGTGTTGAGTTTGCCACAGGCTTAGCCCCCTTACAGAACGATTTCACGCCACATGACCCGGCCCTTGGGGGATTGTTGCGGGCAGCTCTGGCAAAGCGGGTTACTGCCGCCGCCGCTGGGGTTGTCACCGCCCCCCGATCCGCCAAAGTTTAGCTGCGTGGTGGACGTGTCGCCGGTGGTGAGGGAGGATACGGCCGTGCCCCCATTGCCGCCCGAGCTAGTCACCTTTTGCACGATGGCGCTGCCGCCGATGGCGGCCCCCACTTGCGTCCCCGCCGCGGCCGTGTCGTACTTATCGATGGTGCCGCTGCCGTTGGTGTCGAACACGTTAAAGGGCCGCAACGCGCCGCTCGCATAGTCCAGAGCCATCAACCAGCCGGTGCCGCCAAAATCGCACGGGGTGTCGGACGGGATCAGGGTATTGAACACCAGCGTGCCCAAAACCAGCTTGGAGGGGCCGGTGGCGCGTTCGGCGGGGCCTGCGACGCCATTGACGAGATTGGTTGGGAAGTCGAGATACCAACCTTTGAACGGTGACGGACAAGCCGCCTGCGAAACGCCGCCGCATGCTTTCGAGACGGTGCGGAAGGAGTTTCCGCTGACGGTGATCAACGAGATGCTCTGGCCAGCCAGCGCACTCCGTCCCGACACCGGCGCCGTCGTGGGCTTGTCGAGGATGCCATAAAACGACTGCTGGACGGTGGCGCTGCTGTCGGGGATCTCCAGATATTTGCCCGTTCCAAACAGCACCATCACCCCGCCGCCCGGATAGAGCGAAACTTCCGGCGGCATCGTGATGGGCTGGGCGGATCCCGCGGCAAACAAGGGCGTGCAAGTCACTGCCGGAGAACTGGTGCATGCGCCAAACGCCATCTTCCAGTTCGAGGGGTCGGCATGGGGGTTAGCGGGATGGGGATTTGCAGAAGTCGGGGCGGTCGGGTTGATGCCCAAGTCGAATTTCCACAGATTGCCCTTCAGGTCGCCAGCGTAAGCCGTATCGACCAGGCCATTGCCATCCGAGTCGTAAGGCATGGGCGTGGACAGTCCGTTGGTTCCCGAGACCTGCGCGTCGGCCACGATTTTCACATAATCAGTGCCCGCCACCCATGTTTTGGCCGGCGTTCCCCCTGACGGCCCTGACAGGAACAGCACATACAGCACAGCCTTGCCGCCTGGGCTGTTGTAGCCATTGCCGACCACCACACCCCAGCGGCCATTTTCAAACTTGACGATCTGCCTGGCCTGGCCATTGTTCATCCGGGCAGGCGAGGCGTTATAGGTGTAACCCAGATCCGCGTCATCAGTCGCGGTGAACTCCCACAGCGGAATGTTCGCGGCATTGGCGACGTTGAATTTCGGCGTGTTAGGCGTGTCCTTGGTGGCATCCCCCGGGTTCGTCACATTCAAGGCATAAAACCCCCGGCCCCCGGCCCCCAGACCGCCCACCAGCACGGTTTTCCACACGGCGGTGGAAGCGTTCGAGCATAGATTATTGGCAAGGCTGGTGGAAGAGGGGCTGATGCAGGCGTCGGCCACCATCGGCGTGCCATCGACGTAGTATTTGTGGGCGTTTTTGTAAGTGCTGGAAGTCAGGCGGCTGAGATTGCCGTAAAGCGGAGTGGGCACATAGCCCAGAATCTCAGTCCCCCCTGTGGGCGTGGGCTTCTGGGTGTAGGTGATCACCGAAACATCGATCCCATGCAACATGCCATCGTTGGCCCCCAGGTAAACGACCGGGGTGCGAGACTTGAAGTTGTTGCGGAACGCCACATAGCCCGGATGGGCCGCGTCGGAGTATCCCGCCAAGGGCGCGCCGACATAGATAGGGCTGGAATTGATGACGTCGCCCAGCTTGCTGACATCCCTGCTGCGGAACTTCTGGATGGAGTTGTTGGGCGCGGTCGCGCAAGTGATGTTGCCGGTGCCTTCGTTGCCGGTTTGCCCGCGCAGATAAGCCACGCGCTCAGGGCCGCACTTGTCCAGCGTCAACAGATAGTCCTTGTCCAGCGCCTCCTGCTGGCTGGGCGATCCGCTGCTCAAATTGGCATATTGAAAATCCACGCCCGCGCCGGTGGCGGTGTTGCGGGTGAGGATGAGCCGGGTGTCGGTGCTGGTGCCGACCTGGTTGTTGATCTTAAGGCCAGTGTCCCATTCCGGCTGGGGAGGCTGAGGTATGGTGCCGTTTGAATCCAGTTGATAGGACAGTAATTGGCCGCTCCAGGTGGCGGTGCCAAACCGGCCCTGGTAGACGCGGTTATTACCGGTGAAGCTGGTGGAATTCGCCGCCACGGCGGAAGAGGAGGAATCCAACAAAATCTGGAGGAACGCATTGTTCAACGCCTTTTCCAAACTCAACGGGCTGGTCACAAAGAAAAAGTTGTCCGGCAAGCCATCCGCGCCGGTCAAGCCGGAGTCATTGATCACGTTATCCCATTCGGATCCCGCATCGGGCAGATTGTTGTTATTAATGTCGTTGAAGCCGCCCCACTTGGCCGCGTACCAGAGCGGATCCTTGGGCAAACTGGCCGTCGAGCTGCCGACCGCGTACGTGGCGGAGCTGGCCGGATCGGTGACCACGCAGTTGGAGCATCCGCCGCTCGCATTCAGATGGGTGTTGCCAGAGGACGTGACAGTGATGTTGGTGGGATCGGTGTAGTCGAAGTTCAAAATGCCGGAATGGAAATGCGGCCCGTCCTTGTTCGTGCCACTGATGACGTAGCCAAAACCTTGTCCGTTGGCGGTCGAGGCGGACACGGCTTGCGTGGTCACGGTGATGTTGCTGCCGCTGACCGAGTAGGAAATGATACCCCACATGTCTTGGTCATAATCGCCACCCTGCTCGCTGTCTTCCCAGTTCACATAGAATTTGCCGGACGTCGATGTCTGCGAGATGACCTTGAAGTCCACCAGCGTGCCGCCGCCGAATGGCCCGGCCCCCGTGGACGAAATATCGAGGCGGTAAGCCGGCAGGATGGTCACCGTGCCCGCGCTCGCGCCCGTGCCCACGGTCACCTGGATTTTTGGCACGTTGCTGGCCAGGGCGATGCCATAAGTGTTGGGTTTGAGCGTATAGGCGTAAGTCTTGCCGGCAGGCACCGTCAGATCGCTGCGAATGCGGTTGGTCCTGGCGTAATAGGCCGCGCCGGACATCAGATACGTGCCCTGCTGGGTCGGCGCTTCAGGGCACAGGCCGGCAAAGCTGCCCAGGCCCAACGTCCCCGACTTGGCGGAACACAGCAAATCAGGGCTGGCGGCGCCGTTGTTGCCGATAAACCACGAGCCGGTGTCAATCCCTTCTTTCGTGCCGACGGTACTGGTCAACACGTTTGCGGATGAGCCGGCGCCCAAGTCCGAAAGCCCTCCCATCTGGTCACTGTCGCGGCTGGACACGCTGGCGTTGAAATTCAGCACATTGATCGGCGCGCAGTAATTGGCGCTGTTGATCGGGCTGCTCCAGGTGGCCACCTTCAGGCCCAAGTTATCGTCCTTGGTCGCGCTACTCCCCGTGCCGGGCGCATAGGTGAAGGCTGAATTGGCGGCGGGGGTCGTGGCGGTGGCCGGGGGGGTCGGGGCCTTGCTGGCAAGGTAACGCAAAGACTCCAAATAAATCTCGGCCATCGGGTTGCCCCAAGTGGAGCAATTGCCCTGGTTGGCCGGCGAGCCTTGGGCGACGGAGCCCCCGGAAAATACAAAGCCTATTTGCTGATAGGTGCAATCGTCGCCACCGCTTGAGCTTGCAGTGTTATAAATGCCGGTGCCGTAGTTATAGCCATACATGCGCAGCTTGTTCAGGTTGTAGACAATGCCGTAGGCGGTGGCATTGAACGTGCCGTCCGCGGCGTTGACTTCGCCGGAAAATCCTTTGATGTTGCTTCTCAGCACGCCGCCGGAGATATTCTTGGTGTAAGAGCCGGTCATCAAGCCGAACAGAAGCTGGTCATTATCCCCATACTGCTGCAACAGCCCAATGGGCTTATAGCTGCTGCCATACTGCTTGCAACGCTCCTGGCCGATATTGGCGACATTGCATGCCTCCACTCTGACGACATATTGCCCTTGGGCCGTGGCGCTGTAGGAACTGGCGCCGGCCTGGGCGGTGCCCGAGCCCAATCCATGGGTGACTTGCGAAGGGTCTGACGCGCTGGCGTTGATCCCTGAGAAATAGGCCTGGTTGCCGTTGCGCAGGAAACCGGCCGTATTGGTCTTCCCCTCCTCCGACCAGTAGCATTGCCAGACTTCGTTGGCGTTCCATAGCGCGAAATTGCCGCTGGCCACGCGAATAATCGGCGGGTTGGTGTTGGTCTGGGAGAATTGGTTCACCCCCGACGTGGCACCTGGCGTCAGACTGCAGAAGGTGATGCCGGTCGCGCTGAGATTCTGCAAGGTCCACGACGTCGACGTGGCCGTGCCGAGCAGGCTGCCGGCCGGCACGGTCAGCGTGAGGCTGCCGGTGGCTGTGGAACTCACCCCGCCGATCATCCATTGCGTGGCCTGGCTGCCGGTGACAAAAGCCAGAACCTGGTCGCCGTTCTTGACGCTGAGCGTCGTGCTGAAGGTCTTGGTGCCTGAACCGACGCTGTTGGACGTGGTGCTAGTCGCGGACGGCGGGGTGGTCGCGATGCCGCTGAACGGCGTCAGGCTGGCGATGTCCGTGTTGTTGTAATATTTGGTGAATGAATGCGCTTCGGTGGGCAGGAACGCGCGCTCAAGGACGGTCAGGCTGCTGGTGTCCGTGGAACGCATCCCGCCATAAAGCAATTTGCGCACCGCGTCCATGCGGGTCATGGTCGCCCAGTTCAGAAAATTTCCGCTCCATTGGCCCGAGCAGTAGTGGCTGTTCGCCCCTGTCGCCATGAAACCCGTGGCCGGCGGGGCGAACCGGTTGTTGGTCGTGCTATAGACATAGCACTTTTTGTTGTCGAAATAGCCATAGTAGTTGATGCGATCCACATAAGTGGTTTCTGGCACCCCCGGAAGCGCCGGTGATGGCGCATACCCAGGATAGCCCGGATCCCCGGCCACCAAGTTACCGTCCAAGTCGGAGAAATCGTTGTAAGCCTTGTAGTAAAGCTGGTGGTCCTTGGACATGTCCAGCATGACCAGCGGCTGCACGTTGCCGGCGATAAACAACGGCGTGTCCGCGATGGTCAGAGCCTGGCCTTGCAAGGGCAGGCCCAGCATACCTGACAAGATTGCCAGGCAATGTGCGTGTAATGTCTTGAGCTTCATGGCACACCTCGTGTTAAAAAGGATCAGTTAGGGGCGGTTTCGGGGCGAAAGACTTCCTGCAGCCAAACCACCGTGCTGGAGTTCGCCCCCTGGGCGCGCACGGTGATGCGGTAAAAAGTGACGGTGCCTGTCAATACCAGTTTTTTAATCACTTCAACAATGTACCTGGGCTGGGCCGAGAGCCCGGAAATCGGGGGGGCCAAGGTAACAGCGCCATACTTGATACTGGGAAGCGCGTCCAACGACATATCCAGCGGCGGCGGAGTCTGGGATAGGTTGTTGACATCGTTAAATTGCGGCCAGGTGATGGTGGTAATGGTGTATGACGGCATAGTCCCGCTCATATCGCAGATTCCGTCGTCGGTCGTCGCGGGGGTCGCAGTACCACAGCTCACGGTGCCGGAAGCGTCGCGGGAGGCTCCCGGCAGATAACTGAGGTTGATGTCCTGCTCCGCATCGCGCAGCGCCAACTCCGCCGCCTGCATCGCCACCGCGCGATCCCGCATATTGCCCGTCATGCGCTCCTCCAAGCTGGACATGCGGGCGCTGGTCACGCCGAGAATGGTCAGCACCGCCAAAAAAATCAGGCCAGTGACCAGTACAGCGCCCGCTTCGCGGGCGCTGGACAGGAAAACCAGCGGCGTCCTTTTCATCGTTTTCATGCTCAGGTGGGCGGGACGGTGACCAGGTTGCGCACCACGAACGTGGCGATGAAAACCCGCCGCAAGCGCGTGTCCTGGGCGACGTTGAACGCATTCGTGGGGGAGGCGCAAGCGGGCGGCACGTTCTGGCAGGTCGCCACGCCCAAAGCGCCGTTACAATTCAGGTAGCGCTGCTGACTTTTACTGGCCATGGCGGTACTGTCCGAACGCACCAGCACGCACACCCGCACGGAAACCACCTGCCCGTTGGCCGGCGGCGTGAGGCTGTACAGATTGGCGGACGGGAACGTGTCGCCATCGTTGTCAATGCCGTAGAGAACCTGGAAATCCTCGATATTGCCAATCAAAGGAACGGGGTTGCCGTTCACACTGCCCGTGCAGGTCAGATTCAGCTTGGCCCTGTCCAAGGCATAGGTGTTCGCCACCAGCGTGCCAATCGGTGCGAATCCGTCGGTGCAGTCGCGCGCCCCCAAGCCGTTGACAGGATCCATCTCGTCGTTGTTCGCATAAAACTGCACCGTCAATGTGTCCGGCAAAACGCCGGCGCCATCAACGCCCGCAACGGGCACGCAAGTCGTCGCCGGGTCTTTTGGATTGCAGTCGGCCGGCATGTTCGCCGTGCTGTCCATGGGCGCGCTCGTCCCCGCCTGGCGTATGCCGCGGCCTATCGTTTCCAGCGCGTAACGGCCGGCCTCTTGGAGACGGGCGCTGCTTTCTTGCAATTGGTAGGCTTGTCGGCTGCCCAGGTAAACCGTGCCCGTGCCGGCCAGCAGAACCAAACCCAGCCCCAGGGAGACCATCAGCTCAAGCAGGGTCAGCCCGGCCTGCCGAGTTTTATGGCCCACCGGGCCTTGGCGGTCGCTGGCGGCGGCCGAATCAATCCGTAGGCGGTTCATGGCGAAAACAACGTCACAAAGCAGCGCGTGTTGGCGGGCGGCAGCGGCACGAGCGGCGGCACGAGGTTGGTGCAGTTTGCGTCGGACGAGGTTGGCCCGGTGTCCCCCATGTCCTTCTCCTGCCACGTCACGATGATCCTATACACTCGGGCCGCACCGAGCACAATCGTCGGCGCGCAAAAGGAATTGAGCGGCCCGCGGATACAGGACACCATCCCCTTCCCGCCCGGCAGCAACGCGGCCGTGTTCGACAGCCACTGGAATGCGTCGGTGAGCGCCATATTGTCGGCAGTGCAGCCGGCGGCGGTGTTCACACACGCCGGATCGGCCGGCAAGACCCCGGCGCTCAGAAGGTCGTCATAACAGGCCCCTTGATTGTTCGGGTTGGCAGGGTGGCAATTGGTGGTGTAGATCGTCCCGTCGGGGCCGGGGGAATTGACGACGCCGGCCAGATTCGCGCGCAGCCGGTCTTCCATATCGTAAGCCTGCTGGGAGGCGATGGCGCGGTAGTAGGAGACATGGTTGTTTTTCAAGCTGAAGACCTGCAGGCTCGCCAGTCCGAGCAAGCCTAGCGCCAGCACGATAATGGTGACCATGACCTCAAGCAGGGTGAAGCCACGTGGCGCCGCGGCGACCGCGGCCCGCCGGCCGCGCATGCGTTCAAGCCTGGTCACAGCAGACATTGGTCGGCCGAAGATTTGGGCGTGCTCACCAGGCCCATCAGGGACACGCAGACACGCAGGCTGGCCGACGGGCCGCGGCTGTCGCTAAAGACGAAGGAACCGTTGCTGCCGACACTGGTGAAACCGTTGCTCTGGAAAGTCACGCTTGGCAAAGCCACGCCTGGCAGGGTGCCGCCGGCCCGAAGCGTGTTGCCGTTCTGCGGGGAAGCCGCGTCCCGCAACGGAGAGCGAATCTGCAACACCTGGTCGGTGCCGTTCACCGTGCCGGTGGGAAGGTTGTTATCCACAAACACCAGCCAGCCATTGTCCCAGACGGCGTTGGTGACGCAGGCGGTGTCCGTCGACCGGCCGCACACGCTCACCCGCACCCCCCGCTTCATCGCCTCGCTTCTCGCGTAAGCCATGGCCAGCACGAACTCGTTTTTTTGCGTGGACAGGCGATTGTTCAGGACAAACGTCTTATAACTCGGCAAAGCCACGGCAGCCATGATCCCCGCGACGCCGACGGTGATCATGAATTCGACAAACGTGAAGCCTTGAGCTTTTGGGTGTTTCATAATGGACTGTAAATTAGCAGCTTTCCCAAATCTATCTGTAAAAAAACGATAATCGGCGGGTAATTTCGGACGGGCGCGCCAGTCTATCACCCTAGCGCAGCCCGCGATTTTGCAAAATGAATCGCAAAATGGAGGTATCGGCCATCCATCGGTGCCAAGCCCGGACATCGCGCTTGGCAACCAAAAAATATTCATTTTACCATCAACGACCTTTCGCTCAACGCGTGTTTTCGCCCAAACGCCCACCCCTCCAGTCTCCACCGCCGCTAGAGCCCACCCGATCCTGCCTCCCTTAACTCCAGTATAGCCGCCCCTCTCCCAAACATTGGCTGAAACCGGCTGCGACAAGCAAAGACATCAACAACCATAAGCAAAAAACCCGCCATGCCAGCCCTCGCCGAATCCGCTCCCACTGCGGAACAGCCAATCGTTCCAGGACGGGATCGCCGCTATTTGTCGCGGCCCCGGCAAGCGCCCTCCAGCGAAGACATTGTCGCCGCTAGGCGACAACCGGCAGGTGACGAGGCGCTTGCCCACACAGAAAAAGCGGCTTCCCAGGAGGTTCGCCAGGTCGGCGAGACACGCGGCGCTTGACTCAGAGGAACCCATTGCTATCCAATTCCCCCAACACACCGAAATCTTCAGAGAGATTAGCCATGAAAGCCATACTCATGACCCAGCCCGGCGCGCCCGGCCTGCTGCAAGCGGCAGACATTCCCGAACCCGCCCTCGCAACACCAACCCAGATCAAGGTGCGACTGCATGCCGCGGGGGTCAATCCCATTGACACCAAGCTCCGGCAGCGCGGCGTGTTTTATGAAAACGCCCTGCCGGCGGTGCTAGGCTGCGACGGCGCCGGGGTGGTGGTGGAGACGGGAAGCGCCGCCGCCAAGTTCAAAGTCGGCGACAAAGTCTGGTTCTGCCACGGTGGACTGGGGGGGGATCAAGGCAATAACGCCGAATTCAACGTACTGGACGAGCGCTGGGCCGCACCCATGCCCCACTCATTGAGCGTTGAGCAAGCCGCCGCCGCCCCCCTGGTGCTGATCACCGCCTGGGACGCGTTGTATGACCGGGCGGGATTGCGCGAAGGCGACGTCGCGCTGATCCACGCCGGGGCCGGCGGCGTCGGCCATGTCGCCATCCAATTGGCCAAACTCCGCGGGGCGAAAGTCATCACCACGGTGGGGTCGGAGGAAAAAGCCGCCCTGGCCCGGCAATGGGGCGCGGACGAGACGGTCAACCACCGGGAGCAGGATTTTGTCGAAGCCGTCAACCAACTCACTGGCGGCAAAGGCGCAGACGTGGTGCTCGACACCGTCGGCACCGAGGTGTTTGAGTGCAGCCTCGAATGCACCGCCCATTTCGGCACCATCGTCACCCTACTGGACATCGCCGAGGCCAACCTGAAAGAAGCCCGTATGCGGAATTTGCGCATCGGTTTCGAGCTGATGCTCACCCCCATGCTGCGCCATCTCGACAGCGCCCGCGACCGCCAGGTGCGCATGCTGGAAGAATGCGGCCGCTGGATCGACGAGGGCAAGCTGCGCATCCATGTCGGCGCGACGCTGCCCCTGGCCGAAGCCGCCCAGGCCCACGCCCTGATCGAGGCGGGACACATGAGCGGCAAGGCGGTGCTGACCATTGGCTAAGCCCGTGCCGTCCCGCCTGGCCCCCAGCATTGCCCGCCCATGGCGACCCGGCAAACCCCCATGCCCCCGCGTGCAGCCTTGAACAATAATCGACTGGCCCGGCGCGACCTCGCCGTCCTCTGGCACCCTTGCACCCAGATGAAAGACCACGAGCGACTACCGCCGATTCCCATCAAAAGCGGGCACGGCGTGTGGCTGGAGGATTTCGACGGCAAGCGCTACCTGGACGCGATCAGCTCCTGGTGGGTAAACCTGTTCGGCCATGCCCACCCCTATATCAACGCCGCGTTGCGCGGACAACTGGAGAAGCTGGAGCATGTGCTGCTGGCCGGCTTCACCCACGAGCCCGCCGTGCGCCTGGCCGAGCGGCTCACCGCGCTGGCCCCGCCAGGCCTAAGCCGCTGCTTCTACGCCGACAACGGCTCCTCGGCAGTGGAAGTGGCCTTGAAAATGAGCTTCCACTACTGGCGCAACACGGGCCAAACCGGCAAGACCCGCTTCGTCACGCTGGAAAACAGCTACCACGGCGAAACCCTGGGCGCGCTGGCGGTGGGGGATGTGGCGCTGTACAAGCAAACATACGCGCCGCTGCTGATGGAGACCATCACCGCGCCCTCGCCGGACTGCCACACCCGGGAGCCGGGCGAATCCTGGGCCGACTGCTCCACCCGCCGCTTTGCCGACATGGAACGCCTCCTGGCTGAGCGGGCCGGCGAAATCTGCGCCGTCATCGTCGAGCCCCTGGTGCAATGCGCGGGCGGCATGCGCATGTACGACCCGGTGTACCTCACACTGCTGCGGGAGGCTTGCGACCGCCATGGCGTCCATCTGATCGCCGACGAAATCGCCGTCGGCTTCGGCCGCACCGGCACAATGTTCGCATGCGAGCAGGCCGGCATCACACCGGACTTCCTCTGCCTGTCAAAAGGGTTGACCGGGGGCTATCTGCCGTTGTCCGCCGTGCTGACGCGAGAGCTGATTTACCAGGCCTTTTACGCCGACTACGCCGACGCCAAAGCCTTTCTGCATTCCCACAGCTACACTGGCAACGCCTTGGCCTGCACAGCGGCGCTGGCAACCTTAGACTTGTTGCTTGAAGGCGACGCCATCAAGCAAAACCTGGCGCTGTCGAGCGCCATGACCAATGCCGCCGCGCCTTTTTCCGACCACAAGCATGTCGCCGAAGTGAGACAGAAAGGAATGATCGTCGCCATTGAATTAGCAAAATGCAAACTCAGCCGCGAACCCTACGACTGGCGCGAGCGGCGGGGCTTGGCCATATACCGCCACGGGCTGGAACGGGGCGTGTTGCTGCGCCCCTTGGGCAACGTGGTCTATTTCATGCCGCCGTACGTGATCACACCCGAGGAAATTCGCTTCATGGCGGAGGTGGCGTGGGAAGGCATTCAACGGGCTGTGAAGGATTGACATGCGCATTTCCCGTTTTTTCTTGCCGCAAACCCTAAGCCCCGGCGCGACCGTCCGCCTCGAAGACGACAGCGCCCATTACCTGCGCACCGTCCTGCGCCTGAAAAAGGGCGCGGAGCTGGTCGTCTTCAACGGCGAGGGCGGCGAATACCCCGCGTCTCTGGCGGAAGCCAGCAAGGAGGCGGTCAGCGTGACGCTGGGGGAGTTCAATCCGCGCGAGGCCGAATCGCCGCTGCGCACCCATCTCGGGCTAGGCATCTCACGCGGCGAACGCATGGATCTGGCCATCCAAAAAGCGGTTGAACTCGGCGCGTCAGCCATCACCCCGCTGTTCACCGAGCGTTGCGTGGTGCGCCTGGACGAGGCCAGGCAAGACCTGCGCCTGGGCCATTGGCGCAAAGTCGCCCAAAGCGCCTGCGAACAATGCGGACGCAACCGCGTGGCCGAACTATTCGAGCCGACGAGGCTGGAAGACTGGATTCCGCGGCAGGCGGGCCTGCGCTTGTTCCTGCATCCGCAGGAAGGCAAGCGCCTGCGCGAACTGCCGCCGCCACAGGGGCCGGTCTGCCTGCTGGCGGGGCCTGAAGGGGGATTTGCGGACCATGAACGGACGGCGGCGCTTGACGCGGGCTTTATTGCCCTGCGCCTGGGGCCGCGTGTGCTGCGCACTGAAACCGCGGCCTTGGCGGCCTTGGCGGCGATCCAGACGGTTTGGGGGGATTTGGGGTAACGGTTGCCGGAAGCCACCCGGTGTGCGCACCGCCTGGCTTCCGGTTGACGCAATGACGGGCGGCTCCGCCCGCTGGCAGGTTTTATTTGCGCAGCTCCTGGTCGCGATAGTGGGCATCCAGCCAGTAACGCGGCAGATCCTCGCCCGAAGGGAAAATCAAATCCGTCTTGGCGAATTTGTCCGCCTCCCCCAGCTCCTCGCCGTAGTGCAACCGGCCCACCACCGTCTTATGGGTGGGATTGAACAGATCGCCGAGGCTCAACACCTCGACCAGATGACCGTCTTGTTTTTGCTTGAGAAACATGGCCGCTACTCCTGTCTAAAAACCATTGGGTTATCGTTATTTTACCCTTGCCGCGGCATTCCTTGGCGGGATCACCAACCCTAACGGCTGATACTAGTCCACTTTCCGCGCCAATACAAATGCCGGTGCGCAAACCCACCAACCCGCTGGACACTGATCCGCCCTTTCAACCATTGCAGGCAAGCTTATGCGATTCAGCTCGATCAATCCCGCCACTGGCACCCTGTTGCGGACTTATCCGGCATGGACTGAAACCCAATTGGAATCCATGCTGGCAACCCTGCCCGGCGTGGCGGAAAACTACTCCGCCACGGCCATCCCGCAGCGCGCGGCATGGCTGCAAGACGCCGCCCGCCTGCTTCGCCGCGACCGGGAAGCGTTAGCCCGGCTAATCACCTGCGAAATGGGCAAGCTTGTCGGCGAGGCCCGCGCCGAGATCGACAAATGCGCGTTGGCTTGCGAATTCTTTGCCGCGCAGGGCGGGCGCTTCCTCGCCGAAGAAACCATGGCGACCGAAGCGGCCCGCAGTTACGTGGCCTACGAGCCGCTGGGCACCGTGCTTGCCATCATGCCCTGGAACTTTCCCTTCTGGCAGGTGTTCCGCGCCGCCGCCCCCCTCCTGCTGGCGGGGAACACCGTGCTGCTGAAGCACGCCCCGAACGTCACCGGCTGTGCGCTGGCCGTGGAACAACTTTTCCACGAAGCGGGCTGGCCGGCCGGCACCTTCCAAACACTGCCCGTCACGCTGGATCAAACCCCTAGGCTGCTGGCCGACCCCCGCATCCACGGCGTCAGATTCACCGGCAGCCTGCCAGCCGGGCGGGAAGTGGCCAAACTCGCCGGGGCGAACATCAAGAAAACCGTGCTGGAACTGGGCGGCTCCGACCCGTTCATCGTGCTGGAAGACGCGGATCTGGAAAGCGCCGCCGCGCAAGCCGCCGCCTCCCGCTTCGTCAATGGCGGGCAAAGCTGCATCGCCGCCAAGCGCTTCATCGTCGTCGACGCCATCGCCGACGAATTCGTCGAACGCTTCCGCGCGCTGGCCCGAGCCTTGCGGCCCGGCGACCCGCTGGACGAGTCCACCACCCTGCCCCCATTGGCCCGCGCGGACTTGCGCGACACTCTGCACCGGCAGGTGGCGGCAAGCATCAGCCTAGGCGCGGTTGCCGTGGCCGGCTGCGCCCCCGTCGCCGGGCCGGGCAATTTCTACCAGGCTTCCCTCCTGGACCGGGTGCGGCCCGGCATGGCGGCCTTCGACGAGGAAGTCTTCGGCCCAGTCGCCGCCGTGGTCCGTGTCCGCGACGAAGCCGAGGCGGTCAAACTGGCCAACCACTCCCGCTACGGCCTGGGCGGCAGCGTGTGGACGGCCGACAGCGGGCGCGGCGAACGCATCGCCCGCCGCCTGCATTGCGGCATGAGTTTCGTCAACGCCATGGTGAAAAGCGACCCGCGCCTGCCCTGCGGCGGCGTCAAGGACTCGGGCTACGGGCGGGAGCTTGCCGCGCACGGCATCAGAGAATTCACCAATGTGAAGACGGTATGGATAGTTGGAAGCGCTTAGTCGCCGGTTTTTCCGCCCTGTGGTGCCTAGGCTGGACAGGCTGGGCCTTGGCCCTCTATTTGGACGACGACATCTTCGTCTTTGCCTTTGTCGAGCTTGCGCTGGGCGTCCCGCTGATAGCCGGCCTGCTTGGGATGCTGGCCGCCAAAACCCTGGACTCGGTGCGGGGCAAAAAGAAAGATCCACCGAAGTGAAACCCAGCGACAGTGGATACCCCCTGCCAGACAGCCACCCGCCACGCCTGCCAGACTCAAGCTTAATCAGCGGCGATACCCGCCCCCGCCATGGCCACCGCCCCAACCGCCGCCTCGCCAAGCCCCGCCACCCCAGCCGCGCCCGTAACCGCCATAAACCCCGACGGCTGGGCCGCGATAACCATAATACCCGTAAGGGCGGTAGCCATAACTGTAGCCATAATAAGGCCGGTAGCCGTAGCCGCCATAATAACTATATCCATAGCCTGGGTAAACGGCGCATCCTTGAACCAACAGCGCGAGCCCTAAGAGCATTGCCAACAGAATACGTTTCATCTTAAACCCCCCGAAGGGTGACTAGCATGGACGGAAGCGAACAACCAACTTGTAACACTATCGTCTTAAGTCTAGCTTAAAACACCCGGAGCAGCAGATGGAACGCTGGGTGGCGATTGGCGCGCCTCCTCAAGACAGGCGAAAAATTAGCGCGCGGGGGCTTTCCGTCCTAGCGCATGGCCCGTCCCGCGCACCGGATCCATCCTGCGGGGACTTACAGGGAAAAAGCATGGCGGGCGACGGGCTTGGGCTTCCAATCATTCCGTGTTATCTAAATCAAGGCGCGGTCAAGGTATAGATCCAGGACGATTCGGAGGGGATGACACTTTGGATAGTATAATTAGGCTGTCCCTTGGCGCTACCCCCCCTTTCTTACCTAGGCTTTTGCATAACGACAACACATTCGCCAAGGCCACACCGCGCCCCACACCCTGCGGGGGCTGCGTCAAAGTACCCACGGCGGAAAGCGCATTGGGATCGTCGGAACTGATTCCCTGCGCGTACAGTGTCAGTAAATTGGTGCCTGCTGTCCCGATCGATGAACATACCAAGATAACAGTGTGAGGGCTGGTCGCTCCCGCCGCGTGGGCAACCGGTGATAGGAATAGCAAAGAGGCCAATGCCGAACCCGCTGACAGAATTGTTCTCAGCGTGATCATCTTCATGTCAATTTCCAATGGCTAACAACGATTTAAACCAAGGGCGGACAAGCCTCTTGCTTGCCCACCGATTCACCGTATTTCACGGCTGCCCGCCGAATTCATGTGCGAACCGCAGGCCGTGCAGACCATCCCCTTGCCTGCGCGGGGCGGGGCCGGGACGGACCGCGCTCGACGTTTGAATCCCGGCGCGATGCCTGGCATACCGCCACGCCAAAAACCTGGAGCGTCCTGGGCAAGGCGGGCAACTTCAACACCGCCGAGCGGATCGCCCTGATGGAACGCTTCCGCGCCGTCTTCGGCGCGGCGCGGATCGCCGCCCTGTTGGCCGACCGCGAGTTCGTCGGCGAGGACTGGCTCCGCTGGCTGCAAAAGCAGCGCATCCCATTCCACCAGCGCATCAAGCGCGACACCCGGGTCTCCAACAGTTGGAACCGGATGATGCGTCTCGACGAGTTGTTCGGCTCGCTGAAGCCCGGCCAGGCCCGCCTGCTGCCGGGGTAGCGCCCGGTCTGGGGCTGCTTCGTCCACCTGTCCGTGCTGTACCTGGACGACGGCGAGTTCCTCGCCCATCGCCAGTTCCGGCGCGCCCCAGGCCGAGGCCATCGACGCCTATGCGGATCGCTGGCAGATCGAGATACACCATTGGTGATGCATCTATACTGTTGAATGATTCGCAAAGCCCGCCGACGGTGGGCCGCGAAGCGTTGTTTGGCGGGTAGCGTCCGTCAAGATGGTGTAAATTCCTGTTCGGCGCTTTCCGGTCAGGTTGTTCGTGGTCATGCGGGCAAGGCCGGTAGCGGCGGTTGTGGCGCGCCGCCGATTTCGGCCATGGTCTCCAGCGCCATGTAGCGGCTTCCCTGCATCCAGTCGTCGTTCTGCTCCATCAGCACCGCCCCGACCAGCCGCTTGATGCTGGCCTCGTTGGGGAAGATGCCGGCCACGTCGGTGCGCCGCTTGACCTCCTGGTCCGGCGCCCGGCGGGTTGGTGGAATGCAGCTTGACGCGGTGCGCCGCCGGGAAGCCAAGGTGCGCCAGCGCGTCGTCCTCCGCCTCGTCCATCAGCGCGGCGGCCTTGGGGAACTTGCCGCGCAGCGGGTCCGCCACCTGCCGCCAGTGCGCCTTCGCGCTTTCCGGGTCGGGCTGGGTGAAGACCTGCCGCAGCAGGGCCGCCACCATGCCTTGGCAATCCCTGGGCGCACAAGCCTGGAGGTTGCGGGTGAAATGCACCCGGCAGCGCTGCCAGGCCGCGCCGAGCACCGGGCGATGGCCGCCTTCAGCCCCGTGTGGCTGTCGGAAAGGACTCCAAGCGCCTGTCCAAGATGGTGGGGCTGCTCGCCCTGGCCTTCGCCTGGATCCACCGCACCGGCGAACTGCTCCACGACGGCGGCAGTCCGATCCCCTTAAAAAAACACTTCAGCGGCCGCTCAAGTCCCTCTTCCGCCACGGCCTCGACTTCCTGCGCAACGTCGCCCTAAACCTCGCAGAGAAATTCCAGGATTTCTTGTGGGCACTGAAGGTTTTGTCCTGTACTTAGGTTGGCGCGTATGGGTTGCAAACCCCGACCGGCTTAGGTAGGGTGGGCAAACGGCTCCATCGTTTGCCCACCAATTTCGCCGTTGCTGGTTAAATCTACCCGGCTAAAGAGCGCTTGCTTTTCCGCCTCCACAAGCTGTCTTACAGGCGCTCGCGCCACCGATACATACACGGCATTTTCCATCTTCGCCATAGACAACGATTACTTTCTGCGGTCCATCAGACCCATTGACCGGATCCACAAGCGGGGAGCCGGAGAGCAGTTCGCGCGTACGTCGGCTGTAGCCACTACTGATCTCGGCAGCAGCCCCACCAGGCATCCAACATTGCGGAGCCCAGGGAATAATGGTGCAAATGTGTAGGGGACACTCTGGGGCCATTGGAGTCCATTGGCAATTTACAAACGCCAACCCGGCCGATGAAAGTGTTGGAGCAGAGGACAAATCGGGAAAATCCCAACAGCCCGGGCTCCCAGGGTGACGTAAGCAATAGTTCGGGTCTGGATTTGGGCCAGGACGATTGCCAGTAAAGGCAAGACCGGAAGAGCCAGAGCCAACTGCCGTTAACATTGAAGCAGGAGGAAGCGCCAACCCCGTACGCCAAGTTCCTCCCGCACCTCGGCCACCATAGCCATCACCGTCAAACGTCATCAAAAATAAACCTGTATTTGACAAGGTAGTAGCAGCGGCATCGGCAAGGCCAGCACAGAGTCCAGCCACCCCTCCTATAATGCAAGGAGGGCACAGTTGGTATCCAAGCCACCAATCAAAACCATAATCACCGTTGTCGATGGAATTTGATATCCGTGTTATACAACCGCCTACGGACTCACCAGCCTTTCGCCACTGCTTGCGACCAAATGGATCTATCGAGTTCGGCGGGCTGTTGCCCACATACACATACCCATTCCCCAAGTTGGCCGGATCGCCCCAAACCCCAATCGAATCGCGCTGCAAAAACCGCCCCTTGACGGGATCGTAATGACGGCTGCGGTAGTCGTATAGCCCCGACTCCTCGTCGAATTGCCGTCCGGTGAACAGCCAAGGGTTGCCGACATTGCTATGGGTTCCTAAGGGATTGCCCATGCCGTCGGTGACTGTCGGCTGGCCGTAGGCGTCGTAGGCGTAACTCTCCCTAACACTGGCGGCGCTGTCGGTGACAGCGACGGTCGACCACAGGGCGTTCTGATGGTAGTAAGTGGTTTGCCCGCCCCTATCCATCGTCAGCACTTCGTCGATGTAGTTGCCATAAACATAAGTCGCCTGTGTGGTGCCAACGTTATCTTGCTCTTCGATCAGGCGCTCGCCGTCGTAATAGTAGTAGGTCACCGTGTCAGGGATGAAGGGGGTGGAAAAGCCCTTTCCCACGCGGCGCGAAAGCGCGTCGTAGAAGTAATCGACCCCCGTATTATCCGACTTGCGCAAAACTTGTGTTAAGCGGTTCTCACTGTCGTAAGAGTAACGGTAGATCGTATCTTCGATCAGATTGCCGTTGTTGTCGTAGGCCAGCGGCACGGCGTCGATTGTGGTGATTTCGTTGTCGGCGTTGTGTTGCCGGGTTTGGGTCACGCTATCCGTGATCTTGCTGTCCCAGTTGCCGAGCTTGTCCAGATTGTACTGGGTCTGGGTCAATGGCGCGGGTATGTTTCCGTTGAACGGATCCAACAAGCCCACCTTGTAATCGACCAGCCGATTGAGCGCGTCGTAGCCATAGTCCTCCGAGTGGTTGGGATCATGCGCTTTGGCTTCAAAAAGCTTGTTGTCTGTCGGGTCGTAGCCATAGGCGAAGCCGCCGATCAGGCTGGTGTCGGGTTTGGTGAGGTTGAGGTCGGTGATCAAGTTTCTGGGATTATAGCCATAGGTCGTATGGGTACCGTTGCCATAATCACGGCTGGTTACCCGGTTGCCGGGGTTGTAGGTATAGTCGGCAATGGCATCGCCATTGACGGTGTCCAGCCGTTCGCGCAAGTCACTTTGTTCGACGACCACCTTGCCACCGGGATAGGTGACGGTGCGCTTGCGGTTGGGGATGTCGTAGGAATAGCTTACGGTTTGTGTGAACTGGGAGCTAGTCAGCACCCGGTTGGCGGCGTCGTAGGTAAATATGTCAAACCCACTACCTACGCCGCCTCTAGCAAAACTCATGCGCCCCCCCACATCATAGAAAAAAGTATCGGGGTCACGCCCCCCGAACCCAGGGTCGAAGCACCCTAAACCAAAATATTCTGGATAGCCTCGCTGAATAAGATAATACAGATCATTGTAAACGTAACAGGTCACGCTCCCGTTCTGATCGACGCGGCTGATAACTTTGCCTAAGTTGTTATAGGCGAACTCCTTGGTATTCTTGGTTGTGTCGTCGGCTTGGCGTGGCGGATAGATTTCCTGCACCCGCCAGTTGACCTCGTTGTAGACGTAGCGGGTAATTTCGCAATCAGCGGTCGGGCTGCCGCCATTGCAGATGGCGGGCGTGCCGCCCTGCTTGGCAGTGGTGCGCTCGATAATGTTGCCCACTGTGTCGTAGACGGTCTTGTTCCACACGTCGTCGGCATCGCCGTTGCCGCCGCCAGCCAAGCAGTTGGTGTCGCCGACTTTATGCACCTGCCGGATTTGGCGGTTGATGGCGTCGTAGACAAAGCAGACGACATGGCCGTCGCGGTCGGTGGTCTGGGTGAGGTTGCCGTCCGGGTCATACTGCATCTGCGAGGTCTGGCCCATGGCATCGGTCACAGCGGTCGGGCGATTGACGGCGTCGTAGCTGAAAATCGGGCCGTTGCCGTTACCGTCCAGCTCGGCTTTACGGTTGCCGATGCCATCGTAGGCGTAATTCGCCACCCGGCCGACCAAGTCGTCTACCTGCACCAGCTCGTTGCGAGCGTTGTAGGTGTTCGTGGTGGTGTTCCCGCCAGGGGTGTGGACGGTCTTGACCTTGCCCACGCCGTCGTAGGTGTAGCTCGTCGTTTCGGCCAGCGCGTTGGCCTCGGTTTTCAGCCAGTTGTTAAGGAAATAGGTGTAAGTGGTCGGATTGCCGTTGGCGTCGTAGCGGGCGAGGACGTTGCCGACGGCATCGTATTGGGTGATCGCGCACCAGTCGTCGGAATCGCAGGCATCGGCGGTGTCGCCCACTTTGCGGATCGTCATCACACTGCGATTGATTTCATCGTATTTGAAGTAGACGTATTTGCCTTCCGGGTCGATGGCATAGGCGGGGGTGGATGAACCCGGAATTGGCCCGGCACATTGCGGGTTTTTGCAGTCGGCAGGCGGGATGGCTGCACCGGTGTCGTAGAAGGTTTGGGTCAGGATGTCGTCGGCGTCGGCGTCGGCGCAGGATTGCGCGCCGATCTTGCGGGTTTCCCGGCTCAAACGGTTGAGCGAGTCGTATTGGTAGAAGGTGTCGTGCCCGTTGGCGTCGATGACGCAGGTGCGATTGCCCGCCGGGTCGTATTGGGTACGGGTGGCGTTCGCCAGCGCGTCCGTCACCATAGCCGGCCGGTTCTGGGTGTCGAAGGCATACTGGGTGACGTTGCCGCGCGGGTCGCTCATCGAGATCCGGTTATTGTTGCCGTCGTAGGTGTAGCTCGTCGCCAGGTTGAGGCCCGCCGAGTCTTGGACTGCTTTCACCAAGCGGCTGCGCAAATCGTATTGATTCTGGGTGACTTGGAAGCTGTCCGGGGCTTTCGTGACCTGCTTGTCGACCTGGATCTGGTTGCCCATGCCGTCGTAGGCATAGTGGGCTGTGAAGCCGAGCGGGTCGGTCTTCTGGGTCAACCTGTTGAGCGGGTCGTAGGCGTAGGTCGTCAGATGGCCGTTGCCGTCAGTCGCCTGGGTGAGGTTGCCGACCGGGTTGTACAAGGCTTGGGTGACGTTGCCTAATGGGTCAGTGGACTTGTTCCGGTTGCCGTTGGCGTCATATTCGTAAGCGGTGGTTTGGATGTCCGCGCCGTTGTGGACTTTCTGGGTTTTTATCAGGCCCGAAGCGGGCGAGGGATTGCCCCCGACTGACGCCGCGTAATAAGTCCAATTTGTGGTGATGTTCAAGCCGCCGACGTCGCGTGTTTCCTGGACACGGTTGCCGTGGGAATCATAAGTGAACTCTGTTTTGGACGTGTTGGGGTTGATGATCCGGGTGACATTGCTGTAAACCGGTTCGTATTGGAATTGGGTTTGATGGGCGAGGGCATCGGTTTTTGTTAGGAGATTGCCCTGGCTGTCATAGGTATAGCTGGTGGTGTGGCCGTTGGCATCGGTTTCAGAGGCCCGCAGCAGGGTGGACGGATCATAGGCGTAACGGGTCGTGGCGCCGACCGGGGCGATGACCCGGGTCACGCAGCCGTTAAGGTCGTAATCATAGCGCCAGAGATTGCCGTTGCCGTCTTTTACTGTGGTGGTGCCGGGGACGTATTGGCGTGTCTGGGTTTGGGCGAGCGCGGTGTCGTCAGTCGCCCAGTTGTTCGGGTTGCTCGACTGGTACAAGGCATTGCCAGCCCCGTCCACGACGGACACCGGTTTCAGATTTCTGTAACCATAGCTGAATGTGCGCCCGTCCTTGTCCACCATATTAGTCACCTGGTTCAGGACGTTGTAGGTGAACCGCATGGCCTTGCCGAGGGGATCGGTCACCGTCACCAGGCGCCGGCCGGTGCCGTCATAGGCAAAGGCCGTGGCCTGGTTCAAGGGATCTTTGACCGAGGCCAGGTGGCCTTGGGCGTTGTACGCAAACACCAGGCTGCGCCCATACACGTCGGTGGCTTGGGTGAGCAACCCGCCTCCCCCATAGGCCAGCACGGTGCGGTTGCCGTTGCGGTCGGTGACGCTGACGAGGCGGTAAACCGGGCCGTTGACCAGGAGCGTGTCGCCGGACACCTTCTCGAAACGATGAGCCGTGCCGTCTTTGTAGGTGATGGTGAAGCTGCCGTCCGGGTTTTTCACCAGGGTCTCGAAATAGCCGGGAGCGGCCTTGTAGGCGTTGTTGCCGATGAACTGGTAGCGGGTGACCCGGCCGGCACCGTCATAGCGGAACATGTGCCCGGCCTGGTTGAACAGCAAGGCGCTGTAGGAATGGGTCCAGCCGTAGCCCAGGCCGATGTCGAGTTGCGCCCTGGAGCCGTCGGCGTTGTAGGTGTTGTAGCTGAGGGCCAGGTCGAGCCCGTCGACGGCGGTGGAGGATACCGTGGCAATGGGCACGCCCAGCGACGCATTGCCGTCGATTGGCGTGCGGTTGCCGCAGGCCGGGCAGGGAGGGTCGCTGCCGATATATTTGGCCACCGCCGGAAGGGGGGCCAGCGCGGCCAGAACCAACCAGAGTATCGAACCTAGAAAGAATCGGGCCATGGTGTTCATGTTCATTGTCTCCCTGCCTGCGGGGCAAACCGCGAATGATGTTTCAGTTCATATGTTCAAGAAAGATGGCGTTACCATCGGCCCTCACTATATTGAGAACGGCGGCGCTTGAGCAGAAATGCCACGCCTGCCAGCAAGAGCGCAGGCATCGGCGGTTCATCCACCGCCACGGCGCGGGATTCCGAATCAACCTGAATGAGAAAACCGTAAGGCGTGTCGAAACCGAGTTGGGCCGAGCCAGCCAGCGTTTCCGCGAACGACTGATCGATTAGAGTATTTGAGCCGATGGTCAAATGCCTGTCCGAAAACAGCACGAGGGAATTTTGCGGCCCTGCGCCCGTGTCGGGCAAACCGAAAATTTCCATGCTAAAGATGACCTCGGTCTCGGCCAGCAAGCCGAGGGAGTCGGTGAACACATGCAAGAGCCCGGAGATGCCAGCCGCAAAATTTATCGCCGCGGTTCCTGTCCCACCGGTCACCACCAGCGTGTTGCTGAGCGTGCCCCGGCCCGACGATTGGGCGGACGCCCCCGCGCCTGGAACATCGGTGAGACTCGAAGCATGGCCGGTTACGGACAGATCGGGCGGGAATGGAGGAGGCGAGGGCGAATTAGCAGCGCCGTGGCCCGCCGCCATGGGCACCAAGGCATCTGCCGCGGCTGAGCCTCCGGGATAGGAGGATTGATAGTGGGCATCATAACCGCCGAGGCTGTTTTGGGCTTCCGCGTAAGACTCCACACTCCAATTGTCCAGCAGTTGTACCGTGCCCACCGCAGGGATAATTTGCAGATTCGTAAAATCAATATCGCTGTTCGCGGTGGCGGTGGCCCAAGCACCGGGCGAAATTGCCATGCCTAATAGGACTGCGAACAGACGGCCCCCTTTAATTTTGGAGTTTGGCATCATGATTCCCCCTAGCTGTGCAATAGAAAAAGCCAGACTGCTTTGTTCCGATTATTCAAATTAAGAATCAGGCGGTCGCCAAGGGCTTGCCTCGCTCTTCGGCGTTCCCGATCATCATCGGCGAACCTATCCTATCTCCCAAAAAACCCGCTCCGCTATTGCACTTTAGTTCAATGCCTGGCGGCGTTTTTGTGCGAAGGAAGCATTGGCCAGCCAGGATTCAATCCGTCCCGCCGCCTCCTTCCGGCGGCGCTTGCCCTACGGCGCAGGCGACGGCATCCAGCAACTCGCGCTCGGTGAATGGCTTGCGCAGAAACTCCACGGCCTCGGTAGCCATGGCCTGCTCGCGGATGGCGGGGCCCGCGTCGGCGGTGATGAAAACGACGGCGCATCCAAGGCCGGTGGCGGCTATTTCGGCCTGGACGTCGAAGCCGGTCAACTCGGGCATCTGGATGTCCAGAAGCAAGCAATCGGGGACATGGCCGGGCTGCGCGTCGAGGAAGGCGCGGCCCGAGGCGTAGATCTCCGCAGGCAGGCCGCAAGCCCGCAGCAGCCGTTGCATGGCTTTCAGCACGGACTCGTCATCGTCCACGATGGCGATGAGAGGTCGGAGATTTGGCATGGCGGAAACATCTCGGTTGGGAGGCCAGACAGCATCGGGGCGATACCCTAGCAAAGGGCGGATGGGTTGACGATTAGACCTTAGTCCAATGGTTTAGCTGCGGCGGCAGGGAAAATCCCGGCCTTTTCCGCTAGCCGCACCAGTTCGGCCAGCGATTTGACGCGCAGTTTGTACATGACCCGACTGCGGTGGACTTTGACGGTCTGCTCGCAAGTGCCAAGCTCGGCGGCGATTTGCTTATTGAGCCGGCCGGCCGCGACCAGGGCCAGGACTTGTCGCTCGCGCGGGGTCAGGGTGGCGAAAAGGCATTGGATGCGGGCGGTTTCCGCCCGCGCCTGGCGCGCGTCAAGGTCATTGGCAATGGCCTGCCCGATGGCCGCCAGCAAATCCTGCTCATCGCAGGGCTTGGTGAGGAAATCCACGGCCCCCGCCTTGATCGCGCGGACACTCATCGGAATGTCGCCGTAGCCGGTCAGGAAAATGATCGGCAGGCGGTTGCCGACAGCGGACAAGGACTGCTGGAGCTCCAGCCCGCCCAACTCTGGCAGATGCACATCAAGCACCAGGCAAGCCGGCGCGTCGTCGCAGGCATGCCCAAGAAACGCCTGCGCAGAGCCGAAGGTGGCGGCCCGATAGCCGGCGGAGCGAACCAAGCGCCCCAAGCTGGTCAGCACGGAGGGATCGTCATCGACGATGAACACCGTCGGGCCGCCGTTCATGAGCCGGCCTCATTGACCGGCAGCGTGAAACGGAAGATCGCGCCGCCGTCGGGATGGTTGGCCGCCCACAGCCGACCGCCATGGGCGGCGATGATGGAGCGGCTGACGGCCAGGCCCATCCCTAGCCCCTGGGGTTTGGAGGTGACAAACGGCTCGAAGCAAGACTCGATCCGCCCAGGCTCGATGCCAGGGCCAGTGTCGCGCACGGCGGTCTCAAGGGTGTCGTCGCCGCGACGACGGGTAGAGACTCGCAACTGGCGCGAGCGGGTCGGCGCGGAGGCCATGGCCTCCGCGCCGTTCAGGAGCAGGTTGAGCGCCACCTGCTGCAATTGCAACGGATCGCCGAGCACCCCCGGCAGGCCGTCGGCCAAATCCAAGTCCAGGGAAATCTGCTTGGCGGTCAGTTCGCTGTGCAGCAGGCTGCCGACTTCGCGGATAACGGCGTTGAGATCCACCGCCTGCCGCAACCCCTCCCCCTTTTTGAACAGCATCCGCAACCGGCGCACCACCTCACCCGCCCGCCAGCCACCCTGCACAATATCCTCCAGGATGGCCCGCAACTCGTCCAGATCCGGCGGCGTTTGCGCCAGAAACCGCCGGGCCGCCTGGGCGTTGCTGAGAATGGCGGTCAGCGGCTGGTTCAATTCGTGGGCCAGCGCGGCGGAAAGCTCGCCGAGCGTCGCCGCCCGCGCCGTGTGGGCCAGCGCCTGGCGCTGCCGCTGCGCCTCCAGCTCCGCCTCCTTGCGTGGCGTGACATCAATCGACACCCCCATCAGGCGCAACGGCTTCCCGGCAGGGTCGAAGCAGCCACGCCCCTGGGCCGCGATCCAGCGCGGGGTGCCATCCGGCCGCGGCACCCGGTATTCGCAGTGGTAGCCGGCCTTCTCGGACAAAGCGCACTGGATGGCCCGGCGGGCGGACTCCCGGTCGTCCGGGTGCAAAGCCATCAGAAAGGCTTGGTAGTCGATCAACCCGCCAGGGGCGAAACCGTACAGCGCCAGGCATTCCGGAGTCGCCCAAATCCGGTCATGCACGATGTCCCAGTCCCATAAGCCCAAACCCGCAGCCACGACGGCCAGTTTCATCCATTCCTCGCTGTCGACCAGGCGGGTTTCCGCGCGGACGCGTTGCAGAACCAGCCAGGCGATGACGAGCAGCGCCCCGAGCGTGCCGAAGACCATGACGCAGACGACTTGCCACGGATATTCATTCAGCAGCCACTGGACGGGCTGATCCACGGCGGGAAAGCCGGCGCAGCCGCCGAGCCCGGCCAACGGCAACAGCACGAAGGCGCGCAAGACGCCCGGCCCGCCGGTGGCCGATGGCTTATGACGGCTCGCTTGCGGGGTGGACACGATCCCCCGTCGTTTCGGCGCTTGCGCAAGACAGGCGCAGCGAATGCAGATCAGTTCCAGCATGTGCCGCAGGTACTTCATCCCCATCCCCCTTGACCATTCCCGGATAGCCGCTATGAATTGGCAAGCCAGCGTCATGCAGACCAATAGCGCCGCTTCCCATGGTTGCCAATCCGCGCGGTCTGCCGCGGATGGCAAAAACCTTGACCTCCGATCCCTTAGGTCAAAAACGGCCATGCCGGCCGAAAAACTTGCCGATGGCTGTTAGGCGATTGCCGCGACGGCAAGCTTATTGGTCCGGGGTCAGCGCCAGGTATTTCCGGTACAACCCGTCATGATCCTCGACGCGGAGCGGATCTTTGCCGATGCAGTCCACCGGGCAGACTTCCATGCACTGCGGCTTGTCGAAATGGCCCACGCATTCGGTGCACAGATCGGGGTTGATCTCGTAGATCGTTTCGCCCTGGGAAATGGCCCCGTTGGGGCATTCGGGCTCGCAGACATCGCAGTTGATGCATTCGTCGGAAATAATCAAGGCCATAGGGCTCGCCTCGCTTCAAGCGTATTTTTCCACCAGGGCCGCGTTGACCCGGTCGGTGACAAAAGGGGATATGTCGCCGCCGAGCCGGGCGATTTCCCGGATCACCGACGATGAGATGAACGCGTATTTTTCGGAAGGGGTCAGGAACATGGTTTCCAGATCCTTGTCCAGGTGCCGGTTCATGCCGGCCAATTGAAATTCAAACTCGAAGTCGGACACCGCCCGCAGCCCGCGCAGAATGACGCCGGCCCCATGCTCGCGGGCGCACTCCACCAGCAAGTTTTCAAAGCCGACGACGTCCACGCAGCCCATGTCGCTGACCGCCTCGCTGGCCAGCCGGACGCGTTCTTTGAGATTGAACAACGGTGTCTTGTTTTTGTTGTCGGCCACCGCGACGACCACCCGGTCAAAAATGCGGGCGGCGCGGACGATCAAGTCAAGATGCCCATTGGTGATGGGGTCGAAGGTGCCGGGATAGATGGCGACGCGGGCGCTGTTCATCGGGGCTTGCGGTTTCCATAGGCTGGTTTAAGGGGAGGGTGCGCATGGGCTAGAGCGGGCTCTCCTGCGAAGCACTGCGTTGGAAGAGATGATACGCCACCGCCCCGGCCTGTTTGCCGCGGTGAATGTGCCAGTTTTCCGGCAAACCCTCAAGCGCCAATTCTTTTTCCGTCTCGATGTAAATGCGGGCCGAAGGCGCAAGCCAGCCTTTTTCCTCCAGCAGGCGGCAGCAATCGCCCACCAAGCCCTGGCGAAACGGCGGGTCGAGAAACACTAGGTCAAAGGGCTCGGCAGGGCCTGCGAGGAAGCGGAACACGTCCATCGGCGCCACCTCCACCGCCCGCGCCTCCAGCAAGGCGCAATTTTGCCGCAGCGCCAGGCAGATCTCGGTGGCGCGCTCGACTTGAACAACCCTCGCAGCCCCGCGCGAGGCGGCTTCAAAGCCCAGCGCGCCACTGCCGGCGTACAGGTCGAGGCAGCTTAAGCCTTCCAAATCTTGCCGCAACCAGTTGAACAGGGTTTCCCGCACTCGATCCGGCGTCGGCCGCAGATCCGGCGCGCCGGGAAAACGGATTTTCCGCCCGCGCCAAATCCCGCCGATGATTCTCAGCTCATTTTTCACTGTTCGCGCCGGCCCCGACCATGACCGTTTGCAGCTTGTCGGGATCGATCCGCGCCTTGAAGGCGCGCTGTATCTCCTGGGCCGTCACCGCGTCAACCTTGCCGATGAAGGTGTCCAGGTAGTCCAACGGCAGGCCGTAGAAGGCGATGGACGCGACTTGGTCGACCAGCTTCTGGTTGCTGTCCAGGCGCATGGCGAAACCGCCGGTGATGTTTTTCTTGCTGGCCTCCAGTTCTTTTGCCGCAGGCCCTTGCTGGATGAAATCACGCAGGGTCTTTTGCATCACCTCCACCGCCTCGTCGGCGGTGTTGTTCTTGGTTTGCAAGCCCATCAGGAACGGGCCTTGCACGCGGAACGGGTAGAAATAACTGGTGGCGCTGTAGGACAGCCCGCGCTTTTCACGAACCTCCTCGGAGATTTTCGACACCAGCCCGCTGCCGCCCAAAATGTGGTTGCCCACGTAGAGCGGAAAATAATCGGGATCGCCGACTTTGATGCCCGGCACGCCCGAATAGACATGGGTTTGCGCCGAGGGGAAGAATTTCCGCGTCATGCTGGCCGCCGCAGGCGGGGCGACCTCGGGCAAGGCCGGGGCGGCAACGCCCTCGGGCAAGGCGGACAGCAGCCCTGCGGCGATGGCCTCGGCTTGGGCCTTGTCCACCTCGCCGACAATCACGACCAAAGCGTTTTTCGCGACGTAATAGCGCCGGTAAAACGTTTGCAAATCCTCGCGGGTGAGTTTTTCCACCGTGTCGAGATTGCCTTCCTTGGGGTGGGCGTAAGGGTGGTCGTCGTAAAGCTTTTGGAAGAAAGCGATACCGGCCAGGTCGGCGGGGGATTCTTCCCGCTGCTTCAGGCCCACCAGCAGGTTTTTCTTTTCCCGCTCGAAATCCGTGGCGCTGAAACTTGGCCTGGCCAGGATCGCCTTCATGGTTTCCAGCGCCGGCTCCAACAGCTTAGGCTCGGTCAGCGAGCGCAGCGACACAAACGCGGAATCGCGGGAAGCCCCTGTCCCCAGTCGCGCGCCCACGCCTTCCAGGCGCTTCGCGATGGCGTCGGCGTCCCAATCCCCCGCCCCGGTGTCCAGCAAGCCGGAGGTCAAGGTGGCCAGGCCGAATTGCGCGCCGTCGCGGGCGCTGCCGGCGTCGAAGACCACGCGGATGTCCACCAAAGGCAAACCTTCGGTGGGCACAAAATAGACGCGCGCGCCATTGGCGGCCGTCCAGGTCTCGATTTTCGGGCCGGCCTGGGCGCATACCGTCCACAACACCAGGACAAGGCCGAACAGGACATTCATTTTCTTAGCGTACATGCGATCCTCCTTGGGGGGCGCGGTCTTCCGGCGCGGTCTGCCCTTCCGGTATGGGTTGCGGATCCAGATACCCGATGCTGAGACGGTCTTCGACCAAATATTTCCGCACCACCCGCCGGACTTGCTCCGGCGTCACCGCGTTGACCTTGTCCACAAATTCATCCACCGTTTTCCAGCCCAGGCCGACGGTCTCCGCCGTGCCCAACTGCATCGCCTGATAAAAAATCGAATCCCGCTCGAACACCTTGCCCGCCAGCACCTGGGCCTTGACCCGGTCCATCTCCTCCGCCGCCACCGGCTCATCGCGCAGGCGGCGTACTTCTTCCAGCAGCGCCTTCTCCAGGTCGGCGGCGGTCTTGCCCTGCACCGGCGTGCCCTCGATCATGAACAGCGACGGCAGGCGGGCATACAGGTCGTAACCGGCGCTGACAGAGGCGGCGATCTGCTGGCCGCGCACCAGGCGGGTCTCCAGGCGCGCGCTGTTGCCGCCGTCGAGCACGCCAGCCGCCACTTCCAACGCGTAGGGCTCCCATTCTTCAGCCGCGCCATTGAGCGCCGGCACCTTGTAGCCCATGACCACGAACGGCAGCTTGGCCGGCGCCTTGACGGTGATCCGGCGCAGGCCCGCCTGCTCAATCTCGCCCTGCGGCTTCAAATCCGGCAGCGTGCTAGGCTTCAGCGGGCCGAAATATTTTTGCGCAAGCTGACGGACCTCCGCCGGGTTCACATCGCCGACCACCACCAGAGTAGCGTTGTTGGGCGCGTACCAGCGCTGGTACCAGTCGGCCAGGTCGGTGACCGTCAGCCGGGACACGTCGTCCGGCCAGCCGATGACCGGGTTCTTGTAAGGGCTGTTGGACCAAGCCACGGCGTTGAACTGCTCGCCCAGCTTGGCGCGGGGCTGGTCGTCGGTGCGCAGGCGGCGCTCCTCCAACACCACTTGCTGCTCCTTGGCAAACTCGTCCGGCAACAGGCGCAAATTCCTCATGCGGTCGGCTTCCAGTTCGAAGCTCACCGGCAACCGGGATTTTTCCAAGGTTTGGAAATAAGCGGTGTAATCGTCGCCGGTAAAAGCGTTCTCACTCCCCCCGTTTGCTGAGATAATGCGGGAAAACTCGCCCGGCGGATGCTTTTTCGTGCCTTTGAACATCATGTGTTCTAGCATGTGCGAGATGCCGGTGATGCCGCCATGCTCGTAACTGGAGCCCACTTTGTACCAGACCTGGGTGACAGCCACCGGCGCGCGGTGGTCTTCCTGCACGAGCAACTTCATCCCGTTGTCCAGTTTGAACTCGGACACCTTGGGGCTGGCCGCCTGCAAAGACAGCGGCGCGGCCAGCAACAAGGCACCGAGCGTGCGTAATGACGCCATGATTTTGTTTCTCCTTAAGGTTACCGGTCGGATCGGACGATCCGTTGGCCACTATTGTAAACGAACTAAAGCCCTGAACGATGACCACACAAGACCCTAGCCCCCCCGCAAAGCCCCTGGATTGGCGTCCGTATTGGCAGCTCTGCAAACCGCGCGTGCTGCGCGAGATCGTGTTTGCGACCGTCGTCGGCATCTTCCTGGCCGTGCCGGGTCTGCCGCCTTTGGCGCTGGCGTTTTGGGCGACCGTCGGCATCAGCTTGGCGGCGGCTTCGGCGGCGGCGGTCAACCAGCTCATCGAATACAAGATCGACGCGGAAATGGGGCGCACCAAAGCGCGCCCTCTGCCGTTGGGCCAAGTCACGCCCCGCCAAGCCCTGGTCTTCGCGGTGGCCCTGGGGGTTTTGTCTATTGGCCTGCTGCTAAAGTTCACCAATGTATTGACCGCCGTGCTGACGTTTTCGACCATCATCGGCTACGCGATCATCTACACGGTCTACCTGAAGCCAGCGACGCCGCAGAACATCGTCATCGGCGGGCTGACCGGGGCGATTCCGCCCGTGCTGGGCTGGTGCGCCATCACCGGCACCATCGACCCCCACGCCTTGCTGCTGTCGCTGATCATTTTCGTGTGGACGCCGCCGCATTTTTGGGCCTTGGCCATCGCCCGGCTGGACGACTATCGCATCGTCGCGCAAAAAATCCCCGTGCTGCCGGTGACCGATGGCGTCCCGATCACCCAGTTGCACATCTTCCTCTACACCATCTTGCTGTTCGTCGTCGGCCTGTTTCCCTACCTGACCCGGATGAGTGGCCTGATTTACCTGGCCGGGGCCATCGGCTTCGGCGGCTTGTTCGTGTACCACGCCTGGCTGCTGAAGCAAAACGCCAGCCATGCCGTCGCCTGGAAGACCTTCCGGATTTCGCTGGTTTATCTGGTCGGGATTTTTTCAGTCCTGCTGCTGGACCACTATGTGAAATTTTGACTGGCACGTGAAAATAGGCGCAAGATCAATCTTGCACTCCAACAATTGACGGGTGAAGCATTGTTGGCTCAATGGCAACGATCCTAACCCGTCGTCGGGGAATGGAGGGTCTTGGCGCGGGCGCGCCAATGTTTCGCGGGCAGGTAGGTAACGGGCGTCGCGCTCGGCCATGGATTGCATCAACGCGCGAAGGAAAACAGGCTGATTTTAGCCTGGCTGACCAGGTAAGACCAGCAGAGGAACAGTGTGCCGACGCTCTGAAGAAGATTTCTATTCAGGGAACATTATGCGTCAAAAATTCAATAATTCCTGCATATTGGCAACTTTAACTTCTGGCCTACCTTAAAATCATCACTTTCAAGATTATTCATGTTTCTAATTTTCTGCATATATAACAACCTTTCATATGCCGTACATTTGCCATTATAACATTTAGCAGCGGTCACGCCATCTAAGGTGTCACCCGGCTTAACAAAATATACTCCTACCGCCGTCTCTGGCTGACAATTCAAAATACTTGCATCGGGTTCGCCGCCTGCGTCTTTAGCGGGATCAGGCCTAGGCGGGCGCAAAGGGGTTCCTGACATTTGGATTGGTTTTTCGTTGAAAGCTTCCTCAAGCATATAAAGTTTTTTACGAATATAATTTACCTGTGTATTTATCTCATTTATCTCTAAAAAAAGAACACTAAACGTAATAAATACAGCAACCCAGCAACCCGTCATGAAGGCTTTTTTCCAACCGTCCCGGTATGCCAAAATTGGCGCATTCCCCAACGGAACGGTTTTGATATTTGCCAGCAGAGGAGGATAGGCTACCACTGTCAATTTGTTTTTTCTATGCGACTGCTCTGCCTGCTGCTTGATTGTCAGCGACGAGGAAAAATATACGTCTGGCCCCAAAGCGGCCAGACGTTCGCTATATTTATAAGCGGCAAACTCGTCAAGCCGATGCGGTTCTTCCACAAAAACAAATTCAGGCTTTGCGGTCGAAATTCTTGGCTTTTTTTCACTGCCCGCCAACGGATTCACAGTGCGCAATACCGCTTTGATTGAAGCGCTCTCTTTTAGTAGTTCATCAAGACTGCTCTCAGCCGCCGACAAACCCTGGACAAACCTATCATTTTCAATGCAGCATTTCTCAACCACTCCTGCCAATCCGCGCAAAACATCAATCATCGTCTTGACATCCACGCGCTGGTCTACAAGGTAAGCGGCCGCGCCATAAAAAGTACCCTTCCGCTCATCCAAAATGCCGAGCGCATATTTATACAGCAGGAAGTAATCCATTCGCCGAGCGTCATTATAAACACGGGTCTTAAACAAAAACAATTCCTCCCCCTTGACAACCGACAGAACCGAGTTATCAAGATCCAACTCTCTATTAAAGACATTACCAAACTCTTCGGAATGAGGAATATACGAACCATCATTAGCCCCCAAGTCCCAAGCCTCATACACAAATCCTTCTGGCGTGCCCATCACCGCAATCCTAATCATTCCCATACCAGCACCCCAACAATATTTATATTAACCCAATGCCAAAGCCAAAAAAAGCCAGAACAGGGAACAGCTAAAAACCCCATCCACACTCATCCCTAACACGGTATTAAAATGGCATCACGCGTCTAAAGCCTAATGATTTGCGCATATTGGCAGTTTCAACTTCTGATCCATCCTCAAATTATTACTATCAAGACCATTCATTTGTTTAACTTTCTGCACATATAAAGCTCTTTCATTTGGCGTGCATTTGCCATTATAGCATTTAGCACTGGCCAAGCCATCCAAGGTATCACCCGGCTTAACAACATATGTTCCTGTCGATGAATCTGGACTGCACGTCAACCCCCCTGGAGCATCTGGTTCGTCTGCGGCTCCGGGAAGATCACGCCTAGGCGGGGATGCGATAGGCACCGCACCCCTTGAAGCATCATGACCACCATCACCCCCAGCAGCACCGACCCTGTCTTCGTGTTTTTGCGCAATAGGTAAGCCCTGTCTATCTGGCGTTGACTTTCCTGTCGCTGCAAGAACATTATCAAGCTTTTCATCAGTATTATTTATTTTCTGATACACATTCAATAACACCAAAAACATAACAATAACCACAATAAACTGAACTACTTGCAATCCACCAGCAAAAGGCACTTTCCACTCATTCCAGAAATCCAAAAAACCAGGTTGCTTCCTGTCAGGAGACACACGCCATTTGCTTTTTCTCACAGATTGGCTATGTCCCTCCCAAAATTTGTTAGGCTGAGCTATTATAGAAGAATCCTCAGGCGCACTTTTGATGCTAGGCGGCGGCGGGTAGGTCGCCACTGTCAACTTATTTTCTTTATATGACCGCTCTGCTTGCTCCTTGATTGCCGGTGACGAAGAAAAATATACGTCTGGCCCCGAATTTCCCAGACGTTCGCTATGTTTATAAGCGGCAAACTCCTCAAGCCGCTGCGGATCTTCCACAAAAACAAATTCAGGCTTTGCGGTCGAAGTTTTTGGTTTTTTTTCAGTGCCCGCCAACGGCTTCACAGTGCGCAATACCGCTTTGATTGAAACGCTCTCTTTTAGTTCATCAAGACCACTCTCAGCCGCCAACAAACCATGGACAAATCCATCATTTTCAATACAGCATTTCTCAACAACTCCTGCCAACCCACGCAAAGCCTCGATCATTGTCTTGACATCCACGCGCTGGTCTACGAGGCAAGCCGCCGCGCCATAAAAAGTCCCCTTCCGCACATCCGATATACCGAGCGCATATTTATATAGCAGGAAGTAATCCATTCGCCGACCGTCATTATAAACACGGCTTTTAAACAAAAATAATTCCTCCCCCTTGACAACCGACAGAACCGAATTATCAAGATCCAACTCTTTCTTAAAGATCTTATCAAACTCTTCGGAATGAGGAATAGAACCATCATCACTCCCCAAGTCCCAAGCCTCAAAATCAAATCCTTCTGCTGTGCCAATCACCGCAACTCTAATCATATATATCGCCCCGCTAACTATCCCGCCAAAGAGGTATTACGTTTTACTTGCCAAAAAGCCATTGAAAGAAAGATTTCTTCATCAAATCCCTGCCGGTGAAGGTCATATATATCTGATTCCACAGCCTGCTTGGGTACTCGTCGTTAAAAGGATCAATATAAGGCTGCTTGTCCACGGCCACCACCCTGCCAACCGAATATTCGTTGACTATATTGCGAAAGCTACGAATCGCATTGTAGGTTTTCTTCATATTCGCCTTGGCAAACTCCAAAGCAGTCGCCTGCCCCTTGTATGTGTCCCACTGAGTAATAAGCAGAAACATTCTGCTATTAGCCGAATGGCCCTTCGGGCTTGCGGCTTTGACATAATCAAGAAACTGGGCAATCACTTTATCGTCTTGAGCCGCCTCCATCCAGGGCGACACCAAAATAAACACAATCGGCAAACCATCCGCCTTAAGATACACATCAATATGTGAAGGTAAACTCCCAACGGAATCATGTTGAATCGCGACTTCCGTCAAGTCTTCGCCAGACATCTCCAGAAAAGTGATATCAAGATCAGCGAATCGTTGATCATTCGGGGTAAACTCGCCATTGACACAGATAACGTTACCCTGCTTTGTCCGGGGAGGAAAGCGATTATCATCCATATAACCTTCTAAATCGGAGACTAAAACAGCACCACGATCAAAAGGTTTCTCGATATTGGGGTGAAACTCTCCCTTGCCACCGCCATGCCTCAAGCTTCGCAACAACGAGGCCAAAATAACCGATTTCCCGGACTTGTATTTACCAAAGAAAAACACAAAATGCGTATCCAGGCTCTTTAGCCAACGGATAGTTTCAGCCTCAGACCGCTCTGAATCGCCAACTGGCATAGCTTTCTGCTCTGGCGGTGACTGGGCTACTTGAACATCAGACTCACGGCTTAAATTGGCCGGGCTTGCAACTTTCCGAAATTCAACCTTGATCTCATCGTTCTCGCTAGACATGCGCTACTCCTCAAAATTTATGAAACACCCACAGCAACTATAGTGACTTCGGATCATTAGACTCCCAGAACCTCCGCCGACCAAGTGCTTGCCGACTATGACCGTCTTCTCTTAACAAGAAATAAACCCCCAATGGAAACCCAAAGTCCAGCAACAGACAGGCAAACAATATCATCCAAGTTCCAGCCTCATTCAGATGATGCACCGCTGAACGAAATGTATGGCTGAACTTATAGAGGTCTGCATTTTCCGAGTAGAAATAAGGGTCGCACAAAAAGCCATTAGGAGGATTTGACAGGCGGTTCGCTCTAACACATAAATCTCGATATTTACCCACCAGATCCTTTACTTCAACGGGTATAACAGTTATCGACACTGAGGAATCGGTCAGCTTATCCAGTTTTCTAAATAACAGATCCTTCAACTGCTCGGCGTCACGAACCAAATCATGCTTTGATCCGTAGTCATTTTCCATCAATTTCGCATTTAGCATATCACCAATCAATCTCCCGTATTCTTCCGCCGTCTTATCCCAAGCTTGTTGGTTAGCACCTGACTTTATGCGAGTAATCCTTTTATTTAGCAATCCTTCTATGTCTTGCAAATCTTTGTCTGCTTTAGGCCCGAGACCACCCGCCCTGATCTGCGCCTGCACTTCCTTTGATTTTTCTTCAACAGTTTTAGCAAACCCATCAAGCTTACTATCCAAAAAATTTGCTCTAATTTCCTCTGAAAGCTGAGAAAAGCTTTTTTTATCGTTCGCTATTTCACTCCGCACCAACGAATCGGCCATATAGCTTGGATAAAAATAGTTAAAATTGCAAATCAAGTTAACCAACGCAAAAAACATATAAAACGTCAATCCGATTTCCGATCCGTCAATAGCTCTCTTATAAGCCATAACCAAACAGGCCAAGACCACAAAAGATACAAAAAAACTCCCATATGTACTACTAAAAATCTGGAACTCTGATAATCCTAGCCCCGTATGGTAAAAACCCACAATAAAACATAAACCGCTAACTACCCACCCCAACGCCTTCATCCAAGGCGGTGTATTTTTTGCTCTTGTTACAGACATTTTATTGCTCTCCAGCTTACATTATAAAAACATAATATAAAAAATATTGCCACACATCAAAACCAGAATCAAGCAAAAAATCACCACGTCGTCATCACCCGACAATAATCGGCACTGGTTGACACAGAGGGCAGCCCAAGCCTTGCCGGGAATCAAACGGCAGCAGCAAGGATAAATCCGCATCCAGGAGTCCATCTTTGTGGGCATAGGCCAAGCAGCACAGCCATTGCTGAAGGAGCAGTGCCAAGCTTGGCAATCAAATCGCCAAATATCCATGGAATTTGGCTCTGCGGCCTTCATGTGCAGCAGCCAAAATGCTTAAGAATATGCATAATATAGGATTACACCGAGGCCGTTTGATCGCGCAATGGGCAAATGCCAGCCCATTGATGATACCCTATCCCGCCCACACCAACGACCCCGACCGCCCAGCCCATGCCCCTCTTCGACGCATTCCCCATCGAAACCCCCGCCTTCATCTATGACGAAAGCCGTCTGTTGAAAATGGCAGGGCTGATGCGGCAGGCGCGGGAGGCCAGCGGCTGCAAGATGGTTTACTCGATCAAGGCGCTGCCGTTCGTGCCGGTGCTGGAACTGCTCTCGCCGAGCCTGGACGGCTTCGCGGTCAGCTCGCTGTTCGAGGCCAGGCTGGCCGCCGCGTTGACCGGTTCCCTGCACATCACGACGCCGGGCCTGCGCCTCTCGGAAATCGCCGAAATCGGCGATTTGTGCCGGTTTGTGGCGTTCAATTCCCTGCAACAATTCCAGCGCCTGCGACCTTTGCTGGGCGACAAGGCCAGCCCCGGCCTGCGCGTGAATCCAGGCCTGTCGTTCCTGGATGACCGCCGCTACGACCCTTGCCGGGAATCGTCCAAGCTGGGCGTGCCCTTGGACGAACTGGCGAGCGCGCTGGCGGATGACGAATCCTTGCCAGAACAAATTAAAGGGCTGCATTTCCACACGGTGTTCTCCTCGCGCTCGTTCGCGCCGCTGCGGGAGACGGTCGGGCATATCCGGCAAAGCCTGGGCGCGGCGTTTCTGTCGCGGCTGGACTGGATCAACCTAGGCGGCGGCTATTTGTTTGAAAGCCTGGAGGATTTGGCCGTATTGGCGGAAATCGCAAAGGATCTGCGGCTAAGCTTCGGCGTGGAGGTGTATTTCGAGCCGGGCAAGGCCGTGGCCGGGCGGGCCGGCTACCTGGCGGCCTCGGTGATCGACCGCTTCCGCCGCGACGGCAAGACGGTGCTGGTGTTGGACAGCGCGGTCAACCACCATCCGGAGATATTTGAATACCAGATCCGCCCGGAACCGGCCTGGGACGAACCGGCGCAAGGCGAACCGGCAATCCTGGCCGGCTGCACCTGCCTGGCGGGCGACGTGTTCGGGGAATACCGTTTCGACGCCTTGCCCGAGGTCGGCGGACGCCTGGTGTTCGCCAACCTGGGCGCGTACAGCCTGGCCAAGGCCAACCGCTTCAACGGCCACAACCTCCCCGCCGTGTACGCCTGGGACGGCGCGGACGGCCTGCGGCGGATGCAAACCCCCGGTTACGAGGAATACGCCGCGCAATGGACGGCTGACGCGGGCAGGCTTTAAAGGTTATGATGCCGCCGCCTGGCTGCAACGCATTGCGACGACCGCGCCCATGACGACCCACACTTTCCAAAACACCCCTGCCAGCGCGCTAGCGCGCGCCGCTCCACTGCTGCTCGCCTTGCTGCTCGCCGCTTGCGCGGCGACGCCGAAAACCGCCCCGCCCGCGAACGGTTCCGCCACGCCGGTGCTGGACTACGCCCTCAGCCTGCAAGGCGCGCCCTACGCTTACGGCAAGGCCTCGCCCGAGGAGGGTTTCGATTGCAGCGGCTTCGTCTGGCATGTTTACCGCCGCCACGGCGTGCCGATTCCGCGCACCACGGAGCAAATGGCCCTCACCCTGCCCGAGGTCGAACCGGCGCAGCGCCGGCCCGGCGACCTGTTGTTCTTCCACACCGGCGGCAAACCCTACTCCCATGTCGCCCTGTATCTGGGCCACGAGGCATTCATCCACGCCCCCAGCAGCAAAACCGGACGGGTCATGGTTTCGGAACTCGGCCAAGCCTATTGGCGGCAGCGCTTGACCGGCGTGCGCAGGCCCCCCCGGTGACGCGCCGACGCGGCAAAGGCTCTCGCCCTGCCGACAGAACCGGCACCCACCATGCGCTCACAAACTTTGTCCCGCGCTCAGGACAAAGCGTCGCAGCTTGCAAGCATCGCTCATTTGAAGGCATAACTGAGATAGACGTGGTAAGCCACCAGGAACAACAGCGCCATCGACAAGCCCACATGCGCCGTGATCCACACCGGCCGGAACCAGGGCTTGCGAATCTTGATGATTTCGACATTGCACAGGCCGCTGAAAAAAACCAGCAGAAACACCAGACTGAGCACTTGAAGATAGGCGTATCCCAGAGACTGGGTATGGCCCAGGAACAGCACCGGGGCCAGGGCGCCCAACAGCTTGTGGCGCTTGGCCATCGCGGCGGCTTTGCGCTCGTCGCCTTGGGCGCGCGCCACCGAAAAACGCCATTGGCACAGGATGAAAGCAAGCAAGCTGAAACCGGTCATTTGCTTATAAAGATTGCCGCCCTGCCATTCCGTCAGCAAAGGCCAGCGCCAACCGGTCAGTTGCTGGGCCAGCAAGGCCGCCAGCAGGAAAAAGCCCAGCCAAAAATAGCGTTGCGTGGGCAGCGCGGGCGAAAGGGCCGGTTGAATGCGGCCCCGGCGTTGCATCAGCGGCAGATTTTTAACGAGCGTCAACATGGGGAGCCTCGGTTGGATTTGCGGCGGCTTTGGGGGGCTTGTCCGCCAGTGAAGCCAGTATCGCCAGGGTATGCGGGGCGGTGCGCTTGAGGATTTCTTGCATGAACACATCGGGCGTGGGCAGGTAATACCCTTCGCCCGGCCAGCGCTCGCCAATCTCAGGCGGATTGGCGAATTTCCGCGCCTTGTCGATATAAGCCTCATAAGCGTCCCTGAAGCCTTGATGCAGAGCCGCGACCGTCCGGATCAACTCGTCCATGGACACGGTGGGCGAGGGATACATCCACGTGGTCGCCCCCATCACGTCATTGAGCTTCCAATCGTGCTTGGGGGATTGCTCGTGCTTGTTATGGCATTGGACGCAACCTTCGCTGACCGCCAGGTCGGCGAACATGGCGACTTGCATTTGAATGTCCGCCATGCGGAAAAACTGCGGCTGCCGGGTTTGCCTGACTGTCTGGAATTTTTCCAATTGCGCGCCCTCGAAGCGGTTGGCCGCGTTGACCGGATAGTCCGAGCCCAGGAACAGGCTGAGCGGCGTCGGATTCCTTTCCAGGCTTTTCGCCGTCTCCCTTAGGAACAGCGCCGGCAACGGGCCGGCCTCGACATCCGCCTCCCGCCAACGCTCGTCGAATTTCAAGCCAGCCTGTTTGCCCATGCCGACCACTTCCTTCGTCCACATCGCCCGCACGGCATCGTTTTCCGCCTTGAGAATCTCAAACATCCGCGCCACCGGCAGGGTCGCGCCGGCGGCCTTCTTGTCTTCCAACGGCGGCGGCGCGGTGGCGAACAGGTAGACGCTCAAAGCCGCCAGCGCCAAGCAGGCGATCCAGAAATGTTGCCTAGCCATCTTGACCCTCCTTCTTCGCTTTATGATAAAGGGCGTCCCCGTAAGGGGAAGGGCCGCCGTCAAAATAGGCCCGTATCTTCTCCACCGGGATTCTTTTGTCGATCACTGTCTCAGATTTAATGATGTGGTTGCCGTGGAAATCGTGGCAGCCCAGGCAAGAATCCCATTGCTTCCTGGCGATCAAATCGGCGTGGCTCACATCGACGGGATCTTTCTTTAAGCGAGTGTCCTTGTGGCAGTTGACGCAATAACCGGTCTCCGCGAGCGTGACGCGCTTGCCGTGGTGTTCGGCGTGGCAAGAGGCGCATTGGTGGGGCTTGAGTTTCTCGCGGACCGGGGCGAAGCGGGGTTCGAGGAAGCGGTAGACCGGGTGGCGGTCGTTGGGCCGCTCGTGGCAGGCTAGGCAGTTCTCGTTGCCCACCGGCAAGCGGCCAAAGGTCGCGGGCGTTTCACGCCGCCCGAAGGCATAACGCAGATTGGCCTGGATCTGCTGGCGGAAACTGCCCGGCGCGTCCTGGTGGCAGGCCGCGCAGGCAACCTGCCCATGGCCGGTGTTCATCGGGCCTTTGGCGTGGAGCCTCTCCCCGGCGGGAAACGCGCTGAACACCCAAGCCGCAAGACCCACGCAGGCACCTGCCAGATAGGCTTGGTTTTGCCACTTTCTTGTCTTGCCAGTGTTCGCTTTCATAGGCCACCTTTATGATCTGGACGGGAGCCTGCGCTTCGGCGCAGTCCCTGGCCTTAACAGGACTGTAGCCTACAGGCGACACTTTTCAATTGATAGTAAATATTACCGCCCCATCGGAAATCGCACCGCCAGCCGCCTAAGAAAGCTGACCCCGGCGTCCGCGTCCGTTAAAATGTCGGGCATTTCCCCCAATCAACCCTCACGAAGAACCCCATGCGCACCAGCCAATTCCCCCTGAACACCGTCAAGGAAACCCCCGCCGACGCCGAGATCGTCAGCCACCAGCTCATGCTGCGGGCGGGCATCATCCGCAAGCTCGCCGCCGGGCTCTACACCTGGCTGCCGCTGGGCCTGCGCGTGCTGCGCAAAGTCGAGCGCGTGGTGCGCGAGGAGATGGACAAGGCCGGGGCTCTGGAAGTGTCGATGCCGGTGGTGCAGCCGGCGGAGCTGTGGCAGGAGTCGGGCCGCTGGGAGCAATACGGGCCGGAGTTGGCGCGGCTGAAAGACCGCCACCAGCGCGAATTCTGCCTGGGGCCGACCCACGAGGAAATCATCACCGCGCTGGCCCGCGACGAGATCAAGAGCTACAAGCAGTTGCCGGTCAACTACTACCAGATCCAGACCAAATTCCGCGACGAAATCCGCCCGCGCTTCGGCGTGATGCGCGCCCGCGAGTTTTTGATGAAGGACGCCTATTCCTTCCACCTCGACCAGTCCTCGCTGCAACAGACCTACGACGCCATGTTCGTGGCCTACAGCAACATCTTCAGCCGGCTGGGCTTGAAATTTAGGCCTGTGCTGGCCGACACCGGGGCGATTGGGGGAAGCCATTCCCACGAATTCCATGTGCTGGCCGATTCCGGCGAGGACGCCATCGCCTTCTCCGACGCCAGCCCATACGCCGCCAATGTCGAGCAGGCCGAAGCCTTGGCGCTGGCCTCGCCCGTGGAGGAGCCCGCCGCCCTGGCCCTGGTGGACACCCCTGGCCAGCACAGCATTGAAGAGGTCAGCGCCTTTCTGAACGTGGAACCCAGCCGCGTGTTGAAAACCTTGTTCGTGGCCGGCGAAGAAGGCGGCGTGGTCGCGCTGCTGCTGCGTGGCGACCATGAATTAAACACCATAAAAGCAGCCAAGCTTCCCGCCGTCGCCACGCCGCTGCGCTTCGCGACCGAGGCCGAAGTCCGCGCCGCCGCCGGTTGCGCGCCGGGGTCGCTGGGCCCCATCGGCCTGAAAATTCCCATCGTCGTTGATCGCAGCGCCGCCAAGCTGGCCAATTTCGTCTGCGGCGCGAACCAGGACGGCAAGCATTACACGGGCGCGAACTGGGGGCGCGACGTGGCCTTGCCCGAGGTGGCGGACATCCGCAATGTCGTGGACGGCGACCCCAGCCCGGACGGCCAGGGGACATTGAATATCGCCCGCGGCATCGAGGTCGGCCACATCTTCCAACTGGGCACCAAATACAGCGAGGCGATGGGCGCGACCGTGCTGAACGAGGAAGGCCGCGGCCAGGTGATGATCATGGGCTGCTACGGCATCGGCGTGACCCGCGTGGTCGCCGCCGCCATCGAGCAAAACCACGACGCCAAAGGCATCATCTGGCCGCAGGCGCTGGCCCCGTTCGATGTCGCGCTGCTGCCGATGAACATGCACACCTCCGCGCGCCTGCAAGAAAAGGCCGAGCAGCTTTACGCCGAGCTGCGCGCCGCCGGCTTCGAGGTGCTGTTCGACGACCGCAAGGCCCGCCCCGGCGTGATGTTCGCCGACATGGAACTGATCGGCATCCCCCACCGGGTCGTCGTCAGCGACAAGGGGCTGGACGCCGGCACGCTGGAATACAAGGGACGGCGCGACGCTGAAAGCCAGCACATCCCGGTTGGCGAGGTCGTCGCGTTTTTGCGCGGGCAGTCGCATAATCTCTAAAATCTTGGCGGGAAGCCCATGGAAAACAACCTTAGCCCGAAAAAACCAAAACTTGTGTTCGTGAGCCATTCGGGCGAGGACACTTGGGTTGCCCGGCAGATCGCGAAAGAAATTTCGCTTAAAGGGGCGAAGACATTCCTGGACGAAGCCGACGTCGATGTGAGTGCGAAGTTTGAGGATGACATCCGCAATGCCATCGACGCCGCCGACGAGTTTTTGGTGCTACTTACGCCTTGGGCTCTCAAAAGCTTCTATGTTTCACTGGAAATAGGGGCTGCGTGGCAGAGACGAATACCCATTGTTGTTGTCTTGCATGGACTGACGGAAACTGACATGTCGAAGCGAAAACTGCCGGTCATGTTGAAGGAGAGAAGCACCATCAAGCTGAACGACATAGACAAATATCTCAATCAACTAGGCTCCCGTGTCGCATCAGAGGAAAATTAACATGGTTGACGAACACCACGACCTATTCATTTCTTACTCACCCGAAGATAAGCCATGGGTGTCAGAGTTCGTAGCCGCTTTGCGGAAAGAGAGCTTGCATCCGTTCTGGGACGCGGAGATCGCCCCAGGGGAAAGATGGCAGGAGGCCATCGAGCAAGCCCTGCGTGAGAGCGGCACGCTCATCATGGTTCTTAGCCCTCAAGGCTTGCAAAGCCACTGGATGTTTTTTGAGCTAGGCGCGGCCATCGCCGATAGGAAGAAGATAATCCCGGTGACACACGAAGGTCTTGAATGGTCACAAATCCCTCCGATGCTGCAGCGCTATCAATTCCTTGACGAGCCGTCGCCTAGCCTCGCCGCAAAACGCGTGGCCGAGGTGGTAGGCAAGCCACTAAACGCGGAAATCCCGGTGGAGGGAGCGGCATGAGCAGGCTCTTGCACGTCCCGCCCCCCGTCTACGCCTTGCTACTACTGATGCTTTGCAAGGGCCTAGACAGCCTGGCCCCTTTGCCGCCGGTGCTTTCCTCGCCTGCGCTAGGGACGGCCATCGCCGCGCCGGGCCTGGCCTTGCTGTTTTGGGCCTGGCTGCGTTTCTTGAAAAAGAAGACAACCCCGATCCCCACCGGCGAGCCCAGCGCCCTGGTCGCGGAAGGGCCGTACCGCTTCACCCGCAACCCGATGTACCTGGGCTTCCTGCCGCTTCTCGCCAGCGCCGTGTTCTTCACCGGCGCCGTGGTGTACCTGCTGGCACCGGCCGGGTTTTTCCTGATCGTGGACAGACTGTTCGTCCCTTACGAGGAGGCCAAGCTGGAGCGGCTGTTCGGCGAGGAATACGCCAAACTGAAGCGGCAAACGCCCAGGTGGCTGTGAAAATTGGAAATTACCGCAAGGTGCCGGTATGCTAGAATGCCGCCCAACCCAATCGTCCCAGGCAGGCCGCGCCGCCATGCCCGGTTTCCGGCGCGACAAGCGCAAGACATGATTTCAAAAAATGGTTAGGAAAAATCTCCCATGAAACTCAACCTTATTCTGGCCCAGACGCTCCAGTTCGTCGTTTCCCTGCTGTTCATCGCCATGGTGCTGTTTTATGCCGGCGTGATCTTGATGGTCCCCCTCGCCGTGCTGGTGTACGCGATTAAAATCGCAGGCCTCATCGCCCCGACCGTCGTCGCCGTGGTCGCCGGCGTCGCCGTGCTGGGCTACCTGGGGCTCAAGGTTTCCCGCATGCCCGAACTGCTGAACGCCCTGCTCGGCATCGGCAGCGACCTCGCCGCGTTCGGCTTCAAGCAGAAAGAGCGCTTTGAGCCTATCGTCGAGGCTGCCCGGGGCAAAACCGCCTAACCCCCGGCCGTGAATAAAAAAAAGCCCCGCCAGAGCGGGGCTTTTTTTTAAGGGCAATTCGTGGAGCGGGCGATGGGATTCGAACCCACGACAGCTTGCTTGGGAAGCAAGAACTCTACCGCTGAGCTACGCCCGCTTGTTTCGAAGACAGATTTTACGGATTTTCCGCGCCCGCCACAATGGGAGGATGAACTAATCTTGTCAATTTTGTATCGTAGCAAAGCCGGTGGCAAATCCGGCCACGCAGAACAACAACACTTTTGAGAGGAGAGCCCCAATGTTGATGATGCTCGGCATAATCATTTCCATGCTTAGCTCCGTATTGTTTTACCGCACGGCCGCGGCCAAAGGCGCGCCCGCCATCCAGTGGGCCGTCGCCGGCTTCGGAAGCTATTTTTTAAGCAATCTGATCTGGACTTTTTTGGTGTCCAAGCCCATCGCCACCAAGCTCATCGCCCAAAACTTGGGCGGCAAGGCCGCCTTGGTTTCGGCTTCGGGCATCCTGGTCGGCGCGGCGGCCGCCTGGCTGATCTGGTCACAGCTTCTGAGCAAGCTCAAAACCGCCGAATAGCAGCCTGCTGCGGAGCCCAAAAAAAGCGCCGGGGCCAAGGCCCGCGGCGCTTTTTTTCGGACGGGGAAAGCCTGGGCTTAAAGCTTGCCGGCGTTCTCGCTCAGGTAGGAGGCGACGCCCGCGGCGTCCGGCTTGAAGCCGCTCTGGCCCTTGTTCCAGCCGGCCGGGCAGACTTCGCCGTGCTCCTCGACAAACTGCAAGGCGTCCACAACGCGCAGCAGCTCGTCGAAATTGCGGCCCAGCGGCAGGTCGTTCACCACCTGGTGGCGCACGACGCCCTGGGTGTCGATCAGGAAGGTGCCGCGGTACGCCACGCCCGCCGCCGCCTCGACGTCATAGGCCTTGGCGATGCTGTGGGTGATGTCGGCGATCAGCGTGTACTTGACCGGGCCGATGCCGCCCTTGTCGATGGCCGTGTTGCGCCACGCGCTGTGGGTGAACTGGGAGTCGATGGAGACCGCCAACACTTCCACGCCGCGCTCCTTCAAATCCGCCACGCGGTGGTCCAGAGCGATCAGCTCGGTCGGGCAAACGAAGGTGAAGTCCAGCGGATAGAACACAATCGCGACGTACTTGCCCTTGGTTTCCTTGGAAAACTCGTAATCGACGATGGAACCGTCGCCGAGCACGGCGGAAGCGGTGAAATCAGGGGCCGGTTTACCAACTAAAACGCTCATTTAAGTCTCCTGTGTGTGACCGGAAAGATAAGAGGGTTTCCGCGCGCCGGGCTCGGAGCCGCGTGCGGCGCGCGCCCGGACGATGCGGGAACCTCCAAATTAGAGGCTTCGATTGTACACCGAAATACTCGGGAATTGGCAAGCCCTTCAGCCCATAGACAGCGAGGGGTTGTCCATGACATCCTGCCACACCTCGCCGCCCGTCCCGTCTGGCGCAGGCTGGATGCTTGCATAGAGCATCCCTTGTGAATGATGAATATCCAAACGGGGAATTCCGTCCCCGGCCTCGCGCTGGCCGACCAAGCGGATGGAATGGATGTTCGGCCCGCGCAAACACAGCTTGAATCCCTTGCCCGCGATGCTCAAGGTGTCGCCGGCCAAGCCGACGGTCTTGATGACGGTCTTGCCCAAATGCAAAGCCGGGCTGGCGACCATGATGGTGCAAGGCAGCTCCAATTTCGCCAAAATCGCTAGCCTCTCATGCAGCTTCGCGATAGAGAGGAAGCCTTCGCCCGCGCGGGGCTGTACAAGCGGCTCGGACGGGCGCGGGCGAAAAGCGCGGCGAGGGGTGTGGAGCTTTTCCGCCGCCGGCAAAGGCGGATCAAAAAACTGCGGGAACGATAATGCGTGCATGAATGCCTCCTTGTAACGGCCGTGAAAGAGTGCGCGGATAACTATGCAAAGTATGGGCCAAGTCCGTTTCCGGGATTGCCGTCAAGGCGCTCGGGCCAAAACAGCCCGGCTGCCTTCTTGTCAGCGCATTGTCACCCCGCCACATGAAAAGCCGATGACAGCCAGGCAAAGCGGCAAGCGGGAGAGATGGGGGAAATGACGCAGGCAATGGTGGCTTATGCCGCCACCCGGCTACCGGGGGCGGCGGCATGCATGCGCGAAGGCCGGGCGCTTAGAAAAACGTCCCGTCCAACGGCGACGAGGCCGAGGCAAAACGCTTGCGGGGCATCCGGCCGGCCAGGAAAGCCTCGCGACCGGCCTCGATAGCCTTTTTCATCGCCGAGGCCATCAGCACCGGGTTTTTCGCCTCGGCGATGGCGGTGTTCATCAACACCCCGCCGCAACCCAGCTCCATGGCGATGGCCGCGTCCGACGCCGTGCCCACGCCTGCGTCCACCAGGATGGGCACCTGGGCGTTCTCGATGATGGTGAGGATGTTGTAAGGGTTGCGGACGCCCAGCCCCGAGCCAATCGGCGCGGCCAGCGGCATCACCGCGACGCAGCCGATTTCCTCCAGCCGCTTGGCGATGATCGGATCGTCGTTGGTGTAGACCATCACGTCGAAACCCTCCTTGACCAAGATTTTCGCCGCCTCCAAGGTGGCCGTCACGTCCGGGAACAAAGTCTTCGGATCGCCCAGCACCTCCAGCTTCACCAGCTTGTGGCCGCCCAGCAGCTCCCGCGCCAGCCGGCAGGTGCGCACGGCGTCGTCCACCGTGTAGCAGCCGGCCGTGTTGGGCAGAATAGTGTAGCGGTCGGGCGGCAGCACGTCCAACAAATTGGGCTGGCCGGGCTCCTGGCCGATGTTGCTGCGGCGGATGGCGACGGTGACGATTTCCGCGCCGCTGGCCTCCGTGGCCAGGCGCGTCTCCTCCATGTCCTTGTACTTCCCCGTCCCCACCAACAGGCGCGAGCGGTAAGCCTTGCCGGCGACGACCAACTCGTCAACCCGGTCGCCGCCTTGCCCGCCACCGATGGCATGGACGATCTCCACCCGATCCCCGTCCTTCAGTGGATGCCCCTCGTATTGGCCATGCGGGACGATTTCCCGGTTCAACTCCACGGCGACGCGCTTGCCTGCGAAGCCGAGCTGCTCAATCAAGGCGGACAGATTCAAAGGCTCGGCGACCGGGCGCGGCGCGCCGTTGACAATAATTTGCATGTGATTAACCCTGGCGGATTTTAGTGGGGATGGGATCGGCCTTGCAACGGCTCCGGCGGCGCGCCTCGACAGCCTCGGCCAGTTCCCGCAACAACTGCTCGCTGTCTTCCCAGCCCAGGCAGGCGTCGGTGATGCTCAGGCCGTAGATTGGGGCCTTGCCCGCCTCCAGCTTCTGCTGGCCGGCTTTAAGATGGCTTTCAAGCATCACCCCGATGATGCGCGGGTCGCCGGCGGCGATTTGCCCGGCCACGTCCCTGCCCACCAGCATCTGTCGCTGGAAATCGCGCAGGCAATTGGCATGGCTGAAGTCGATCATGACCGTGCGCGGCAGGCCGGCCGCTTCCAACTCAACGGCGGCGGCCTCCACGCTGGCGGCGTCGTAATTGGGCGTCTTGCCGCCGCGCAGGATGATATGGCTGTCCTCGTTGCCGCTGGTGGCGAAAATCGCCGAATTGCCGTCTTTGGTCACCGACAGGAAATGGTGCGCCCTTCTGGCCGCGCCAATCGCGTCGATGGCGACCCTGATCGTGCCGTCGGTGGCGTTCTTGAAACCCACCGGGCAGGACAGGCCCGACGCCAGTTCGCGGTGGACCTGGCTCTCGGTCGTGCGCGCGCCGATGGCCCCCCAACTGATGAGATCGGAGACATACTGCGGCGTGATCAGATCGAGGTACTCGGTGGCGGCCGGCATGCCCATCGCGTTCAAATCGAACAAGAGCTTCCGCGCCAAGCGCAGCCCCTTGTTGATGTTGAAGCTCTCGTCCAGATCCGGGTCGTTGATCAGGCCCTTCCAGCCGACAGTGGTGCGCGGCTTTTCAAAATAGACGCGCATGACGATGACCAGGTCGCGACCGAGTGCCTGCTTCAGCTTCAGCAGCCTGCCCGCGTATTCCACAGCCGCCTGCGGATTGTGGATGGAACAGGGGCCGACGACGACGAGCAGGCGGTCGTCCTCGCCCGCCAAGATGCGGTGGATGTCCTGCCGCGCCTGCAAGGTGACCGTGGCGGCCTCCTGGGTGATCGGGCATTCCTCATGGATTTGGCGGGGCGGCACGACGGCCTCGATTTGGCGAATGCGCAAATCGTCAGTGTTGAATTCGTTGCTCATTGCGGCGATGTCGGTTTTATCGTTTAGGGCGCATCCGGTCGCAGCGTGACCGCTCGGAAGGCGATGCATGAAAATTGCTTATCTTACCGCGAAACGGGGTGCTCTCGCCAGGTTTCCGGACGGGCGCGGCGGCGCCCAGCCCGCCACCCCTCGAAGATCCGCCCCGGAGGGCAAAGGCGCGCCATGGTTTTCGACCCAGGCGGCGATGTCGCGCCAAGGCGTTTCCGCTTGCAAGTCGCGCAGCAACAGGTGATAACCGTTTTCATAGAAGGCCGCCCGGACTTGCGGGCCTTGCATCTGCGCCAACATCCGCATGACCGGCTCGCGGGGCACCACCTGGTCGCGCTCGCCATACAGCACCAGCGTCGCGGACTCCAGCTTGCCGGCACCGGCCAACGCCGCGTCCATCAAATCGGCCAGCCCATAAATCGCATCCACCCGCGTCGCCTTGATGACCAGAGGATCGCGCCCCAAGCCTCGCAACATCTCGATATTGTCCGAGGCCATGATCTTCAAGCCCTCGCCGGTCAGCCGCAGCCAAGGCACGGTATGCGCGGCACTGTCCAACAACAGCCGCTGATACCAAGGCATGGTGGCGCGCCCCCACACCGCCGGCGAAGCGAGGATCAAGCCGTCGGCGGCCGGCGGACGGGCGGAGGCCATGGCGGCAATCGCCACCGCCCCACCCATGCTCTCGCCCAGCACATAAACCGGAAGGCCGGGGTGGCGCGACTTGATCTGGGCGACGAAAGCCCTGAGGTCATCCACATAAGCCTCCCCCCCCGCCCACAGTCCCCGCCCCGGCGCATTGCCGAAACCGCGCTGGTCGTAGGCATAGCAGGCGACCCCCTGCCGGGCCAAGTACTCGCCCGGCTGGGTGAAAAAATGGCTGTAATCGTTGAAGCCGTGCAAAGCCACGATGACCGCCTTGGCACTACCCCCCTGCGGAACCCAGGCGCGCACCGGCAACACCGCCCCGTCGGCGGCGGCAAAATGCGCGCGCCCCAGAAACGGCGGGGAAACCGCCACGCCGGGGCGGTCAACCCTGGGGGCGCAGGCGGCGCAAAACAACAAAGCGAGAAGGACGCAAATCCTCAGCGGGAAACAAGCGGGTCGCACGACGGAAACCTCCTGCGGACAAAACGGCGGAGCGGCGTTCATTAGGCAAGGCCTGCGAACATTAAGTTCTGCCGGCATCGCCCCCGCCTGCGCGCCGGACGCCGCCGTCAATGACGTGTGCGCGGGCCGGGATGGGGCAGCGTGTCGGCCAACAAGGCTTGCACGTCCACCGTGTCGAAACGGTAGCGGCGGTTGCAAAATTCACAGCCCACTTCCAGCCCGTCTTCTTGCCTCAGCCCCTCCTCCAACTCGTCCCGGCCCATGCCGCGCAGCACGGCTTCGATGCGCTCGCGGGAGCAGGCGCAACGGAACGAGACCGGCTCGGGCTCGAACAGGCGCACCTCCTCCTCGTTGAACAGCCGGTACAGCAACTCCTCGCCCGGCAACAGCAGCAACTCGCGCTCCGTCACCGTGCCAGCCAGCAGGGAGACACGCTCCCAGTCTTCACGGCCTTCGCGCGGGCCGGGCAAATCCTGGAGGAACAAGCCGACGGCGCGGTCGCCGTCGGCGGCCAGCCACAGGCGGGTGGGCAATTGCTCGGAGCGGGTGAAGTAGTTTTCGATGGCCTCGGCCAGATTCGCGCCTTCCAGGCCGACGATGCCTTGATAAGGTTCCGCGCCCTCGCTTTGCAGCGTCAGCACCAGCCGGCCCTGGCCATAGATTTCGTCTAAATGGGTTCCCGTCGGCGGCCGGTCTTCCCGCCAGCGGGCAAGGCCGCGCAGCGTGCGCCGGTGGGTGGCCTGGGCGACCAGCGTGTGCAGCGGCCCCTCCCCTTGCGCCTGGAGGATCAAAGCCCCCTCGAATTTGATGGTGGCCGAGAGCAGCACCACGGCGGCCAGCGCCTGGCCCAATTGGGCGCGCACGGTCTCGGGGTAAGGATGGCGCTCCAGCACAGCCTGCCAACTGGCGTCCAGGCACACCAGCTCGCCGCGTATGCCCAAATCCTCAAAAATGAATCGCCGCAAACTGTCTTGCCCGCCCATAGCTCATTCCCGCATCGAAAAATCTAGCGATTATACAACCGAAGCTGCGAGCGGAGTCTTTAGATGGACATGTCTCGCTATCGCACGCCGATGCCGCCATCGCCAAGGACGACAAGCCCACGGGCGCGTGAAGCTGTTTTCCTTCCCCGCCTAGCGCCGTTGCTGCCCGCCGAAGCAACGGAGCTTCCTCGCCTAGGCAAAAACCTGTTATCGTTCCCACGCGCCGCGTCAAAGCCATTAACTTAAGGATTTTTCCGTTCGCCCTGAGCTTGTCGAAGGGTGAACGGAAAAATCCAATTTATTGAAATTTAAGCCGTTCATGGTTCGACAAGGCTCTCCTGAGCGTAGTCGAAGGGCTCACCACGAACGGCTTAAGTTAATGGCTTTGACGCAGAGCGTGGGAATGATCAATAGTGAGTTAATTATAATGAATGCTTCACCACAAAAACTCGAAGCTTTTTTTGACCAATGGTCTTGTTTTTCCCGCCACAGTTCTTTAGAGCGCAAGCTGCAACGGTATTTCGATGAGATTAAGCATCTTCTGCCGCTCAGAATCCAAATCCAAAAACCAGCCCATTTGATGCGCTTCCTTCGTCAGCGCATCCTATCGTGCCGGGCAGTGCTTCCGCCTGCAATTAGGGCCAGAACGGCACCGGCAATACGATTGTGTGGCATGAAAAAAATACCTGATGAGGCACTTACCAAATCTTCACGCGGTCTTTTTCGTCCAGCCACAACGCATCCCCGGCCTTGATGCCAAAGGCTTCATAGAAGCCCTGTTCGTGCTGGGACGGCGCGGCCATGCGGTAGACGCCGGGCGGATGCCCGTCCACCGGCAGCTTTTGCCGCAGCCAGCCCTCGTTGGACTTGTCGGCCCAGGTTTGCGCCCAAGACAGGAAGCAGCGTTGTTCCGGCGTGAAACCGTCGATCTTGCCTTGCGGATACTCACGCAGATACCCGCCCAAGGCCGCGTAGCCCAGTGCGATCCCACCCACGTCGGCCAGATTCTCGCCGACGGACAACTGGCCGTTGATGTGCAGGCCCGGCACGACTTCGATGGCATCGGCCTGTCTGACCAGCTTTTGCGTCTCGGCCAGGAAGCGCTGGGCGTCGGCGGGCGTCCACCAGTCGCGGACATTGCCTAGCGCGTCATAGAGCCGGCCTTGGGAATCGAAGCCGTGGGTCAGCTCATGGCCGATGACCGCCCCCAATGCGCAGTAGTTCACCGCCGCGTCGGCCTTGGGGTCGTAGAACGGCGCTTGCAGGAAGGCGGCGGGGATTTCGATGCCGTTGCGGCCCATACTGTAGGCGGCGTTGATGACCGTGGGCAGGGTTGCTTCCGGGTCGGCGAAGCCGTCTTCCTTCACCGGCTGGCCGAGCCTGGCCAAGTCGCGGCGAGCCTTGAACGCGTTGATCCGCAGGACATTGCCCAGATAGTCGTCGCGGCGGATTTCGACCCCTGAGAAGTCGATCCACTCCGCCGGATAGCCGACGTCGATCTTGATCTTGTCTAGCTTTTCCAGGGCTTGCCGGCGCGTGTCGGCGGACAGCCAAGTATTCTTCTCGATCCGCCCACGGAACTCGGCCTTGACCCGCCCCACCAATTCTTCGGCGTCGCGCCGGGTTTCCGGCGCGAAATACTTGGCGACATAGAGCCTCCCCAGCGGATGGCCGAGCTGCTTAGGCACTTCCTGCGCCAACAGCTTGGCGCGCGGCGGCGTGTCGATCTTGCCGTACATGACCCGGCTGAAGTCCATGGCCTGCTCATAGAACGCCGGACTGAGGTAGGCGGAGGTGCGGCGCAACAGCTCCCATCGCAGATAGGCTTTGGTGTAGTCCAGCGGGTAGTCGGCCAGCATCGCATCGCGCTCGCGCAGCGCGTCGGCTTCGACGACGATGATCTCGCCTTGGGCGGGCAGGCCGGTTGCGCGGAAGAAGGCGTCCAGGTCGAAATGGGACAGCAAGCCCTTCAGCTTGGCCTAGTCCATCTTGACGAAGCGCTTGTGCGGATCACGCCTGTCCACCGGGCTGAGCTTCTTGGCGGCGATGCGGGTTTCCATCGCCAGCACCTTGGCCGCGACGGCCCGGGCTTCCTCAGGCGGCGTGCCCGCCAAGGTCAACTGGGCGGTGATGAACTTCAAATAGCCGTCACGGATGGCCTGCGCCTCGGGCTTGAGATAGTTGTCCACGCCCATGGGCAAATCCCCCTCGCCGACATAGACCGCATAGCGGCTGCGATCGTGTCCGTGCCGACCATGGCACCGAGCAGGACTGGGTCGTTGGTGTTGAGCATGAGTTGCGCCAAGACCTCGGCCAGCGCCTGCGGGTTGTCGACGTCCGCAATCTGGTCGCGCAGCGGCTTGAGCGGTTCGACGCCGAGCTTGTCCAGACGCTCCACGTCCATGCCCGAAGCGTAGAAGTCGCCCACTTGCTGCTGAGGGCTGCCTTTCGCTGCCGAAGCGCTGGCGTGGGCGGTCTCGTCCTTCCCACCGGTTGGGCGCAGCCTGTGGGAGCCGCGCCTCGCGGCGACTTGCGGGGGCAGAAGCTGATTTTTCCACCAGTCTATGCGCCGCGAGGCGCGGCTCCCACGAATCTTGCCACCCTCATTTCCCGGCCAAACGGCTCAATCCGTGAGCTTGTTAGCGGCACCCTTCAACGTCGCGCTCAATTTCTCCCAAGCGCTTTCAGTCCCTTCCTTAAGCTGCTCCCAGCTATCCTCGCCCGCGTCGGCCAATTCGGCCAGCTTGGCCTTGGCCGCGTCCACGCTTTGCTCCAGCGTGCCGACTTCTTCGGACAGTTTGATTTTAACATCCGCCGCCGCGCTTTTCGCTTCGGCCTTGAGCCCGGCCAATTTAGCCTGCGCCACGTCCAACTCGGCTTCGATCTTCTGCTTGTAAGCGTCTAAGGTACTCATGATTATTCTCCTGTTTCCAAATGTTTCAGGCTCTTTTGATGAGCCGGATGATAAACAACAAGGCCATCGCGCCGACCGTGGCCGTCACAATGGAACCCACCAAGCCGCCGATGCTGATGCCGGCCAGCGCGAACAAATAACCGCCCTGAGAAATCTATGATTATCTCTTCTTGCTTCACCGAGGTTGCCCAGGGGATGGCTTGGTTTTCGCCAGTAAGATTCCTCTTGCGTGAGGAGTCTTACGCGGTTTGCGCCGCA
>Ga0265316_10000263_pt1 | contig 60136 bp, 46 predicted proteins | sample 4522metaG_FD_202092 | JGI IMG/M metagenome (GOLD analysis project Ga0265316, IMG submission 202092) | Rhizosphere microbial communities from Carex aquatilis grown in University of Washington, Seatle, WA, United States - 4-5-22 metaG | ecosystem: Host-associated > Plants > Roots > Rhizosphere >... | reverse complement strand
AAATCCGGACTCATTTGATCTTGTTCAACACCTTGCCTTCGCTGTCGAAACGGCAGAAGTCGCCGGTGAAGTAGCGCACGCAATCCTGCGTCTCCTCGATCTTCGCCTCGTCGCCGTTCAGCAGGATCTTCAGTTCGCAATAATGCGCCTCGCCTTGGGCCTGCTTTTTCAGGTGCAGCTCGGTGTCGCTGACGACCTTGGCTTCGCCGGAAATTTCCGTGGAGCAAGGCTTGTCGGTTTCCGCGCCCGTCGGCTCGAAATCCACGTCCACCAAGACCCTCGTGACGCCGTTGTGCTTGCTGACCTTCAGATGCTGGATATGGTTGCCGTCTTTGCGGACGTAATGGTCAGCGCCGGCGAACACGCTGGTGGAAAATAACAGCCCTAAGGCCAAAATCATCGTCTTTTTCATTGAGCGCCTTCCTTCGTTTTTAATTTTAAGGGTGATGTGAGGGCCGGGGCCGCTGCGCGGCCCCGGCGGCCATTGTAATCAATCGCGCAGCAATTCGTTGATGCCGACTTTGCCGCGGGTCTTCTCATCCACCTGCTTGATGATGACCGCGCAATACAGGCTGTGGCTGCCGTCCTTCGCGGGCAGGTTGCCGGACACCACCACCGAACCCGCCGGGATGCGGCCATAAGTGGTTTCGCCGGTCATGCGATTATAAATCTTTGTGCTCTGGCCGATATAGACGCCCATCGAAATCACCGAGCCCTCCTCGACGACCACGCCTTCGACCACCTCCGAGCGCGCGCCGATGAAGCAATTGTCCTCGATGATCGTAGGCCCGGCCTGCAACGGCTCCAGCACGCCGCCGATGCCGACGCCGCCGGACAGATGCACATTCTTGCCGATCTGGGCGCAGGAGCCGACCGTGGCCCAGGTGTCCACCATCGTCCCCGAGTCCACGTACGCGCCGATGTTGACGAACGACGGCAGCACAATCACGCCCGGCGCGATGTAAGCGCCCTTGCGCACCATGGCCGGCGGCACGACGCGCACGCCGGCCTTGCGGAAGTCTTCCGGGCTGTAAGAGCCGAACTTCGGCTCGACCTTGTCGAAATAGCGCGTCTCGCCGCCGTCCATGACGCGGTTGTCGTTGATACGGAAAGACAGCAGCACGGCCTTCTTCAGCCACTGGTTGACGACCCACTGGCCGTCGATCTTCTCGGCCACGCGGCGCTGGCCGGAATCCAGCAGGTTCAAGGATTCGTTGACCGCCTCGCGGATTTCGGCGCTGACCGAGCCCGGGGAAATCTCGGCGCGGTTTTCAAAGGCTAGTTCGATAGTGTTTTCTAAGGACATGGGTTTTCCTAACGTTAAAAAAGTTGCGTTATGGGTTTAAACTGAGGTGGGCAGAAAAAGTTGGCGAATCCAGTTGATGAAAACTAAGGCATGAGAGGCTTGCGCATCAAAATAACCGACACCCAATGCTTGGCCTAATGGCTTTCCTGGCTCTTTTTGCCAAGCCAGCCAAGTATGAATAACCGCTTTGCGGCGATCCTGCTCTTTGAAGCGTTTCACATAGCTTGGAAAGCTGTCTTCTGGCGGCATGTCTTCCAAGGCTTTCAAGACTCGCAGCCACAATGGATTTTCTTCTTTACGAGGAACCAAAAGCTCCAAAAAATGCTCAAGCTCACCTTCCGCCGTGTTGTCTGGCATTAGCCATATGCCCACTGTCGGCATGTTTTCTTCCCGGATAATCGCGCCGGTCTGGATGGGCTTATTGTCTACCTCCGATTTGTCTATCGCCGATTCGGAAAACCCGAATTGCAAAAGCCGGTTGCGTAAAGCCACCCATTTATCTTGAAGATTAAAATCAGCATCCAGCACGATGCCTAGATAGCCATCTTCTGGAATGACTTTCAACTGATTATAGAAGTGGGCGGCTGGATCAACATCGTTATCATCAGTAAAAATGGAATCAATCCGAATAGTGCCAGGCTTGTTTCGAGGCTTTTCTTTGCTATCGGCTGAAATATCGTGCTTCACCAACAGATTAAACATGACATGCGCGTCATTTTTCCCTTCGACGAGCAATTGCTTGATGGGTGTTGCCGCCATCAGCGCACCTCAATATGGCCGCGAGTGACAACTTTAAGATCGCTTTCATCAAAAAGAACCGCTTTTATGCCTGCTTTTCGTTGCTGCAAACTAATCAGCATGGCTTCCTCGTTTTGATCTTCGGCGGCAGCTTCTTGGAAGGCTTCGATACAGTCCCAACTGTGGGTGGTGGCAAAAACTTGGACATCCCATTCTTTGGCGAGCTTGAACACCGCGCGCCAAATCTCAGCTTGGACGCTGTGGTGTAGACCCGTTTCAATCTCATCAATCAGCAAAAATTTACCACTAGATGCGGACATTGCAAGTGCAAGCGCGAAAACACGCTGGATGCCTTCGCCCATGGTCGCCAAGGGCAGAGGATCGACAAAACGATCTGTTTTGAGGACTGAATAGCGCACTCTATCCTGCATATTGTCACCTTTGAAAGTGAAGCGGGTGGCGTCCTTATCAATCTTTTTCAGGCAGGAGATAATACTTTCTTCTTTATCAGTCAACGCAATATCATCCCAATAACTACTGACCGCCTGCCAAGTCAATCCTTTAAGCGGCACAAAAACGCACTTGCTTTTCTTGGATTGTTCAATAACATTATATTCCAAAACTTCTTTTCGTAGTAAATCGGGAAATTGTGAGGTTTTTTCATCGGCCCTACCTGTGCCATCTTGAGTTTTCAGGCCCACATCAATGCCATTATTAAGCAAAGATAACTTAAAATAGAAAACCATTTTCTCAGAACCCATAACACTATAGGCTATATCAAATGATTTTGACGAATTTTTTGATCGACCTGGAAAGAAGCTTTGAACGGCTTCCAATTGCAAAGAGCGCGTTGATTGCTCAGGCATGTTATAGATGACCAACTCGTTCCGGTCATAGAGTATTTTATGAATAACCGGCCATGCTGCATGAGTTGCTAAAAGCCATAATGCTTCCAGTACTGCTGTTTTTCCTACGCTATTTTTTCCTACAAATAAATTCACCCTTCCTAGCTTCTCGACGGTCAAACGCTCAAAGCAGCGAAAGTTTTCAATTTCCAGGAAATTAAGCAATTTTCTCATAACCCCGTCACAAACTCTTTAATCCGCAAAGCCGCCTCGACGCACTCAGCCAAAGGCGCGACCAAAGCCATCCGCACATGCTTAAAACCCGGATTGACGCCGAAAGCCTCGCGCGACAAATACCCGCCCGGCAGCACGGTGACATTCTGCCGCGCGAACAACTCGCGGGTGAACACTTCCCCGTTTTCAACCGGCACGCGCGGCCACAGGTAAAACCCGGCGGGCGGAATCGCCACATCCAGCACCGGCCCTAAAATCTCCACCACCGCGGCGAATTTGGCCCGATAAATAGCCCGGTTTTCAACCACATGCGCCTCGTCGCGCCAAGCCGCCAGGCTGGCCTGCTGCACCGGCAAAGACAGCGCGCAGCCGTGGTAGGTGCGGTACAACAGATATTTTTCCAAGATCGCAGCGTCGCCGGCGACGAAGCCCGAGCGCAGGCCCGGCGCGTTGGAGCGCTTGGACAGGCTGTGGAACACCACGCAGCGCTTGAACTCGGTGTTGCCCATGGCCCAAGCGGTTTGCAGCAAGCCTTGCGGCGGATGGGCCTCGTCGGCGTAAAGCTCCGAGTAGCACTCGTCCGCCGCGATGACGAAATCAAAGCGCTCGGCCAGTTCGATCAGCTTGCGCTGCGTGGCCTCACCCGTCACCGCGCCGGTGGGGTTGCCGGGCGAGCAGATATAAAGGAGTTGGCAGCGCGCCCAGACTTCGTCCGGCACGGCGTCGAAATCCGGCAGAAAGCCGGTCTCGGCGGTGGCGTTCAAAAAATACGGCTCCGCCCCGGCCAGCAAGGCCGCGCCTTCGTAGATCTGGTAGAAGGGGTTCGGCATCAACACCAGCGGCTGGCCGGCGGGGTCGACCAGGCACTGGGCGAAGGAGAACAACGCCTCGCGGGTGCCGTTCACCGGCAGCACTTGGGCTTCGGCGTCCACCGCGCCCGCCGGCAGCCGGAAGCGCGCGGACAGCCAGTCGGCGATGGCTTGCCGCAATGGCGCGATGCCTTTGGTGGCCGGATAGTTGCCCAAGCCGCTCAAATGGGCGATCAGCGTGTCGCTGATGAGCCTAGGCGTCGGGTGCTGCGGCTCGCCGATGGACAAGGCGATGTGCGGCTTGCCCGCAGGCGGCTGGATGCCGTGCTTCAGGCGGGCGAGCTTCTCGAACGGGTAAGGCTGTAGCTTGGAAAGATGGGGATTCACGGGGGCAAAAGGATTTCAGTTGAATTGGCCGCCAGTCGCAGGGCCGCGCGTAAGGGTGCGATAGTATAGGGGATTCGCTTCGATCCTTCCAACCGGCCACACGGCCATCGCGCCATGCGGCTTTCACAGGCCCACGCGGGGAAAAGCAATCTCACGCAAACAGCGCGACGCAAAAATGCTCTGGCCGCGTTTCGTTTGCCGCTTTATTCACAAAGCAAACGGCGGCGTCCAGGAAATATTACCGTTTGTCATAAAGATGTAATAAAACTCACCGAAAATGTGCCCGTCCATGTTGTGCATAAGCAACACAACGCTAAAAATTAACAACATTCCCTGCGGATGCTACAATGTCCAGGTTCATGTTGTACGCAAGCAACAAAATACCAAGAATTAACAACATTACTATGGGTGGTACGGTGAAACATCTAACCTTGAAGAAGACCAATACGTTGTTGGCCCTGGCCCTTTTCGGAACCGGCGCCGCCCATGGCGCGCCCGCCGACCAGGAACTGCTCGACATCCTGTTGAAAAACGGCTCGATCAACAAATCCCAATACAACACCATGAGCGGCAAGGAAGGGCTCGCCAGCAGCCAACTGCTGGACGTGCTGTCGAAGAACGGCACCATCACCAAGGAACAGTACACCAGCCTGACCACCAAGAACCCCTCGCTGGCCGCCTCCACCGCCGTGTTGAAAGCGCCGAACGCGGGCGACGGCACCCATGTCACCTTTGGCCATAATGGCGGGCTGGAGATCGTCTCTTATGTCAAAGAAAAGGACAAAGACGGCAAAGACATCGCGGACAAGGAAGTCAAAGGCGCGGACGGCAAGCCGGTCAAAGAATTCAGCTTCAAAATCGGTGGCCGCGTCCAAGTCGATGCGGAAATCAACTCGAACGACCCGAATGGGCCGGCGGGCACCGACCTCGCCAACGGTGTCGGCTTCCGCCGGGCGCGTCTGTACACGGAAGGCGTCATGTTCAAGGACTACGAATACCGCTTCGAGTACGATTTTGCCCGCAACAACGGCGGCAGCCAAGGCATCACCGACGCGTTTGTGAAATACATCCATTTCGCCCCGTTCACGCTGACCATCGGCCAGCAGAACGAAGGCAAGTCGATGGAGTCAGTCATGAGCAACAATTACCTGACCTTTGTCGAGCGCTCGCTGCCGAACAATGCCTTCTTGGAACAGGGCGCGAACAGCAAATACCAGTTGGGCGTCAAGGGCGATTACTATAGCAAGGTATGGGAGATGCCCTATACGATCAACGGAGGCATCACCACCGAATCCGTCGGCGCGCCTGGCCCCGGCAACAGCTCGGACAATTCCCAGGGTGCCACGAACAATGCCGGCGGCACCAACTCCAACGGCACCAATATCAACCGCAACGCGTTCAGCGGCGACACCAGCTACCAGTTGGTGGGCCGCAGCACGTTTGCGCCGATTTACGAGAAAGACCATGCGCTGCTGCATACCGGCGTCTGGGGTTCTTGGCGCCACATCAACAACAATTGGAATGCCGACGGCACGCTCAGAACCGGTGGCTGGGCCTACCAGTCGCAGCCTGACAGCTCGGTGGACCGCACCAACTGGATCAACACCGGCAACTTGACCAACACCGCCACGGTCGGCGGCAAAGTCGTCCCGGCGCATATCGTCAACAACATCGCCATGTTCGGCGCGGAACTGGCAGGCACCTATGGCCCCGCCTACTTCGCGGCGGAATACATGCAGGCGCAGATCGCCGGCACGGGTTATACCAGCTCGGACACCTTGGACGGCCTTTACGCTTATGCGGGTTGGTTCATCACCGGTGAAAACCGTCCGTACGACTACAAGAAAGGCACTTGGGATCGTCTGATCCCCAAGAACAACTTCCTGGGCGGGAGTGGCTGGGGTGCCTTCGAAGTCGCGTGGCGCTATGACATGATGGACATGAACACCAAGAACATCAACGGTGGCAGCATCGACGCCGGCACCTTGGCCTTCAACTGGTATCTGTCCCCGCGTGTGCGTTTCTTGTCGAACTGGGTGCATGTGTTCAACACCAACAACGGTTCCGCCGCGGCGGCCCTGCCGGGTGGCAAATGCGCCTTCCCCGCCCAAGGTTCCAACGCGAACATCGGCTGCTTCAACAGCCTGAGCCCCGACATCTTCAATCTCGCCGTCCGCGTGGACTACTAAGGTTTTTGCCAGCGCCCGGAACAAACGCCGGGCGTTGGCTTATTGGCCTCGCATGAAATCAACTATTTAAGAGGTGTCTTGTGATCAAGAAATCGGTATTCATCGGCGCGCTGGCGCTGGCCCTGGCCGGCGCGGCCCACGCCGAGGGCGGGCGCGACAATCTGAGCATCGTCGGCTCGTCGACGGTGTATCCGTTCTCCACGGTGGTCGCGGAGCAATTCGGCAAGGCCGGCAAGTTCGGCACCCCCAAGGTCGAATCCACCGGCACCGGCGGCGGCTTCAAGCTGTTCTGCGAAGGCGTCGGCGTGCAGCATCCGGACATCAGCAACGCCTCCCGCGCCATCAAGAAATCCGAACTCGAAACCTGCGCGAAGAACGGCGTCACCGACATCGTCGAAGTGAAATTCGGCTATGACGGCATCGTGCTGGCTTATTCCAAGAAGTCCAAGACGGAATGGTCGCTGAGCAGCAAGGAAATTTTCCTAGCCCTGGCCAAGCGGGTTCCCGATCCGGCCGCCCCGGAATCCGAAGCCCTGGTGGAAAATCCTTACAAGACCTGGAACGAGATCAACCCCAAGCTGCCGAAAACCAAGATCGAAGTGCTAGGCCCGCCGCCGACCTCCGGCACCCGCGACGCCTTCGTCGAATTGGCGATGGAACACGGCGCGGAGAGTTTCGCCTGGCTGAAGTCTAAAAAAGACACGGAAAAAGAGTTCTTCAAAAGTGTCAGCCAAACCCTGCGCCAGGACGGCGCTTTCATCGAAGCCGGTGAAAACGACAACCTGATCGTGCAAAAACTGGGCGCTAACCCCTCGACCCTGGGCATTTTCGGCTATAGCTTCCTGGAGCAAAACCGCGACAAGGTCAAAGGCGCGAAAGTCGACGGCTCCGACCCCGACTACGACAGCATTGCCACAGGCAAATACAGCATCTCGCGCCCGCTGTATTTCTACGTGAAAAAAGCCCATATCGGCATGATTCCCGGCATCGCCGAATATGTCGCCGAGTTCACCAGCGAAAAAGCCTGGGGGCCGGAAGGCTATCTGGTCGACAAAGGCTTGATTTCGATGCCTGACGACGAGCGCAAAAAATTCGCCGCCGACGCCAAAGCGTTAAAGTCGCTGAGCGCCAAGTAAGCCTCCCTGCCCTTCCCTCTGCAAAGCCCCTGCGCGCGCAAGCCCGCAGGGGCTTTGTTTTTAGCCGGCGCGGCAGCCGGTTTATAATCACTCCCCCTTTCACAGCCGGCCTACCTCCCTATGACCACCCTCTACGGCATCAAAAACTGCGACACCGTCAAAAAAGCCCGGAGCTGGCTGGACGCCGCCGGCGTCGAATACCGCTTCCACGACTTCCGCGCCGACGGCCTTTCCGCCGAGCGGCTGGCACAATGGGAGGCCGCGCTGGGCTGGGAGGCCCTGCTGAACCGCCGCGGCACCAGTTGGCGCAAGCTGGAAGAAAGCCAGCGCGACGCTATCGACCGCGACCGGGCCATGGCCTTGATGCAGGCCCAGCCCAGCCTGGTCAAGCGCCCGGTGCTGGAGACCGGGACAAAAACCCTGATCGGCTTCACCCCTGACGACTATGCGAGGGAGCTATGAGCGAAACCTTGACCCTGACCCAAGAACTGATCCGCCGCCGCTCCGTCACCCCCGACGACGCCGGCTGCATGGAATTCATCGCCGACTGGCTCAAGCCGCTGGGCTTCAAGGCCGAATGGCTGAACTTCGGCGAGACCAAAAACCTCTGGCTGCGGCGCGGCGATTCCGGCCCGCTGTTCGTGTTCCTAGGCCACACCGACGTGGTGGCGCCCGGCCCATTGGAAGACTGGACAACGCCCCCGTTCGAGCCGGCCATCCGCGGCGGCGTGCTATACGGGCGCGGCGCGGCGGACATGAAAGGCAGCGTCGCCGCGATGATGACTGCGCTGGCCTCGTTCATCAACGAACACCACGACCCTAAAGGCTCCCTCGCGCTGCTGCTGACCAGCGACGAGGAAGGCGACGCCAAAGACGGCATCGTCAAAGTCGTCGAGGTGCTGAAGGCGCGGGGCGATCAAATCGACTGGTGCCTGGTCGGCGAGCCGTCCTGCTTCCAGCGGCTGGGCGATGTCATCCGTGTCGGCCGCCGCGGCTCGCTGTGCGGCAGCTTGCGGGTGCTGGGGACGCAAGGCCATGTCGCCTATCCGGAAAAAGCCGACAACCCGATCCACCGCTTCGCCCCCGTGCTGATCGACCTGGCCGCCGAAGTTTGGGACGAAGGCAACGAGTTCTTCCCGCCGACGAGCTTCCAAGTGTCCAATATCAACGGCGGCACCGGCGCGGACAATGTCATCCCGGGCCGGCTGGACGTGCTGTTCAATTTCCGCTTCTCCACCTGCGTCACCGAGGCGCAGCTTAAAACCCGCTTCATGGCCATCCTCGACCGGCACGGGCTGCGCTACGAACTGACCTGGCGGCTGTCCGGCTCGCCCTTCCTGACCACGCGCACCGAACTGGTCGAAGCCGTGCAAGCGGCGCTGGAGCAAGTCACCGGCCACCGCGCCCGCCCCGACGCCGGCGGCGGCACCTCCGATGGCCGCTTCATCGCCCCGACCGGCGCGCAAGTCGTCGAACTCGGGCCGCTGAACGGCAGCATCCACAAAGTGGACGAGCATACCCCGGTCGAAGACTTGTTCATGCTGTCGCGGATTTACCGGCAGGTGCTGGTCAATTTGATGGCGTGAGGCGGAAGCAGAAGCAAAGGGATAACATCGCTTGAAGCGATGTTATCCCTGCCGCCCGTAACAGGATTTGCGTATGGACAAGAAAAAAGTCTACGTCTCCTCCACCTTCCAAGACCTCGCCGACCATCGCCAGGCCGTGAAAGCGGCGCTGGAGCGGGCCGGTTATGATGTCGAGTGCATGGAAAAATACCCGGCTTTCGACCAGCGGCCCCTGGATAAATGCCTGGCCGATGTCGCCGACTGCGATTTCTATGTGTTGATCTTAGGCTTGCGCTACGGCCACCAGCCCAAGGCGGGAAACCCCGGCAAACTGTCTATCACCCATCTGGAATACGAGGAAGCAGCGCGGCTGGACAAGCCTTGCCTGGTTTTCTTGCGCGAGCCTGACGATTGCCCCTACACCCAGGCCGATCCCGATGCCCTTGGGGCCAAGGCGAAAATCGGCAAATTCCGCAAGCTGGTGGAGGCCCGGCACGGACGGCGGACGTTCACCTCGCCCGACAGCCTGGCCACCGCCGTGCTTGAAGCTTTGCGCAGCCACGAGCAAAAAAACCTGTCCGCCACCGCCCGCGGCAACGCCCAAATCCGCGAGCGTTATCTGGACTGGCTGCGCCGCACCTGCCAGAGCGTCGAACTGCTGGGCCTGGATCTGAAAGACAGCCAGAACGTCCGCCTGGGCCAGGTCTATGTGCCGGCCGTCACCCCGGCCTGGGATAAGAAGGCCCAACAAAACAGGCAGGATGGGTTATTACTGGCCCGGCTGGAGCAAGATTCCCTCTACGTCCCCGGCAACCCCGGCGCGGGCAAGTCCACATTTTGCCGCTGGCTGGCCTTGGTCGTGGCCGGCGGCGCGATACCGGCGCATCCGGTGGACGGGCCAGAGGAATACCAGGAAAAGCTGCCGGACAGCTTGCGCGGGCGTTTCCCGTTGCTGTGCGCGCTGCGCGAATGGGCGGTGCATGAGGACTTATTGCACGGCAAAGGCGAGTGGACGGCGGCGCTGTGGGAGCAAAGCCTGGGCGCTAGTCTAGACAAAACCAAGCCGGGCGGGCTGGACGCGGCGGCGTTCTTCGAGGAATTGAAGGCGGGCCGGGCGCTGCTGATCCTCGACGGCGTGGACGAAGTGCCGGAAACCCTGCCCGGCGGGCACCGGCCCCGGCAAAACCTGATCACCGGCTTGGCCGACGCCTTGCCCGGCTGGCTGCAACAAGGCAACCGGGTGTTGCTGACCAGCCGGCCCTACGGCCTGAATGACGCCGACCGCCGCCGCTTGAACCTGCCGCTGGCCGAATTGGCCGAACTGCCTGAAGCCTTGCAACACACCTTCGTGCGCCGCTGGTATGCCGCCGCCGACCCGCCGCGCGCCATCGAGAAGGCCGAAGGGCTGCTAGGCCATCTGGCCGGGCGCGAAGACCTTGCCGAACTGCGCCGCAACCCGATGCTGCTGACCGCGCTGTGCGTGATGTACGACCAGGGCCAGCGGCTGCCGCAGGATTTCTACCGGCTGTACGACGCCGTGGTCAGCCAGGTGCTGTACAAGCGCTACGCCACCGAGAACGAGCGCGACGCCGCCCGCCGCCGCCTGGCCGCCGTCGCGCTGGGCATGCACCAAGGCGCGGACGCCCAGCGCGCAAGCCCCGCCGCCCAAGTGGACACCGAGGAAGTGGACTGCCACCTGGCCGAGCAAGGCCAGACCGACCGCTACACCGAGCGTGGCGCGGCGGACGTGGTCGCCAAGCGCGAGGATCTATACTCCAACTCCGGCCTGCTGCTGCCGCGCGCCGGCGGCCGCGCCGCGTTCTACCATCTCAGTTTCCAGGAATTCCTCGCCGCCACCCGCCTGCATGTGTTGCCGGGCGAGGCTTCCGCCGTGTTCGCGCGCCGCGCCGCCGTCGCCGAGTGGCGCAGGACTTTGCTGTTCCTGTTCTGCACCGTCGCCGACAAGCTGTCCGCCGAGGCCGGGGTGGACGCGATCCAGCCTTTGCTGGCCCATCTGCAACCAGCCAAGCTGGAACAAAACCCCAACCCGGCGCTACTGCTGGCCGACTGCCTGGAAGTGGCCCATGGCCGGGCCTGGGATCTGAGCCCGTTCGCCGAACCGTTGCGCCGGGCCTGCGAACACAGCCTGGAACACCTGAAGCCCGAGCCTAGGGCGCATCTGTGGCGGGCCTTGGGGCGGATCGGCCTGGATGACCGCCCCGGCGTGGGCCTGAAGGACGGCCTGCCTGACATAGACTGGGAGGAGATCCCAGCCGGCGATTTTCTATATGGCGAAGACCAAGAAAAACACTGGCTGCCCACCTACCGCATCGCCCGCTATCCGGTCACTAACGCCCAGTTCCAAGCCTTCCTAGACGACCAGGGCTATGAGACCGACGGCTGGTGGCAGGATTTGGCACAGCGGCCCAAGCCTGCGCCTGGCCGCTGGCCCGGCCCGAACCTGCCGCGCGAGACCGTGTCCTGGTTTGAGGCCGTGGCGTTTTGCCGTTGGTTGGAGGCCAGGCTGCGCGAGCGCGGGCGGCTGCCCGACGGCATGAGCCTGCGCCTGCCGACCGAGGCGGAATGGGAAAAAGCCGCCCGTGGCGTGGACGGGCGGGCCTATCCTTGGGGCGCGGCGTACACACCGGGCTGGGCCAATATTAACGAAACGGCGGATAAATCGGGGCCGCATTACCTCAGGCAAACCAGCGCCGTCGGCATTTATCCACCAGGCGCGTCGCCCTATGGCCTGCTGGACATGGCCGGCAATGTCTGGGAATGGTGTTTGGACGAACGGGATGCCCCGGAGCGCCAGGGGCAGAAAGGGAGCGCCGAGCGGGTCGTGCGGGGCGGTGCCTGGAACGTCGACCTGGACCTTGCCCGCTGCGCCGTCTGCGTCTGGTTTCGACCCGGCTTCCGCGTCAGCAATCTCGGTTTCCGGGTGGTGTTGCGTTCTTCCCCTGCTTCTTCAACTCCGCCCTCTGCAAACTCCGCACTCTGATACTCGGAGGCTCTGTCTCAGAGGGGGTGTGGGGGAGCCTTCCCCCACTGCCGCGCAGCGGCGATTTTTTTCTGGTTCCCACGCGGCGCGTCACGGCCATTAAGTTAAGCACTGACCGGAACGCCAAGCCCCAGCTTGGCGCGGGGGGCGGGGTAGCCAAGCTGGGGCTTGGCGTTCCATCCATGGCCGATCTAGCTTTTTCTGGTTCCCACGCGCCGCGTGGGAACGAGAAACGAGAACCCACCGGAGCGAGAAAGCCGTTTCCCAACCAACCCGATTGGGCCAGCCGTCAAACCCAGCCGCCCCCCACTTCGCTGTCCGCGCGCGGCAGCGCCGGCGAGACGTTCCACACCCGGCTGGCGTATTCGCCGATGGTGCGGTCGCTGGAGAAATGGCCCGAGCGGGCGACGTTGAGCAGCGCCTTGCGCGCCCAGGCTTCGGGCCGGCGGTAGAGGCTGTCGATCTGGCCTTGCACGGCGATGTAAGAGGCGTAGTCGGCCAGCACCGCGTAATGGTCGCCGCCGCGCAGCAGGGAATCGACCAGCGGCCTGAAGCGCAGCGGCTCTTCCGGGGAGAAATGGCCGTTGCCGACCATGTCCAAGGCTTGCCGCAACTCGGCGTTGGCGTAGTAGTAATCCCAGGGGTTGTAGCCGCCCTGGAACAAGTCGCCGATTTCCGGCGCGGTCTTGCCAAAGATGAAGAAATTCTCCTCGCCCACCTCCTCGCGGATTTCGATGTTCGCGCCGTCCAGCGTGCCGATGGTCAGCGCGCCGTTGAGGGTCATTTTCATGTTGCCGGTGCCCGAGGCTTCGGTGCCCGCCATGGAAATCTGCTCCGACAAGTCAATGGCGGGGATCAGCTCCATCGCCGCCGACACGTTGTAATTCGGCGCGAACCACACTTGCAGCCGGCCGGCGACCAAAGGGTCGTGGTTGACCGTGTTGGCCACGTCGTTGATCAGCTTGATGATGAGCTTGGCGGTGCGGTAGCCGGGCGCGGCCTTGCCGCCCAGAATCACGCAGCGCTTCGGCAGATCCAGGCCGGGGTCGGCGCGCAAACGGTTGTAGCGGCTGACGACATGGAGGATGTTGAGCATTTGCCGCTTGTACTCGTGGATGCGCTTGATCTGCACATCGAACATCGCCGCCGGGTCGAGCGCGATGTGATGGCGCCGGTCCACCAACTCGGCCAAGGCGGCCTTGTTGGCCTGTTTGACGGCGGCGAACTCGCGCAGGAACACCGGATCGTCCGCCAAAGGCTCCAATTGCTTCAGCCGGGACAGGTCGTCCACCCAGGCCGGGCCGATGGCGCGGGTAATCAGCGAGGACAGGCCGGGGTTGCTGTGGTTGAGCCAGCGCCTGGGGGTGACGCCGTTGGTGATGTTGATGAAGCGCTCCGGGAACAGCTTGGCGAAGTCGCGGAAAATAGTCGTCCTCATCAGCTCGGAATGCAGCTTGGCCACGCCGTTGACCTTGTGGCTGCCGACGATGGCCAAATAAGCCATGCGCACGCGCCGCCCGCCCTCCTCGTCGATCAACGACACGCGGCGGATCAAATCCATGTCGCCGGGATGGCGGCTGGCGACCTCTTGCAGGAAGCGCTGGTTGATGTCGTAGATGATGAGCAGCAGCCTGGGCAGCAGCGCCTCCATCAGCGGCAGCGGCCAGGTTTCCAGCGCCTCGGGCTGGAGGGTGTGGTTGGTGTAGGAGAAAACCTTGCAGGTGATGCCCCAGGCGCGCTCCCATTCCAACCCGTACTGGTCTAGCAGCAGGCGCATCAATTCAGGGATGGCGATGCTGGGATGGGTGTCGTTCAACTGGATGGCCACCTCGTCGGGCAAGGCGTCCAGCGAATGGCCGTCGGCCTCGAAGCCGTGGAGAATGTCCTGCAACGAGGCGCTGACGAAAAAATACTCCTGCTTCAGCCGCAATTCCTTGCCCATGTCGGTGGTGTCGTCGGGGTATAAGACCTTGGAGAGGTTCTCCGACTGGTTCTTCTCCTCCACCGCCTTGATGTAGTTGCCCTCGTTGAAATACTTCAGGTCGAATTCGCGGGTCGCCTTGGCCGCCCACAGCCTGAGGTTGTTCACAGTCTGCCCGCCGTGGCCTGGAATCGGCGTGTCGTAGGCCATCGCCATGACATCCTCGGTGTCCAGCCACTGTTGGCGCAGCCGCCCCGTTTCGTCGTGCCGCCCGACCACCCGGCCGTGGAACTGGACCCGGTAGATCACCTCGGGCCTGGGGAACTCCCAGGGGTTGCCGTAGCGCAGCCAACTGTCGGGATGCTCGATCTGCCGGCCGTTTTCGATGGCCTGGGTGAACATGCCGTATTCGTAGCGGATGCCATAGCCGAACCCCGGCAGGTGCATCGTCGCCAGCGAATCGAGAAAGCACGCCGCCAGCCGGCCCAGGCCGCCATTGCCCAGCCCCGCCTCTTCCTCCATCTGGCGCAGGCTCTCCACGTCCAGCCCCACCTCCTCCACGGCCTGGAGGAACTCGTCGTAAAACCCCATGTTAAGCAGGCTGTTGCGCAGCGTCCTGCCGATCAGAAACTCCATGGACAGGTAATAGACCCGCTTGACGTCGCGCAGATAATAGCTGCGCATAGTCTCCATCCAGCGCAAGGTCATGCGGTCGCGCACCACTTGGGCGAGGGCCAGGAACCAGTCGCGGTTGTTGGTTTCAATCGGGTCTTTGCCGATGGAATAAATCAGCCGATCCACTAACGACTGCTTCAACGCGGTGACATCCTTCGGATCGACCTCTTTGACAAGGCCGGGTTGGGCGGGCATGGGGGAACTCCTTCAAAATCGAGAGAAATGGACAAACTCCGCCTATCGCCGCCTTAAGGCAAAAACGCCCGCTATCCGAAAATAGCGGGCATCCAGGCAAGACGCTTGGCAAGGAGCTTCGGGCAAACTTTGCCCGCCATTCTACCTCAAGGAGCCGCGTTTGCCGCGGCGTGCCGGCGATATTTGCCATGCTGGGCATCGAATGGCTTTTTTCCCGCAGCCTTCATCAAACCGTAACCTTTCCAAGTGAAAATGGACGCCCGGTTGAAAAACGCCCTCACCTTTTCAACTCAAGACTCAAGGATTCCCCTGGCAAGGAGGCCTTAGGCAACGGACGAAAGCCGCCAAGGACGGCCCTTGATTTCCCCTGCCCGGCGGCGAACCGCGTCCCTGCGGCCAGACCCGCCGCGGCAGGAGCCGAAGCGCAAACCTCCCCGCAAATCGACAAAGGAACGGCCCATGGCGAACCCCAGTTCACGCCAACACATTTACCGGCAATTCGACCAGGAACTCGCGGCCATCCGCGGCGACGCCCTGCGACTGGGTGGACAGGCGGAAGAGCAGATCGCGCTGGCGATGAAGGCGCTGTTGAACGGCGACGCGAACCTGGCCGAACAGGTCATCAGCGACGACCGCAAAATCAACGAGCTGGAGGTGGCCATCAACAACCAGTGCCTGCAAATCCTGGCGCGCCGCCAGCCGACCGCCAGCGACCTGCGGCTGGTGGTGGCCGTGATCAAAGCGGTCAGCGAGCTGGAGCGCATCGGCGACGACGCCAAGCGCATCGCGCGCGTCGCCCTGGCGATGTCATCCGCCCCGCCGCAGCCGGCGCAAATCGCCCCCCTCGCCCAATTTGCCGAGGGCATCGGCAAGCTGCTGCGCGACACCCTGGACGCCTTCGCCCGCATCGACATCGAAGCCGCCATGCAGATCAAGCAGCGCGACCGCGTGTTGGACCACCAATATGGCGACATCATGCAAGAGCAAATCACCGCGATGTCCGCCGACCCCCGCGCCATCCCCGCCGCCTTGAACCTGATGTGGGCGGCGCGGGCCTTGGAGCGCGTCGGCGACCGCTCCTGCAACATCTGCGAGCACACCGTCTACTACGCCATCGGCAAAGACATCAGCCATATGAGCCTGGAGCAGGCCGGCTTGGATTTGATGGGGCAAGGCGAATAGGGCGGACGGACAGGCGGCTTGCCCGCTACGCCTGCCGTCCGCGTTCGCCAAATATCGCCGTGCCGACGCGCACCCAGGTCGCCCCTTCCCGCACGGCGGCTTCCAGGTCGTGCGACATGCCCATGGACAGAGTGTCCAAGCCTTCCACCGCCAAACCTTCCAGCGCTTCGCGCAACACCCGGAACGCCCGCCGCTGCTCCTCGAAATCCTCGGCAGGCGCGGGAATGGCCATCAAGCCGCGCAGCCTGATCCGCGGCAAGGCCGCGACAGCCCCGGCCAGATCCGCCAATTCGCCCAGGGCGACCCCCGCCTTGCTGACCTCGCCGCTGACATTCACCTGGAGGCAAAGGTTCAACGGCGGCAACGCCTCAGGCCGCTGCTCGCTGAGGCGCTGGGCGATTTTCAGCCGGTCGACGCCATGCACCCACTGGAAGCGCTCGGCCAGCGGCTTGGTCTTGTTGGATTGCACCGGGCCGATGAAATGCCAGACGATGTCCAGATCCTTCAACTCGTCCTGCTTGGCGAGCGCTTCTTGCAGATAATTCTCACCAAAATCCCGCTGCCCTTGAGCATAGGCTTCCGCCAAGGCGCTGGCCGGCCAGGTCTTGCTGACAGCGACCAGTCCCACCGAACCCGCCGCCCGGCCCGCCTTGTGTTCAGCCTCGGCCAGCCGCCGCCGCACGTCGGCCAGCCTTTCCGCGATACCATTCATTGTCATACCTTGCTAGTCTGAAAACTCTCCCCCTCATGGAGGATTAAAGATTTACCGCCAAAGGAATCGCAGCTATGCTTTCCGGTAGCCTCCCCGTCCACGGGGAAGCCTAATTCGCCGGCCTCTATCCGTCGGCGGGTTTCACCCGGCGGACGAGGCTGGATGTGGATTGAAACGTTTATACTACTCCCAGAGTGCCCAAGGGTAGCCGCTACCCTTGGTTTCAATCAAGCCCATACGATCCGAGACGACTCCGATGGACATTTCCGAACTGCTCGCGTTTTCCGTCAAAAACAAGGCCTCCGACCTTCATCTTTCCGCGGGCCTGCCGCCGATGATCCGCGTCGACGGCGACATCCGCCGCATCAACGTCCCGCCGCTGGAGCACCGGGAAGTGCATGCGCTGGTCTACGACATCATGAACGACAAGCAGCGCCGCGACTACGAAGAGTTTTTCGAGACCGACTTCTCGTTCGAGCTGCCCGGCATCGCCCGCTTCCGCGTCAACGTCTTCAACCAAGACCGCGGCGCGGCGGCGGTGATGCGGACCATCCCGTCCAAAGTGCTGACCCTGGAGGAACTGGGCTGCCCGTCCTTCTTCTCGGAAATCACCAAGACCCCGCGCGGCATGATCCTCGTCACCGGCCCCACCGGCTCGGGCAAGTCCACCACGCTGGCGGCGATGATCGACTACATCAACAACAACGACTACTCCCACATCCTGACGGTGGAAGACCCCATCGAATTCGTCCACCAGAGCAAAAAATCCCTCATCAACCAGCGCGAAGTCCACCGCGACACCCTGGGCTTCAACGAAGCGCTGCGCTCGGCCCTGCGCGAAGACCCCGACTCGATCCTGGTGGGCGAAATGCGCGACCTGGAGACCATCCGCCTCGCGCTGACCGCGGCGGAGACCGGTCACTTGGTGTTCGGCACCCTGCACACCAGCTCGGCGGCCAAGACCGTCGACCGCATCATCGACGTGTTCCCGGCGGCGGAAAAAGAAATGATCCGCGCCATGCTATCCGAATCGCTACAGGCGGTCATTTCACAGACGCTGCTGAAAAAAACCACCGGCGGGCGCACCGCGGCCTGGGAGATCATGGTGGGCACGCCGGCCATCCGCAACCTGATCCGCGAGGCCAAAATAGCGCAGATGTATTCGGCCATCCAGACCGGCCGCAAAGACGGAATGCAGACCCTCGACCAGCACCTGGAAGAGCTGGTCAACAAAAACATCATTTCCCGCCAGGTCGCCCGGGTCAAGGCGCTGAACAAAGCCAACTTCTAGACCTTCGGACGACCCCATGGAAATAAGCTCCCTCCTAAAACTGATGTCGCACAAGCAAGCCTCGGACATGTTCATCGTGGCCGGCAAGCAGCCCAGCATCAAGGTCAACGGCACCATCGAACCCGTCGTCAATGTGAAGATGACGCCCGATCAGACGATGGAACTGACCCTCAGCATCATGACGCCGAAGCAGATCGACGAGTTCGAGAAGACGCACGAGTGCAACTTCGCCATCCACGAGCCCGGCTTTGGCCGCTTCCGCGTCAGCGCCTACATCCAGCGCAACACGGCCAGCATGGTGCTGCGGCGCATCGCCTACCAGATCCCGAGCGTGGAGGATCTGAACCTGCCGCAGGTGATCAAAGACCTGGCGATGACCAAGCGCGGCCTGATCCTGTTCGTCGGCGCGACCGGCACTGGCAAGTCCACCTCGCTGGCGGCGATGATCAAGCACCGCAACGAAAACTCCTCCGGCCACATCATCACCATCGAAGACCCGCTGGAATACCTGCACCCCCACGCCGGCTGCATCGTCAGCCAGCGCGAAGTCGGCATCGACACCGACTCCTACGAGGTCGCGCTGAAAAATACCCTGCGCCAAGCCCCTGACGTGATCCTGATCGGCGAAATCCGCACCCGCGAGACCATGCAAAACGCCATCACCTTCGCGGAAACCGGCCATTTGTGCCTCAGCACGCTGCACGCCAACAACGCCAACCAGGCGCTGGACCGCATCCTGCACTTCTTCCCGGAAGACATGCACTCGCAATTGTTCATGGACTTGTCCTTGAACATGCGCGCCATCATCGCCCAGCAGTTGATCCACCGCGCCGACGGCAAAGGCCGCTACCCGGCCATCGAGATCCTCATCAACACCCCGCTGGTCGGCGACATCATCCGCAAGGGCGAAGTCCACAAGCTGAAGGAGCTGATGAAAAACTCCCGCGAACACGGCATGCAGACCTTCGACCAGGCCCTGTTCGAACTCTACAAGGCCGGCAAGATCACCTACGAGGACGCCTTGCACTCCGCCGACTCGAAAAACGAAGTCCGCCTGATGATCAAACTCAGCGAAGACAGCGGCCGGGCCGGCCTGGCCGCCCGCGCCGGCGAAGGGCCGATGCTGCTGGACGAATGATCCTCCCTCCCCAAAGGGGTGGCATCGCCTGGCGCGGTGCCATCCCGGCTTCCCGCCCGAACCACCCAGGCCAAACCCTATGGCAAACAACCGCACCGCTCTGTTCGACACCCCGGTCGAATCCCTGACGCCGGCCGATGCCTGCGCCGAACTGGCCGAACTGGCCGCGCTGATCCGCCACCACGACACCCTCTACCACCAGCAAGACTGCCCGGAAATCACCGACGCCGAATATGACGCCTTGAGGCTGCGCAATTTAGCGCTGGAAGCCCGTTTTCCCGAACTGGTCCGCGACGACAGCCCCAGCCGGCACGTCGGCGCGCCAGTCGCCGCAGGCTTCCGCAAAATCAAGCACGCCCTGCCCATGCTGTCGCTGGGCAACGCCTTCGAGCGGCAGGACATGGTCGATTTCGTCGACTCCTTGCGCAACTTCCTGCGCGACCTGCAAGACCCCGCCGTCGCCGTCGAACTGGTCGCCGAACCCAAGATCGACGGCCTCTCGCTCAGCATCCGCTATGAACACGGCAAGCTCGTCCACGCCGCGACGCGGGGCAGCGGCACGGAAGGCGAAGACGTGACCGCCAATGTCAAAACCATCGCCGAAATCCCCGCCGCGCTGCCAGGCCAGGGCTGGCCCGAGGTGCTGGAAGTGCGCGGCGAAGTCTATATGAGCGACGAGGACTTCCTGGCGCTCAACGCCCGCCAGGCCGAGGCTGGCGAAAACCTGTTTGCCAACCCGCGCAACGCCGCCGCCGGAAGCCTGCGCCAACTCGACGCCGCGATCACGGCCCAGCGGCCTTTGCGCTTTTTCGGCTACGCCTGGGGCGAAATCTCCGCAGCCTTCGCCGAAACCCAATGGGAGGCCCGGCAAAAGCTGCGCGCGTGGGGGTTCCCGCTGAACGAGCCGGCGATGCTGGCCAGCGTCGCCGGCGAGGATTTCGAGGCGCTGTACGCATGCTACGACGCGCTCCAGGCCCAGCGCGCCCGCTTAGGGTTTTCCATCGACGGCGTCGTCGTCAAAGTCAACCGGCTGGACTGGCAAGCCCGCCTCGGCTTCGTCTCCCGCTCGCCGCGCTGGGCCATCGCCTGGAAATTCCCGCCGGAGCAAGCGCAAACGCAGGTGCGCACAATCACCGTGCAAGTCGGGCGCACCGGCAAAATCACACCCGTCGCCAACCTCGCCCCGGTCAACGTCGGCGGCGTGCTGGTCTCCCGCGCCACGCTGCACAACCAGGACGAAATCCAGCGCAAAGACATCCGCGTCGGCGACACCGTCGTCATCCAGCGCGCCGGCGACGTGATACCCCAAGTCGTCGGCGTGGTGCAGGACTTGCGTCCGGCGGACAGCGTCCCCTATCAATTCCCGCCAAGCTGCCCGGACTGCGGCGAACCTTTGGTGCGGATTGAAGGCGAGGCCGACACCTTCTGCGTCAACGGCCTCAACTGCCCGGCCCAGGCCGTCGAGCGGCTGATCCATTTCGTTTCCCGCGACGCCTTCGACATCGAAGGGCTGGGCGTCAAAAACGTCGAGGCGTTTTACAGCAAAGGCTTGATTAAAAGCCCGGCGGACATTTTCACGCTGGCCGCCCGCGACGACCAAGACGGCCCGCCGCTGAAGGAATGGGAAGGCTGGGGCGAAGTCTCCGCCCGCAAACTGTTCGACGCCATCGACAAAGTGCGCGTAATCCCGCTGGATCGCTTCATTTACGCGCTGGGCATCCCGCAAGTCGGCCTCAGCACCGCCCGCCTGCTAGCCCGCCACTACCTGACGCTGCGGCACTGGCGCGACAGCATGGAACAAGCCTTCGACACCGAATCCGACGCCCGCGCCCATCTGCTGGCCATCAACGGCATCGGCGCGAACATGGCCGCGGACATCATCGCCTTTTTCCACGAGGCGCAGAACCGCGAAGCCCTGGACAAGCTGACCCTGGCCATCGACCACCAGCCGCCGCTATTGACCGTCACCGACTTTGAACCGCCCGCCGCCGTCTCGCCTGTCGCAGGCAAGACCGTCGTCTTCACCGGCACGCTGGAAACCTTAAGCCGTAACGAAGCCAAAGCCCGCGCCGAGTCTCTCGGCGCGAACGTGGCCGGGTCGGTGTCGAAGAAGACCGATTATGTCGTGATTGGCGCAGATGCAGGCTCGAAGGAGAAAAAGGCGCGGGAGTTGGGATTAAATATACTTAGCGAGAAGGAGTGGCTGGATTTAATTGGAGAGACGTAAAACCGGACATATATCCTCGGTTCTACGCTCCGCATAGATTCATGGCGTTTTGCAATGAGCGCGACGAGGAACGAACCGCGCCCTTTTCACGTCCGCTCCTCAGAGTAATGGGCTCGCAAGCCCGCCGCCTAGGCCGCGTGGCTCAACACCACCTCCCGGTTTTCCGCCATCACCGACACCAGCACCGCCAAGGACTGGATGTCGCGGGTGTCGACGACGCCGACCGGGCACCGGTAGCCGTTTTCGCGTAAAAACCGCTGGTAAGCCTCGACCGGCGGGTTTTGCGCGGTGTCATAGTGGGAAATGCCGACCGCGACATTGGGCACGGCCAGTTTGTCGGCGTAGATTTCCAGATAATATTGCAACTCCGCCAGCGGGTCGGGCTCGGTGTTGTCGACCAGGATCAACACGCCCCAGGCCCTGCCGCACAGGATCTCGCCCATGAAGTCAAAGCGCCGCTGGCCGGGCGTGCCATAAATCTGCAGCTTGGCCTCGGCGTGGACGCGGATTTCGCCGTATTCCATCGCGATGGTCGTGGTCGGCTTGCGCTTGGCGACGCCGTCGCTAGGGCTGGCCTCGGTCAGGATCGGCGGCGTTTCGCTGAGGGTGGTCAGCGCCGTGGTCTTGCCCGAGCCGACGCTGCCGACCACCAGCAGCTTGAGGTAGTCGCCGCCCGCGCACAAGGGCTTCATGGCCGCCCGCACCTGCTCCCTGGCCCCGGTCTTGCGCTGGGCCAGCCTGCGGCCTTCCTCGCCGCGCAGGATCAGCCCCTGGCAGGCGCAGGCGTTGTGCAGGTCGATGACGGCTTGGATCGGCTCGGCGCTCTTGCGCGCAATCTCGGCCAGGCTGGCCATGCCGGCCGCCATCTGCGTGGCGATGCCGTGGTACATGACGTAGAAGGACAGGCGCACATGCCCCGGCCATTCGCTGAGATGGACGGGCTCGTCCAGCGCGCAGTCCGCCAGCAGCCGCCCGTTGGAGGCGGTCAAAATCGAAAACCACAAAAACTCCGCCAGCGGGCGGCGCTTGGCGATTCCTTGCGCGGCGACGGCCTCGCGGAACTCGTCTTCCCGCAAGACCCTGGCTTCGACACGGTCGATGTCCGCCCGGCACAGGACGGACAGGGCGGCCACGTCCGCGCTCGTGTAGACGCTGCCTTCTTGCGGGCAGAGGTAGACCGGCAAACCCTCCGCCAGGTGGCAAACCCGACATTCCCCGTCGTCCATGGATTTTTGAATGATTCCGGACAAATGCCGCCCCGGATAAAACCGGTCAACAGTGTTTTCACCGCCTGGCGCGGCAACCGGCAGGGCTGGGCGCGCCACCGGCCCGGCGGCGGCGGAAGCCTCCCGGGCGTCCGGCTCCGCGCGCAGATACTGGGCGGCACTGTTCAGCACCCGCGCCACCTCGCTCAGGCGCGGCATGGATTCCGGCGCGCGCTGGATATGCCATTTGGCACCCTTGACAGCGCCTTGGTCGGTATAGGCGATCAGCCTGTCGACCGGGTATTTTTCCGCATACTTGTCCCACGCCGAGTAAGGCTCGGTCGCGTCGAAGGAGATCAGTACCACATCGGCGGGATCGGATTCGACAACGCGCCAATCATGGGTCAATGCCGCGCCCGCCAACGTGAGTATCGCCTGGAAAAATTCATATTCCCGGCGGCTTTCCGAGTGGGTTTTAATCGTTAAGCTTTTCATCTGCCATATCCTCGCATGAGTGGCCGGAAGCAATGCCAGGCCCTCGACACCATAAACTGAACGGTTCCAGTCGGTGATTTAGCCAATTGGAGCCGTTTTGTCCATTCGTAAGACTACGTAGGCCGCCCCGCAGGCGGGACATATACGTCGCAGCCACTGCTTATATAATGCAATTATTACACCATTCATAATGCCCGCCCGAAACCCTTCCCCTAGGGAAACACTTAGTTTACCCGCAGGATTCCGCTCAAGGCCTGCCAGCCAGCGCCGCGGCGCTTTCCAGGGCCGCCGCCGGAAAAGCAGCGGGGGCGGCAGGCTTGGGCACCTTGCCGGCCTCATTGCCAAGCCAGACAGCCCAAAGCAATACCGCCAGCGACACCATGACGGAAGCGCCAAACCAAGGGAGCCATTTGCGGCCCGGGCGCGCCTTCACAGGCGCGCCAGCCGCCTCTTCCCGCGCGGGCGCATCCGCGCCAGGGGGCTCCGCCAAGCCATAGCCAAGAATCGCCACCGTGCAATTGTCCTGGTGCTTCAAGCCTTTTGCCAGGACGGATCGGACCAGCGCTTCGCAGGCCGCTTGCGGATCGGCGCGGAGGCAGCCGACCATTTCCTCCGCGCTCAACGAATTGAAAATGCCGTCGGTGCACAGCACCAGCCAATCACCCTCCTGGAGCCTGAAGGGGCGGATGCTGCGGTCAATTTCGCAGGCGTTCTTCAGCCCGATAAAACTGGTGAGAACCCGGTGGTCGGGATGTTCGGCCAGCACGTCCTGGGCAGCCGCCCCCCGCGCGACTCTTTTGAACTGCAAGCTGGCGTAATTGCCATCCATCGTCAGTTGGGCCCACTCCTGCCCGCGCAGCAGATAAAGCCGGCTATCGCCGATGCTGACCCAGTGGAGGGAGCCCGATTCGGGATGCAACGCCGCCGCCACCAAGGTGGTGCCGCAATTTCCCGCCTGCCCTTGGCTTTCGGCAAATTCGCAGACGGCGTGGTTGGCCGCCTTCACGGCGAGATAAAGCGCGTCGGGAATCCACGTCCCCCGAAACTTGGCCCGGTAGGCGCGCAGAAACTCCCGCACCGCCACCTGGCTGGCCTCCCCGCCATGGGCATGCCCGCCGACGCCGTCGGCGACCACGGCCACGACGCCGCCGTGCCTGACGAAGTCGGCGTCGTGCTCGTCGGTGATGCCTAAATAGTCCTGCTGCTCGCCCCGCGCGCCGATATACTGGGCATTGCCGACTTTGACCTGGCCGCCGCCCGTCACAAGTCCGCCTCCGCCAGCAAAGCGAGGGCGCTGTAGCAGTCACTACTCCCCGCCGGCGCCGCCTTCAACAAGCGTATTTCCATGCGTTCCAGCCACCGCTCCAAACTGGCGCTTTTGCACCAGTCCACCAGCATTTCCAATTCGGTCACGTGCCGCCAAAATCCGTCCGAGCAGATCAAAAACAAATCGCCGGGCCGCAGCATCAGCCGGTTTTCCAAAATCGCCGGCTGCACGGCCCCCGGCGCGCCGATGGAGCGCAGCAAGCGGTGGTGGTCGGGGTGGCCGCGGATTTGCGCCGGGGCAATCTCCCCCGCGTTGACCAGCGTCTGCGGGACGCTATGGTCTTTGGTCTGGGCCAGCAACTCGCCGTTGCGGAAGGCATACACCCGGACATCGCCGATGTGCGCCCACAACACGCCCCCCCCGCTCGCACACAGCACGGCGGCGGCGACGCGCAGCGACTGGTTCCGGACGATTTCCGCCTGCAGGTTGAGAATGGCCTGTTGCGCCGAGCGCACGGCCCGCGCCAGGGTTTCCTCCTCCGCCTGGGGCCGGGCGGCAAAGGCGTCCAACAGCGCCCGCACCACCTTTTGCGCGGCAAGGTCGCCCCCGCCCCGCTTGCCCTGGCCGTCCGCGACCGCCCAGCAGCCTGCGCCCGCCTCCAGGCTCAAACACCCCAGCGCGTCTTCGTTCACCTCCCTGCCGCCGGGCTTGGACAGCGTGGCGGAAAGCATTTTCATTTCAACAAGTACTCCAGCAAAGGATTGCGGAACAGCACGATCAGCACCACCACCAGCACGTAAATGGCCAGCGACTCGATCATCGCCAGGCCGATGAACAATGTGCGCATGATGGATTTCTCCGCCTCCGGCTGCCGCGACAGCGCGGCCAGGGCGGCGGCGATGGCCTTGCCCATGGCGAACGCCGGAAACATGACGCCCAGGGCGATGCCCAAGGTCGCCGCCGCGGTGGAAACCAGGGTGAACCAGGTCATGTCGTTCATGGATTTGCCGTTTGTTGTTGAAAAGCAGTTCAAATTGCCAAGCGAGGTTGACGCCCCGGATTTCCAAGGGCTGGCCGGGGCGTCAATCATCCTTGCGCTGGCGCAATTCCTGCGACTGCATCCCCCCCGCCACGTAAATCAGCGCCAGCATGCCGAAAATGTAAGCCTGCACCAGCGCCTCGACGACATGCAGCATCAGCAAAGGCACGGGGGCGAGGAAGCCGGCCACCATCAGCACCAGCAGGGCCGCGGTTTCGAGGCTCATCATATTGCCGAACAAGCGGATTGCCAAGGCTATGGTGCGGGTGGCCTCGCTGATCAGATGGAAGGGGAGCAGGATGGGGCTGGGGCTCAAATAATGGCGCAGGTAATTCTTCAAGCCTTGCGAGCGGATGCCATACCAATGCACCGAGAAAAACACCAGGACCGCCAAGGCCGAGGTGGCGGAGAGGTCGCGGGTCGGCGAGTGCAGGCCCGGAACCAGGCCGACGAGGTTGGCCACCGCCAGATAAATCCACAAGCTGCCGATGAACGGCAGCAGCTCCCGCGCATGTTGCGGGGCGGCGGCGGCGATGGCCTCCTCCAGCGTGGCGACGACGCCCTCGACGAAGGTTTGCAACAAGCCGGGGCGGGATTGGGCCTTGCGCGTGGCAAACCAGGAAAACACGCCTAGCACGGCCATGACGCCCCAGGTGGTCGCCACCGTGACCGTGACCTGGAAATCCCCGAAGGCGAACAGCACCGCGGCTTTCAAATCGTTGCCCATGGCTCATTCCTGAATGAACAGATAAACATTGACCAGGCCCACGACGACGCCGGCGACGATCAGCCCCAAAGTCCAACGCAGGGAATACCCTGGCGACAGGCCGTCCAGCCAGCGCCCCAGATAAGCGCCGGCCACCATCGGCAGCGCGAACAGCAGCCCCAAGGTGCCCACGTACACCGTCTGCGCCAGCAAGGTCGGCCGCTCCCGGTCGGCCTGCCGCATGCGGGCGGCCTGGCTTTCCACCTTTTTCCGCAACTCATCGTCCGGGCCGGCCATATTGACTCCGCCATGCGCTTGCCAAGGATGCCAAAGATTATAGCGCCGCCGGCGGCCGCCAGCCGGAAAGCCGGGCAGCCGCCCGGCGGGCCAAAAAAAACTCCGAAGCCAAGGGGGGCGGCTTCGGAGTCAATAATCCCGGCTAGGGGGGAGCCGGGGTAGAATCGCCACTCAGGGAGTGCGAGCGGCGGGCGTCGTTCCCGACACCTAACCTTAAAGACCGGTTATCCTCGAAAAAGTTCAAGCGCCGGAATCCAGCCTAGGCCCGGTCACCAGCACCCGCGCCATGCCGGGCAGCAGGTCAAAATCGAACGGCACGGGCAAAAATTCCATCGCCCATTGCGGCGACACGTCCACCAGCGTGGGCGCGTTCTGCACATAATGCTGGAGGTTGTCGATGTGGCAATACTGCCGGTTCCAGATGTCCTTGTTCAGAATAATCAAAGCCTGCGAAGAATCGTGGGGGGACGCCTTCCAGATCAACAGCAAGGCCGGGTTGGAGCAGCCCCACACTTCAGTGATGCTTTCCTCCTGGAACACCCGGTAGTGGCTTTTGATCAAGTTGACATCGCGTATGAACGCCGTGAGATCCACGCCGGTCTCCTCCCAATCAGACGGCTTGGTGTCCACCACATGCATCTGCTTGCGGAAACCATACTCGAACCCCATCGGCATCATCACCCCCGCCGAGAACAGCGCGGAGAACAGATAGCGCTGCTTCATCGCGTCCACGTTGCCATGCTGCTCGGCGAACAGCCTGGGCGTGTCGTGGCTTTCCGCGAAGCTGATCGACGGCACGGTGGCGCGGGTCAGATGGTATTGCTCCATCAGCCAAGGGCTTTCAAAATCCCACCACTTCGAGCTGTTGAACACCGCGTCGAAGCCGGCCTGCGCGGTCTGCCGGGTCTGGTCGGGGGAGCAGCCCAAGGTCTCGGCGACAAACACGACTTCAGGATGGTCGCGCCGCACCTCCTCGATCAAGCGCTTCCAAAAGCCGGACGGAATCTGGTAGGCGGCGTCGCAGCGGAAGCCCTTGAAGCCCAGGCCGATCAAATAATCGACGATCTTCCGGCAATAGCGGAACAAGCCCTCCGGGTCGGACGAATGGTGGTGGTCGAACTGGGCCAGATCCTGCCAGACCACCTTCTGGCCGTCGTGCGTGCAGAACGGATTCGCGATGCGGCCGTTGTCCTTGGCGAACCATTCCGGGTGCTGCTTCAGCAGATCCGAGTCATAGGCGCAATGGTTGATGACCAGGTCGATCATCAAGCGCAGCCCCAGGCCCTCCGCCTCCTTGACCATCGCGCGGACTTGGGCCTCCGCCGAGTCCGCGCCGGCGCACAGCGCCGGGTTGATGGCGAAATAGTCCTGGATCGAGTAAAGGCTGCCCGAAGCACCAAGCTTCTGGATTGGATTTGTGAAAATCCAGTTGAAACCCATTTCCGCCGCCCCGGTCAGGTGGGAAGTCCAGTGATTGAAAGGGCCAGCAAGTAGGGGGAAGATATTGTAAATTCTCATGTTCAGGCCAAATTACGCTCTTTGAAGAATTTATATTCCTTAAATTGATCATCGGTCGGCACCAGGATTGCGGCGGAGCGCGCCGGTATCTCCACATCCAAATTGCCGGCCTCCATTCTTATCAAACTTTGCTCGGGGCAGAGCAGGTTTTTCATCGGCAACTGATGGTATAGGTGGGAGTGCGGGGTAAATAAGCGCTGCTTCAGAGGGGTTGCGGCATTGTTAATCAGCACCAGCGACACTTCATTCGGCTTGTCGGTGTAACGGAGGAATGCGATGGCGTCAGTGTCCAATTGGTGCCCGAGCATGATGAGCTTGCCACGGCGCAATTCGGCGCGCGACTGCCGGATCGAGATGAGCTTTTTATAAAACTCAAAGGTTTCCATGTCCCAGCGCTGCCGATCCCAAATCATCGGGCGGCGGCAATCCGGATCACCCCCACCGTCCATGCCAATTTCTTCACCATAATACACCAGAGGCACGCCGGGCAGGGTGAACTGAGCAATGACTGCCAATTGCCGCTGGGCCTTATCGGGCAGCATATTTTTCAGGCGCGGCGTGTCATGACTGGACAATATGTTCCATGAACAAAGCGCCCCGTCCATGCCGTAACCTTGATAGTATTCTTCGGCGACGGAGTTCATTTGTCGCATCGAAGCCTCCCCTCGCAACCAAGACAGCACGGCGTCGCGGAAATAGTAGTTCATCACTCCATGATACCTGTCGTCGCCATTAGTCCATTCGGCGGCGTAATTCATGACTTCCCCAATCATGACGGCGGAGGGAAACCGCTCTTGCAAGGCGAGCCGCATGGCCTTGGCGACTTCCAGGCCGAGATCGACTGCCACGTCAAAGCGCCAACCGTCCAAGCCCATCGCCAGATATTTCTGCAACACGCTGTCGCTGTTACGATAGAGGATGCCCTGCAATTCGGCGTTGTCGAGATTAAGCTCCGGCATTTGACGCAAATCGCGCCAACACTGATAACCACCATCCGGCTTGAAGGCAAAAAAGTCCTTAAAAGGTTTCTTGCCCTGTTTTGCGGCTAAAAACCAGGGGTGGATATCGCTGACATGGTTGAACGCGGCGTCCATGACCAGCCGCATATCCAAACGGTGCATCTGCTGGATCAAATCCGTCAAAGCCTCGTCGCCACCAAATTGCTCGTCGATGGAAAAAAAATCCGTGGCATCGTACTTATGGTTGGAAGGAGCGGAAAAAATTGGCGTCGAAAACACGCCCGTGGCACCGAGCTCCTGGAGGTGGCCGAGACGGTCGGCGATGCCGCGCAAATCGCCGCCGAAAAAGTCTTTGCCCCATGACGGGTTCACCGGCAGCTCATCCCAGCCCCGCCTCACATAGTCGGTTGCCCGATGGTAAGGTGCCAGCGCGAGTTTTGACTCTGATGTGTAGGGCTCCCCGATGGCGAAGCGGTCGGGGAATATTTCGTACATGACCTGGTCGGCCATCCAAAGGGGTTCGTGCATACGCTGCCTTATAATTAAGCTGTGGCTTAGTGTTTTAAATGAAATGACGGGCCAACGAGGGTTAAGTTGACTTAATGAGTGCTTTGATCTCATTCTTGATTGTCACAAAGTCGGAATAGTTAGCGGCCTGAACCCAAATCTTCATGGTTGGATTTTTGACAATATCTTGCAATAACTTCAATGCTTTGGCCTTGTCAGCGTCGCCATCGGACAAGGCGTAACACATGGCAAGATAGTACTTTTGTTCGTCATTTATACCATCCTTGTCAAAATCTTTATTTCGCTCATCCCATTTCGCCGAAGCCTTATCAATCGCTTCACGCAATTTAGATAATCCGTCTTTTTTCTTTTCCTCGTCATCAGATTGCCTTAGGGCATATCCGTAACACGCGAGGGCCGCATACGATTTGTGATTCAAATAGTTATATTTACTTAAATAGTCATATTCGTCTGCCACTTGATAAAGCTTTATGGCATCTTCATACAATCCTTGATCCGCACAAACCCTGCCTAGCCTGTAGTTTGTCTCCCCCAATCTATTGTTTCGAGAATCTTGATCCTCGTCTATAGTTAAAATCCCTAATTCTTCGTTATAATAAACAATGCTTTTGGCTAGATTTTCTTGCCCCCCTGCTTTTCGGTACGCATCGCCCATGCTAAAGAAAAACCATTTAAAGTATTGAAAGGCGAATGGGTTGCTCACTTTCGCTTTCTTTATTTCCTTCTCTATCTCTGTATAACACTCTATTGTGTCTTTGTAGCTCCCAATCGCCGTGCATGCGTTTCCCTTTTGGTATACCGCCTCCCAATAGATAGAGCCAGGCCGGTTGTCTTCGCGGCTAATCTCCATTGCTTTCTTGTACTTGTCAATGGCTTCCTCGAATTTCTCAAATTTGTGTTGGGATTGACAAGCATCGCCCCAACTCAACCAGACTCGCGCATCCAAGTTTGCAATATCGCTAAACTTGTTATCCTCCGTAAGTTTTTTATATAGAAAGCAGGCATTACGATATTTTTCCCTGCCAGCATAAGCATTTGCCAGCTTGCGAAATAGTTCATAATTCTCTGGCTTGCATTCCATGTCTTCTGGTAAAGTCATTTTTTCTTTGTCGCTTGCCAACATGCGTAGTGCTTTTGTGTAACTGAAAATTGCTTCGTCTTCAATCTCCATCCGAGCATCAGGTGTGGATGGGCCGGCCAAATAATGAAATGAATCGCCTTTTATCTCAAGGTCAAGAGCTGATAAACTGTCCTCAGGCCTGTCTTTTATGGCTTTTAGATATTTATCAATCTCCCACTTTGCTCTCTGTGATAAAGGGTGGCGTAAAGAGGGTTCATCCACATCAGCCCTTAACTTGCTCAGAGATACCAGTGATCGTTGAAAATCTAAACTATTATGGATTTTTCTGGCTTCCTCCTTGTGCGTGTCATTCAACTGCTGACGCAATTCTTTTAGGGCTGTCTCCATTTGCGATTTAAACTTGCGCTTTATCTCGTTTATGGTTTTTTCGCTGCGCACCCCTATTTCACTTCTAACTCTTGAGTCAACTATGTAAAGCTGCACCCCAAGCAATCCAACCAACAAGGCAAATATGCTATAAATAAAAGACTTCATAAAATCCAGAATATCTCGAACCTCGGCTTTAAGTTCGGTGAACTCGGAATGAATCTTGGCATCAATTTTGTCTCGAAGAATCCCGCTATCATTGATGGCTTTTTGCACTGCTCCATTTATCTCAAGATTTTTCATATTTTCCTGCGCAATCAACTGAGAGGGATCTGAAGGACGGTTCTCTTTTTGTCCTATGGCATTGTTAGAAACTAATAAAAACATACCCATGGCAAAACCCGCCCGAAACATGAATTTTCTCAATGTGACGATGTTCATAGTATCCTCTCTTAACATTCATCCAAGAACAAACAATGGCCTGAAAAATCGCAAAGCCCCCAACCGTGAGTAATGGCTGTTATAGTGAGCCATATCCAATTTCCCGGTCGGCTGCTTTAGAAAAAGCCATTCTCCACCGCGATACCTGTGCGGAGATGGAAAGCTTATTGCTGCCTCTTGTACACCCCTTTCCGTTTTCCGGGAAGCCCTCTCCCGCAACATACAGTTTTTGACGCACGGAAAAAATCGACATGCCTATACGCTTCTGTTTGATCGTTGATCGTTCCCACGCTCCGCGTGGGAACGCATCCCGTGACGCTCTGCATCACGTTTCACGCCAGCCGGCAAGTAGGCAATTCTTACCTTTGGGTGCAGGCTAAACGGGCCGCAGAGCGGCCAAGGCGGCGTTCCCACGCAGAGCGTGGGAACGAGAAAACACGCCAAAAAACAGCCCGCGAACACGGCGTCCGACACCTCGCTCGCGGGCTGAAGCCTGCTTCTACAACTAATGCGGCTTATTTCTCGCGGATAAAGTCGTAAATGTTCAAATAATCCTGCCCCGGATTCTTCCACGAATAATCGCTGCGCATCGCGTTTTTGATCGTCTCGCGGAAATCGCCGGGGAATTCGTAATAGCAGCTGATCGCCCGGCCCAAGGCGGACTCCAGCCCGGCCTCGTTGTAGTCGCGGAACACGAAGCCGTTGCGCTCGTGCAAAGGCTTCCAGGAGAAATCCTTGTCGATGACGGTGTCGGCCAGCCCGCCGACCTCGCGCACCACCGGGATCGTGCCGTAACGCAGGGCGATCAACTGCGCCAGGCCGCAAGGCTCGAAGCGGCTGGGCACGATCATCAAATCCGCGCCGGCGTAGATCAAATGGGACAATTCCTCGTTGAAGCCGATTTCGATATGGACGTCGGGGTTGTCGTTGAACTGCTGCTTCAGGCTCCAGAAGTAATTGTTGATCTGCGCCTCGGGGCTGGAGCCCAGCAGCACGAACTGCCCGCCGCGCTGCAAGGTGTAGAACAAGGCGTGGCGGATCAGCTCCAGGCCCTTTTGCGGATCGAGCCGGCCGACGAAGGCGACGATGGGCTTTTCGTTGTCGGCCAGCCACAACCGCTCGCGCAGCGCGCGCTTGTTGTCGTATTTGCCGTCGAGGTCGTCGACGCTGTAGTGGCGCGGAATCTGGTTGTCGATTTCCGGGTTCCACACCGCGTAGTCGATGCCGTTGACGACGCCGCCGAACTTGCCGTGGTGGATGTGCAAAGTCGGCTCCAGGCCGAAGCCCTGGCCCTGGTCTTTGGCTTCGGTGGCGTGGCGGGGCGAGACCGTGGTGACGAAATTGGAATACACCACGCCGGTTTTCATCAGGTTGATCGCCTGCGGGATCTGGTTGTCCCGCATGCGGTCGTAGTGGTAGTAGTACTCGGGGCGGTTCAAGCCGGTCGCTTGCAGCACTTGGCCGCCAGTCACGCCCTGGTGCTTGAAATTGTGGATGGTGAAGCAGACGCGGGGATGGCGCATCCCCAAGTGCTGGTAAATCTCGAACAAGAACACCGGGGCCAGCGCGGTCTGCCAGTCGTGGCAATGGATGATGTCGGGGTTTTTGCCCGACTTCCACAAAAACTCCATCGCCGCGCGGCTGAAGAAGGCGAAGCGCAGCACATCGTCCTTGAAGCCGTACACGCTGCCGCGGTTGAAGAAGTTGTCGGCGGAGTGCGGCTCGATGAAAAAGCACTTGCGCCCGTGGACAAAGCCGAAAAACACCGTGCAATGGATCGCGCCGCCAAACCAGGGCACCCACAGGTCGTTGAAGGTTTCGCACAAGCCCCAGATATGGTCGTAGCGCAGGCAGTCGTACTTGGGCAGGATGATCTCGACGCTGTTGCCGCGGATCTCCAGCTCGTTGCTCAAGCCGAACACCACGTCGGCAAGCCCGCCGACTTTCGCCACCGGGGCGAGTTCCGGGGTGATCTGGACAATATACATATGCGGTATGCTCGGGCCTAGATAGCGGTTTTCCGGTTCCGGGGCGTGGTAATACTCGGGTTCGGGCGGCGCTTCGGGTTCTGGCGGCGTGGCAGGCCCGGGCGGGGGTTCGGGTGCCGACTCTTCCGCCGCCTCCGCGTCTTTGATCGCGTCGCTGGCCCCTTTGAACAACTCGAATTGCGCCTCCACCTCGCGCAGCAATTCCAGCTTGGCGGCTTCGTCATGGCCGGCCTCGACGGGCAAAGGCTTCAAGCTCGCCACAAACGCGGCTTCGGACGGCAGCGGCGGCACGGCGGCGGCAGGCTCTGCGGGCGTGGGACTTTCGGCCTCCACCAAGGGCTTCGCGGCGACGCTTTGACTGTCCTTGGCCACCGTCTTGGCGGATTTTTTCTCGGCAGGCTTCACCGCCGCCGGCGCGGTTCCAGGCTTGGTCTCCGCCGACGCCGGCGCTTTCGCGGGGTTGCCCGCGGGCGCCTTCGCCGGGGCGGCTTTCTTGGCGGCGGTTTGCGCCGCCGGCGGCGTGGGTTCCTTGGCCGCAGGCGGGGTCGGCGACACGGCGGCCGGCACGGGCACGCCCGCATCCTTGCCCGTCGGAGCCAGGGTTACTGTCTGCTTCGTTTCTGAACTGGGTGTTTTTTTCGCCATGAGGCCTATTCCAAACGATTGGGGGTAAATTCTAGCGCTAGTTTAAGCCATCCACCCGCCACTGCAAACGCGGGCACCTACTTAGCGCCGCCGTCGGGTGTTTTTCTCCGTCGCGGGCTCAGGCCAGACTCTTCGTCGCCACCTCGTAAACATCCCTGGAGATGCCTTCGGTGCCCGCGATGCGCCGCAGTTGCTCGCAGATGAGGGCCTGCCGGTTTTCATCGTACCGCCGCCACTGGGTCAGCGCCGTGACCATGCGCGAGGCGATTTGCGGATTGACCGCGTTGAGGGCGATGACATGGTCGCCCAGGAAGCGGTAGCCCTCGCCGTCCGCCGCGTGGAAATTGGCCGGATTGTGCAGGCTGAACGCGCCGACCACCGAGCGCACCCGGTTCGGCGAGCGCAAATCGAACGCCGGATGCGCCAACAGCCCCCGCACCACCGCCATCGCGCCCGGCAACGGGCAGGCGGCCTGCAGCGCGAACCACTTGTCGATGACTAAGTCCTCCCGCTCCCATTGCCGGTAAAACGCCTCCAGGCAAGCCGGTTTTTCCGGGTTCCGGCTGCCTACGATGCAAGACAGGGCGGCGATCTGGTCGGTCATGTTGCGCGCCTGCTTGAACTGGCGGACGCAAAGATCGTGGGTGGCCTGTGTGTCCAGTTCGGCCAGGAAATCCAGGCAGGCGTTTTTCAGGCTGCGCCGCCCGACGGCCCCGGCGTCCAGGCAGCCGGCCTCCTCCTCGCGGTGGTTGGCCTGGTACAAGACCTCCAACTCGCCCGCCAGCGCCTCGGCGATTTCCCGCTTGACCCCGCGCCAGGCGGCATGCACCGCCCCGGGATCAATGACCTTCATCAGCGCGCTGACATAGGCTTCGGACGGCAAGGTCAACAGCAGCGCCAGGTAAGGCAGGTCGTCCCAATCCTGCGCCAGCGCCTTGCGGTAAGCCTCGACCAGGTGCGGGTCGGCCTGTTGCGGGCGCTCGCCTTCGAGAAGCTGCTCGACCCGGTTCAGGATGATCTGGCTGGCCAGGCTTTGGCCCGCGTCCCAGCGGTTGAACGGGTCGCTGTCATGGGCCAGCAGGAAAGCCAGCTCCTCGTAGCTGTGGTGCAAATGCAGGCGCGCCGGCGCGGAAAAACCGCGCAGCGCGGACACCACCGGCTTTTCCGGCACATTGACGAAACGGAAGCGCTGCTGCGCCTCCTTCACGTCGAGGACGCGGGTGGCGGGGCCAGCCTCCGCCTCGCCCTCCAGTTGCAGCGGATAATCCTGGCCGTCCGGCCCGATCAAACCCAGCGCGAACGGAATGTGCAAGGGCTCCTTCGCCGCCTGCCCCGGCGTCGGCGGGCAGCTTTGCCTCACTGTCACGCCCAAGCTGCGCGCCCTGGGGTCATACTCGGCATGGACAAACAATTCCGGCGTGCCGGCCTGGCTGTACCAGCGGCGGAACTGGCCCAGATCCACGCCGCTGGCGTCTTCCATCGCGCGGACAAAATCCTCGCAGGTCACCGCCTGGCCGTCGTGGCGCTCGAAATACAAATCCGTGCCGAGGCGGAATTTTTCCTGGCCCAGCAGCGTGTGGATCATCCGCACCACCTCCGCGCCCTTCTCGTACACCGTCAGCGTGTAGAAATTATTGATCTCCATATAGGCTTCGGGCCGCACGGCATGCGCCATCGGGCCTGCGTCCTCGGCGAACTGGCGGGTGCGCAGCAAGTCCACATCGTCGATGCGCTTGACCGCCTTCGAGGTGCGGTCGGCGGTGAACGACTGGTCGCGGAACACCGTCAAGCCCTCCTTCAGGCTCAACTGGAACCAGTCGCGGCAAGTGATGCGGTTGCCGGTCCAATTGTGGAAATACTCGTGGGCGATGACCGCCTCGACGTTTTCATAATCGGTGTCGGTGGCGGTGTCGGGCCGGGCCAGCACATACTTGGTGTTGAAAATGTTGAGCCCCTTGTTCTCCATCGCGCCCATGTTGAAATGGCTGACCGCGACGACCATGTACAAGTCCAAATCATATTCGCGCCCATAGACCTCCTCGTCCCAGGCCATCGCATGCTTCAGCGATTGCATGGCATGGCCGCACTTGTCCGCGTCCTGCGCCTCGACGAAAATTTGCAGCCTCACCTCGCGCCCCGAGCGCGTCGTGAACGCATCCTCCACCATCGTCAACTGCCCCGCCACCAGCGCGAACAAATAAGACGGCTTGGGGAACGGATCTTCCCAGCGCACCCAATGGCGGTTGCGCGTCAACGAGCCGACGGCGGCCATATTGCCGTTGGACAGCAGCACCGGATAGCGCGAACGGTCGCCGATCAAGGTCACGGTGAATTTCGCCATCACGTCCGGGCGGTCAGGAAAATACGTGATTTTGCGGAAGCCCTCCGCCTCGCACTGCGTGCAGAGCATGTCCTTCGACAGATACAAACCCTCCAGCTCGGTGTTGGCCTTCGGGTTGATCCGCGTCTCGATCTCCAGCGTGAACACCTCCACCTTCGGCACGCCGGGAATCGTCAGGCTTTCGTCGGTCAGAACATACAAGGCGGGCTTCAGCGGCTGGCCGTTGATCTTCACCGACTCCAGCTTCAAATCCTCCCCGTCCAGCACCAGCGGCGCGTTGACATTCGGACTTTGGCGGTTTTTCTGCACCGTCAGCCGCGAGGTGACGCGGGTATCCTCCGCGTCGAGGATGAACGTCAAATCGACCTGGCCCACCAGGTATTCGGGCGGGGTGTAGTCCTTCAGATAAATGGTGGGGGGGGTGGCTTCGCGCATGGTCGGGTTCCGGGCTAGGTGCGTGTGGTGGTTTGGAAGGAAGGTAGTTTAACCTGAGTTGGGTGGCCGGTGGCATCGCCTGCAACAGTGCCGGCTTGATTTTCCAGGCTTGCCATGCCAGATTGGCCCGGACGCCCGCCGCCCATCCACCCGCCCTCTTACAAAATGAAAACCGACAGCCTGTTCTACCGTCTACTGCAAGCCCAACCCACCCTGGCCTTTGAACTGGCCGGGCTGGACGTGCCGGAGCCTAGGCGTTACCGCTTCGTCTCGCAGGAAGTCAAACAAACCGCTTTCCGCTTCGACGGACTCATTGAACCGCCCGCCGACCGGCCCGACGCGCCTAGGGGCTATGTCGAAGTGCAGTTCCAGCCTGACGAGGGTTTCTATCCGCGCTTCCTAAGCGAAATCCTGCTGCACCTGCGCCAATATCCCGACGCCCATTCTTGGCAAGCCGTGGTCATCTACCCCAGCCCAGCGGTCGAACGGCTGACCCCGGCGACCGACCCTTTCCTGATTCTGCCCAACTTGCACCGGGTTTACCTGGATCAACTGCCTCTGCTGGACAGCCCCAACCCGAAGCTTTGGCTAATCGCGCTGATCGTCGCCGAAGCCGGAAAAATCGCCCCCATCGTGCGGAAAGTCCAAGCCCACCAGGCCAGCCGACCTGCCGACGGCATCGACTGGCTGGATTTGCTGGAAACTATCCTGGTCTATAAACTGCCGACATTCACCCGCGAGGAGATTAAAAAGATGCTCAATTTTAACGACGTTGAATTGAAACAGACCCGCTTTTACCAAGACGTGTTCGGAGAGGGGCGCGAAGAAGGCCGCGTGCAAGGCGAAGCGGCGCTGTTGCTGCGCCAGTTGGAACGCAAATTCCGCCCGCTGCCCGAATCCGCCCGCCAGCGCGTCGCCACCGCCGACGCCGAAACCCTGCTGGCCTGGGGCGAGCGGCTGCTGGATGCCAACAGCTTGGACGAAGTTTGGGGTTAAACAGCAACAAATCAAGTTCAGGCTTAACACCGGCAGGTTCACCTATGAATAATCCGACCATGCGTTACTTCCAAGCGCAAGACATTATCCACCTCGCCATCACCGACGAGGAGGAAATGGAAAGTCTCGAACTAAGCCCGAACATCACGGCGGAGCTTAATGCGGAGGGTGATTTGGTTGGCATGGAGATATTAAAAGCCAGCACCTTCCTGCGGGATTTTATTTTAGAAAGCACTCAGGCAAAGCTGTTGCAATTAAAGCAATCGGTGAAAACCGCCCGGTAGCCGGGCGGGCAAACGAATGGCGGACACTGGGTTCGCTGCGCCGTAGCTGGCAGGTTAGTTGTACGGCAGCGGATACTTTTGGATTTCCTGGTTCCCACTCGCCGGGTCAAAGCCATGATAAGAAAGCTGCGCTTTGCCTTGAATGCTAAGGCGAACATTGACGGAGCGCCAAGCCCCAGCTTGGCCTTGGGTTGGCCGACGCCAGGCTGGGGCTTGGCGTTCCAACGAGAGGAACCAGAAAAACAGGTTTTAAAAGTCCCGCTTTAGGCGGGTGGTTTGCATGCGTCAACACAGAGAGGTGTCAGCAATGGCTTGGTTAATGGGCTTGGTCGTGTCGGGTGTGGCGGGTTTTTTTAGGTTGAGCGGGGAGCGGCGGGCAAGCGGTGCCAACCGCCCTGTCCTGGCTGGCAATGCCAGGATGGCGGGGCTGCGCAGGGATGGGGCGGGGGTGGGCGTCCGCCTGCTGATAGCCCTGCTGGCAGGCGCGGGAGCCTTGCATGGGGCTGCCGCACAAGCTGAACTCTACTCCATTACAGACCTCGGCAGCTTGGGTGGAAACTACACCAACGCCTATGGGATCAACAACGGTGGTCAGGTTGTCGGATTCGATATGACTAAGGGCAAAATCCATGCCTTTTTGTACAGCGGTGGCATCATGAGCGACCTCGGCACTTTGGGTGGAACTTATAGCGAAGCTAAGGGCATTAGCAATAATGGACAGATCGTCGGGGTTTCCAATGTCATAGGGGATGCCACATATCATGCCTTCATGTATAGCGGCAGCATCATAAGCGACCTAGGTACTTTGAGCGGAGCCAGTAACAGCTACGCCTATGGGATCAATAATAGCGGGCAAATCGTTGGGGTTTCTGACCCACATGCTTTTTTCTATAGCGGTGGTGTCATGAGTGATCTCGGCACCTTGGGTGGAACCCATAGCATCGCCTATGGAATAAACAACAGCGGGCAAATCGCTGGATATTCCGATATCGCCGGCAATGTAGCATCCCATGCCTTCCTGTACAGCGGCGGCATCATGAACGACCTTGGCACCTTGGGTGGGGCCTATAGCTACGCCTATAGTATCAACGACAGCGGGCATGTCGTCGGGTGGTCTCAAACCAGTGATGCCGCACACCACGCCTTTCTGTACAGCGGCGGCGGCATGAGCGACCTCGGAACCTTGGGGGGCAGCGCAAGCTCAGCATTGGGTATCAACGCCAGCGGGCAGGTCGTCGGGTTTTCCGATGTCGCCGGAGATGCAATCTACCATGCCTTCATCTACAACGGAGGCATTATGACCGACCTCAATACCCTCTTGGTTTCCAATGACGCGGCTTGGATTCTCTATAAAGCTACAGCAATAAATGATGCTGGTCAGATTACGGGAACAGGCATCACTAATGGACATACTCATGCTTTTTTGCTATCACCGATTACATTGGAAATCATCGATCCACTTTGCGCTGCCCAAACGACTTGCTCCACCGCTAAATTCCTCACTCAACAAAATGGCATGCTGCGTTTGACCCAAAACCCGGCGACGTTAATGCAGGCCAATGTGCAGCGCGACGGAACCGCAGCGGATGGCACAACCCTCATGTTATTGCGGATGCGCAGCGACAACCCGGTGACGTTCAAACTGAAACCGGAAGACGGTTCCACGCCTACCGAACAAGCCAACTGTCTTTGGGGACGTTTGGAGAGCTTGGACGGTTCCGCCGGTTCGTGCAAAACCCTCACCGTGCAGCCGCAAGACGTGCCGAATGTCGGCAAAGTGGTTTTCGCGGTGTTCCATGCGCCGGACGGCGTGCCGCAAACCTCCAGCGCATCCTATCAAGTGACTCGAAATCTCACCGTCGAAGCGGCCAGTAGTTCGGCGACCGCCAACCAGAGCTTAAGCTTGCAAGCCCCGCCGGTTATTTTGATCCATGGCGTATGGAGCAGCGCCAAGGCGTGGAGAATGCCCATTCAAGGAATGACGACAGGATTTGAGAATAACCTAAGAGGGCTAGGGCTTGACGTGTATTTGGTCGATCATAGCCAAATTGGACAGTCCGCCAGTTCGTTTGACCCCAATGAAAATGCCCAGGTATTTCAGCAAGTCGATAGTTTGACAGGCATCGCCAAAGATGGGGTTCGCAGCAAAGGGAACCATGGCTTGGCGATTACCCAAGTCGATGTGGTCGGCCACAGCATGGGCGGCTTGATCGCCCGCGCCCGTACCGTCGCCAAAGTCGGCTTGGCCTATAAACGTCCCGACAACGGCTGGCAAGGGGATTTCCACAAGATCATCACGATTGGTACACCGCATCGTGGCACACGGTTGGCAGATACTTTGGTGGAAAATAACTGTCAGACAACTGCCAATATTAAAGGTAAACTTGCTTGTATGACGTTAGGGAGGCCGACATTGCAGGAATTTTTTGCCTGCATCCACAGACCCATAGGCCCAGCGGTGCTAGGTTTTCAAACCGGCAGTGTACCAATTCAGAACATCGGGGCAACCGCCGCGCCAAGCTCCGCTATCATCGGCATCGCCCCCGAAACATCACATTCGGAAGACCAACTAAATGACATCATGCGTTGGTTTTTAGTGAATGCTACGGTAGACGGATTGCTGGGCGGCAACGGAAATCACGACACTATCGTCCCCTTTTCTAGCCAAGCAGGTGGGATTCTGAATAGCGCCACCACGCAAATTGCTGGAGTTGTCCATGCGGATTTGGGTGGAGATGTAGGCGAAACCCAGTCCGCCAATGTGTTCAATCGCGTAAAAGCCTTGCTGCTGGCACCAGCAAGGTCTTCGCCATTCGCCCATTTCGCCGGCTTGGAAAGTGGCGGAATCTATAACAGCCTCAGACAGTGCCCCGCCGCCGCCTTGTCAACCTCAGAACCGATGCCCGCCGATTTGGCGATTACGATGCTGCCCGCTCCTGGAACCGTGGTCACACCTGGTCAGGTCGTGACCTTGACCTTCGACGTGGCCGGAGGCCCTGCTCCTGGGGAAGGACTTTTCGTCGTGGATGAAACTTTGCATCATATCAGTGGCTCACCTCCATATTCGCTAGACTACACCGTGCCGAAGGGTCGTGCCGGAATAATCTCAATAGTCGTTTTTGCTTTCGGCTCCCAAAATTATGCGGCGGAAACTTCGCTGAAAGTGTTGCCTGCGCAAGCGCCGACACAACTGACGGCGACGCCCGCCAGCCTGCGCCTGGCCCAGCAGAATGCGAGCTTCCCGCTGGCGATCACGGGCGTTTACGCCGACGGCAGTCAAATCGACCTGACGGCGGCGGAGGCGGGCACGAGCTACGCGACGCAAAGCGGCAACGCCAAAGTGGTGTCGGTTTCCGCCGCCGGCCTGGTCACGGCGCGGGCTACGGGTCAGGATGCGGTCGTCGCCAGCAACAGCGGCAAGACCGCCACCGTTGCGGTCACGGTGAACATCACCAACCGCGCGCCAGTCATCCAGATTGAAGGCGGCGTCAATTTGAGCATGAGACCGGGCGAGATCAAGACGCTGGCGGTCAAAGCCACCGACCCGGAAGGCAACGCCGTCGCGTTGTCGCTGCTTGAGCCGCCCAAGTTCGCGGCCTTGGGTGGCCACTTCAACAATGCCAGCAGGCTGGTATTGGAGCCTTTGCCCGCGGACATCGGCACACATAGTTTCCACATTTACGCGCTCGACAACGGGAATCCGCCCTTGGGCACCACTGCCGCCATCCGGGTTCAAGTGGGCACGTGGCCTGCCAATAAATCCCCTAATGATTAAATCCCCCCCCAATCATCCAGGCCTGCTGGCCAATGCCATTCTATGGCTGTTGTCGCTGGCCACCGCCATCGCCTTATTTGTCCCGGTTTCTCCAAACATGCCCGGGGCCGGCCTTGATCCGTCATGGCAATATGGAATAAACCAGGCGACGGCCCAGGGGCTTGCCTTTGGCAAGGACATGATTTTCACCTATGGCCCCTATGCGTCCATTTCGACGAAATCATACCACCCGTCCACTGATTTCATGATGGTGGGGGGCGGTTTGTATCTTGCCTTTGCCTATTGGGCATGCCTTGTCATTTTAATGCAAGGCGTCCGCAGGCTTTGGATTCTGGCGGTTTGCGCTTTGCTCATCGGCTTGGGATACAGGCACGACCCTTTGCTGTTTTCGCTGCCATTACTGGTCGGATTGGCAAGCTTTAAGAGCGTGTCAGCCAAACACGGAGGGCTGGTCGACAGCAACGCGCTGCCCTGGTCTGTGGCATTGCTGTTTTCGCCGCTGGGCCTGCTGCCACTCGTCAAGGGCAGCCTGCTGCTCCTGTGCGGCGCGGTGGCCGCCCTAGGCTCGGTGTTTTTTTTGAGCAGCCAACGCCGGCTGCCCGCGGCCATATGCCTGGTTTCCCCTTTGGCCGCGCTGCTGTTTTTCTGGAGCGCGTCGGGACAATCCTTGACAAACTTGCCAAGCTATTTTATTGGCATGGCACCTATAATATCCGGCTATAGCGAAGCCATGGCCCTTGACGGCAGCTTTGGCGAAATAGTTTTGTATGTGATCGCCTGCGCGGTTATATTGCTGACCATTTCCCTTCAATCGCAAACCAGCCCCGCCGCCAAACTATTTCTTTTTTGCGTGTATTTTGTGTTTCTATTTCTTTCCTTCAAGGCGGGTTTTGTCCGCCACGACAGCCACGCCCTTATTGCCGGCGGCTCCATCTTGCTGGCGGCACTGCTGCTGCCCTTTATCCTTGACGCCTGGCCGAGCCTTCCGGCCATTGTTTTTGCTCTGTTGGCCTGGTCTTGCATTGACCGCCACTATATCCAAACATCGCCCAGGAGGGTGGTTGACACTTTCCAGTCGACTTTTTCATCATTGTGGCACGGCACCACCCGCCGGGCCAACGACAGAAACTGGCCAAGACTTGAGTTCGACGCGGCGCGAGACTGGCTTCGGCAGCAGGCGTCGTTTCCCCTATTGCAAGGCACGACAGACATCTACTCTTTCAATCAATCTTATTTGATCGCCTCCGGCAATGACTGGTCGCCCCGCCCGATACTTCAAAGCTATTCCGTCTACACGCCCGAGCTGGCCGAAGCCAATAGGCAACACCTCCTCGGCGGGCGCGCGCCCGAGAATATTATTTTTCGCGTCGAGCCAATTGACAAAAGGCTCCCCGCCACCGAAGACGGGGCAAGCTGGCCCGTGCTGATGGCCGGTTACCACCCCGTCCGCCTGGCGCGTGATTTTTTATTTCTCCAAAAAAACGCAACCGCCGGCGGGGACGGAGAACCGCCGCCGCTGGCCAGCGAAAAACACGCTTTCGGAGAGCGCGTGCCTTTGCCGCGCCCAGGCCAAGCCCTCTTTGCCCAGGTCGAGATCAAGCCCACGCTGCTGGGGCGCATGGCAGGCATTTTATTCAAGCCCAGCCAAATCCAGATCACGCTGGATCTGGACAATGGCACCCAAAAGCAGTACCGCCTCATTGCCGGGATGGCCAAATCAGGCTTCTTGATCTCGCCGCTGATTGAAAGCGCCGGCGAATTCGCCATGCTGTACGGCCCAAGCGATGATTTGGCCCACAAACGGGTCCAGTCGATGACCATTGCGCCGCGTGATGGCGCGACCGTGCTGTGGGAGCAAGAATACACGGTCACGTTCAGCCAAATCGACGTGCCCCTCCACCCCGGCGGCCAGTCAACACCCTCTGCGTTTTAAACATCTGACGGCGCGTTTCCAGGCTTTTGCTTGGCGGTGGGGCGGCCATAATCGCCCGCCTAGCCAGGCCCGGCCTCCACCCGCCTAGGCAAACCGATTAACCCGCCTGTAACATATCCGTCATACCATCGCCCTTTTAGCCTGAAGCGAGAACCGAAACATGCCCGAAATCAATGTGCTAGTCGTGGAAGACGAGGACGCCATCCGCGAGATGCTGGCCCTGGTGCTGGAGCAGGCCGAGCTGTCTGTGCGCACGGCGGCGGATGCGCAGCAGGGCCTGGCGCTGCTGGCGGAAAAATCGCCGGATCTGATCTTGCTGGACTGGATGCTGCCAGGCATCAGCGGCGTGGAATGGGCCAGGCGGCTCAAAAAGGACGAGGTGTACCGTGAAATCCCCATCATCTTGCTGACCGCGCGCGGCGAAGAGGAGGACAAGGTGCGCGGCTTCGACGTGGGCGCGGACGATTACATCACCAAGCCGTTCTCGCCGCGCGAACTGACCGCCCGCATCCGCGCCGTGCTGCGGCGGGCCGGCAAGTTCGGCAAGGGCGGCAAGATCGAACTCGGCGGCATCTCGCTGGACGTCGAGCAGCACCGCGTCAACGTCGGCCCCGCCGAGTTGGCGGTGAGTCCCACCGAGTACCGCCTGCTGGAGTTTTTCCTGACCCATCCCGGCAAGGTCTACAGCCGCACCCAGCTCCTCGACCAGGTTTGGGGGCGCAGCACCTATATAGAAGAGCGCACGGTGGATGTGCATATCCGCCGACTGCGCAAGATCCTGGCCGACCACCGCCGCGAGGAGCTGATCCAGACTGTGCGCGGCTTCGGCTATCGCTTCTCGGAAACGGCCTGAGCCATATGGAAAGCCCCTGGCGCGCGGAATTTTTCTGGCTGGCGCTGCTGGCCTTCGCCGGGCTGTTTTTCGGCAAGACCACCGGGCTGTATGTCATCGGCGCGTGCCTGGCCGTGCTGGCCTATCTGATCCGGCAGCTTTACCATATCAACCGGATCACGCTGTGGCTGCGCGCAGGCGGCAAAATCCCGCAGGGCAGCGGCATCTGGGAGGAAATTTACTATCTGATTTATCGCCTCAGACGGCGCAACAAGAGCCGCAAAAAGCGGCTGGTGGAAATGCTGGAGCGCTTCCGCACGGCCACGGCGGCGCTGCCGGACGCCACGGTGGTGCTGGGGCCACGGGACGAGATCGACTGGTTCAACGAGGCGGCAGGCCGCCTGCTGGGGCTGCGCAAGGGCGACATCGGCCAGCAAATCAGCAATTTGCTGCGCGCGCCTAAGTTCGCCGAATTTTTGCGCGCCCGCAACTACGCGGCCACCGTGGGCATCGCCTCGCCTGTGGTGGAGAAAGGGCAGTTGGAAATCCGCGTCGTGCCCTACGGCAAGGATATGCGTCTGCTGATCGCCCAGGACGTGACCCAGCTCCGCTTCATGGAGCGGGTGCGCAGCGATTTCGTCGCCAACGTCTCCCACGAGTTGCGCACGCCGCTGACGGTGCTGCGGGGCTATGTGGAAACGCTGGGGGACGCCGGCGAAGCGTTGCCGGAACGCTACCAGAAAATATTCCGCCGCATGGAAGAGCAGACCACGCGGATGCAGAAGCTGATTGACGGCCTGCTGGCGCTGACCAAGCTGGAGTCGGGGGCGCAGGCCGATTTGAAACGGGTCTGCGCCGCCGCGCTGTTGAAAACCGTGTGCGACGAGGCGCGCCTGCTCCAGCAAGACGGGCAAAGCCTGGAGTTGCGACTGGAATCCGGCGCGGATCTGTTAGGCTTGGAGGCCGAGTTGCGCAGCGCATTTTCCAATCTGGTCCTTAACGCCTTAAAATACGCACGGGGAGATAGCGCGGTGACGGTGCTATGGCGGGACGAACCGGGCGGAGCCGCGCTGGACGTGGAAGATGACGGACCCGGCATCGCCGCCGAACACTTGCCCCGCCTCACCGAGCGTTTTTACCGGGCCGACGCGGGCAAAAGCGGCGCGGGCCTGGGGCTGGCCATCGTCAAGCATGTGCTGACCCGCCACGAAGGCGAGCTAAAAATCGCCAGCAGCCCGGGCAAAGGCAGTTGCTTCAGTTGCCGGTTCCCGGAAAAGCGCCTGCTGCGAAACCGGGCCTGAACCCGGCGCCAAGGGGTTGGAACCGCGCTTCTCAGCGCGTTGCCCGCCCTGCGGACTACAAAGGGATTTGCAATACCGGCGGCTTGCCTATATCATTTAGGCTGTAGTTAATTTCGTGAAAAAATGTTGCATTATTGTCACAGGAGTCACACCATGTTGAAGAAACAAGTTTTAGCCATGGCCTTCACCGGCCTTTCGGCATTCACCAGCGTCCAGGCGGCTGATGAATTCCTTGACGACCGTTTTTACGCGGCCCCCTTCGGCACCTTCGTCGGCACCGCCGGCAACCGCAACGCTTCTGACGGCTGGGGCGGCGGCTTGGCGATCGGCAAGATCATCAACGAATACTTCAACGTCGAAGTCAAGGGCTATTGGCAGAACTACCAAGGCCGCGCGCCCGGCTATTACGGCCGCACCAACGCCGATCTGATCGGCGGCACCATCGACCTGCAATACTTCTTCTTCCGCGACACGTTCTCCCCGTACGCCGTCGTGGCCCTCGGCGGTCAGAGCAACAGCGTGCGCGCGGCGGACATCAACGTGGCGGTTCCCGCCAACTTCAACCGCAGCATCCGCTACCCCAGCATCAGCAACTCCTCGTTCGTCTTCGAAGCGGGCGGCGGCGCCACCTACGAGCTGGCCGACAACTTCCTGCTGCGCGCCGACATACGCTACCGCCTGGACACCGCGCCTAGCTCCGTGGAGGCGAATCTGCCGAACTACACGTATATCGGCAACAACCTCACCAACCGCATCAGCAACCGCCACAATGACGTGCTGAACGACTTTCTCGTCAACGTCGGCTTCGTGATCCCCTTCGGCGACAAGCCGCAGCGCGCCGTGGTCGCCCCGCCGGTCGCGCAGCCGGAATGCTCCACCCGCGACAGCGACCACGACGGCGTCAACGATTGCGACGACAAGTGCCCCAACACCGCCAAGGGCATGAAAGTCGACGATTTTGGCTGCCCGATCCGCATCGAGCTGAAGGGCGTCAACTTCAAGTATGACTCCGCCGAGCTGACCAGCAGCGCCACGGCGATCCTGGACAAGGTGGCCGTGGATCTGGGCGCCTACTCGGTGAAGAAGAACATCGAAGTCAGAGGCCACGCCAGCAGCGAAGGCAGCAACGAGTACAACCTGCGCCTGTCGCAGCGCCGCTCGCAGTCGGTCGCCGACTACCTGAAGCGCAAAGGCGTCGCCAACAAGCTGATCGCCAAAGGCTACGGCGAAGAGTACCCGATCGCCGACAACAACACCGAGGCCGGCCGTGAAAAGAACCGCCGCGTCGAACTGGTGTGGACGGGCGAGTAACACAACCCAGCGGGGGCGGCCAGAGTCCGCCCCCAAGCAATTCCAGCAAACCCGCTCAAGTAGCGGGTTTGCCGTTTCCAGCCCCGTAAAACCCCACCTCCAAGCGTTGCCACCATGAAGACAAAACCCATCCTACTCGCAGCGGCCCTGCCCGCCCTGCTCGCGACCGGCGCGGCCCTGGCCGACGGCCCGAGGAACTACCTGTACATCGTCGGCTCGACCACCGTCGCGCCGTTTTCCGAAGACGTGGCCAAGCACATCGCGAAAAGCGCCAAGCTTAAGCCGCCGCTGTTGGAGTCCAACGGCACCAACGGTGGGTTCACCCTGTTTTGCGAAGGCGTGGGCATGGACTACGCGGACATCATCAACGCCTCCCGGCCCATCAAGCCATCGGAATTCGCCACCTGCCAGAACAACGGCGCGGGGGAACTGCTGGAAGTGAAGGTCGGCTATGACGGCATCATCATCGTCAACGACAAGAAGGCCAAGCCGATAGAGCTGACCCGCAAGGAACTCTACCTGGCCCTGTCCAAGCACGTGCCAGACCCGGCCTGCAAGCAGCAGCCGTCTTGCGACACCCTGGTCGCCAACCCGTATAAAACCTGGAAGCAAATCAACCCGGCCCTGCCGGATGTGAAGATCGAGGTGTTTGGCCCGCCGGTCAGCTCCGGCACGGCGGAAGTGTTCGCCGAGGCCGTCACCGAGGTGGGCTGCGACAGCTATCCGGCCCTGGCCGCCAAGCGGGCGAAAAATCTGAAGGAATACAACCGGATTTGCCACAATTTGCGCGAAGACGGCGTTTATTTCGAAGAGACCAGTGAAAACATCCCCAGCCAGCTGGAAACCCGGCCGAACGCCGTCGCCATCCTCAATTACAGCCGGTTCAAGGAAAATACCGCCCGCCTGCAAGCGGCGAAGCTGGACGGCGTGCTGCCCAGCTATGACAGCATCGCCACGATGACCTACCCGGTTTCGCGGCCTTTGTATTTTTACGCGAAGAAGGCGCATGTCGACCGGATACCCGGCTTCAAAGCCTACCTGGCCGAATTCACCAATGACAAGGCCGTGGGGCCGAAAGGCTACTTGCTGGCCAAAGGCCTGATCGCCATGCAACCGCAGGAGCAAAAAACCTTCGCGGCGAATGCGAAGGAACTCAAAGCCATGACCTTGGACGCCGCCGACCGCAAGCTGTGACCTCCGCGCCGCGGCCGCTTCGCTCGAAGCGGCCGCGCCGTCACCGCGACGAGCCGTAATACCGGTAGCGGTACCACAGGCGGCCCAGCATCTCGTGCAGCGCATAATAATTCATTTGCAACGCCGAGGCCCTCGGAATCCAATCCATCCAACACCCCGCCGCCCCTCCGGCGGCCATCGCGCCCAGCGGGGCCGGGACCACCCGCATGCCCGCCTGCTCGAACGCCTCCACCGCCCGCGGCATGTGCCAGGCATGGGTGACCAGCAAAATCTCACCGATACCAACGCCCTTCAACAAGCGGCTTGAATACAAGCCATTCTCGTAAGTGTTGACGCTCTTCCCTTCCGTCCAATTCACCTCCACGCCAAACTCCTTGAGGATGGCCCTCATCAACTCGGCCTCGGGAATCTCCCCGTCACCCGCCGAACCGCCGCTGGCCAAAACCGGCAGCCCGGTTTTCTTATGCAGCCAGGCGGCATAGCGCAGCCTTTCCAAACCCAGACCGCTCATGGTGTCGCCGCCAAATTCCAGGGTGTCGCGGCGGCGGTCCGCGCCCAGCACCACGATGGCTTCGGCGGCGAGGTGTTCAAGCGCGGCCGGTGGATAAATTTCGAGCTGGCCGCGCAGCCAAACGGAGGTGGCGGAAATGCTGGACAGGTATAAAGACCCCAGGCCCAGGATGAAAAAAAACAGGTGCAGCCGGGTTCTATGCAGCAGCAGGGCCAGCAACAGCAAAACAATGGATGAGCCTGGAGGCAGCAACAGCAGCGGCAACACGGAAAGCAGATTGGGCTGGGACATGGCAAAACCTCGGCTGGGTTGGGCTGAAAGGGGGCCAGCCGCCTAGCCTGCTTCGGCGAGCAGCCGGGCGGCCATGTCTTCGGCCTGGCCGAGATACCCTCCGCCAAACAAATTCAAATGATTGACAATATGGTAAAGATTATACAGATGCCTGCGCATTCGATAGCCTTCGTCCAAGGGCAAAGCGTCGCGGTAGGCGGCAAAGAAATCCCCGCCAAAACCGCCGAACAATTCCGTCATCGCGACATCGGCCTCGCGGTCGCCATAGTAACAAGCCGGATCGAAAACCACTGGCTGCCCGGACTCGTCCGCCGCGTAATTCCCGCCCCACAAATCCCCGTGCAATAGCGAGGGCCGCGGCTGATAGCCGGTGAAAAAAGCCGGCAGGCGCTCCAGCAGTTTCTCCCCGTCACGTTGCAGTCTGCCGCGATACCCGTGGGATTCGGCCAATTGCAACTGGTATCCCAAGCGCTGCCCGCGCCAGAATTCAATCCAGCTTTCGCCGCGTGGATTAGGCTGCGGCGTGGAACCTATCGTGTTGTCGCGATGCCAGCCGAAAAACGGCTGGCTTATCTTGTGCATCGCCGCCAGGCGCTGTCCCAGCATGCGGTCGCAAGCGCCGCGCCCGGCCCGCAACGACAGGTTTTCCAACACCAGCCACGCCCGCCCACAGGCCACCCCGCAACAAACCGGCAGCGGCGCGCGCACCGTTCGGCTCGCCGCGATCTCGCGCAAGCCTTCGGCCTCGGCTTCGAACATGGGCAGCAATTCTTGCCGGTTCAACTTGACGAAATAGGCTTGGGTTTCGCCTTCCAGGCGGTAGGCGGAATTGATGCAGCCGCCGCCGATGGCAGCGGCGTGGCGCAGCGTGAAGGGCTCGCCAGTGGCTTCGCTGATGGCCTGTGCGATGGACTGGAAAAGGCCGGTGTCCGCCATATTATGGTTTTACATAACGGGCAATGGCAAAAACGAGACCAATCACACCGACAAACCAGCTTAATATCTTCCATGTCTGGGCGCTTATTTCCTTGTGCAGAGCTGCTTCCAAATTTACCATATCGGATTTTGTCGCCATCACGCTTACAATATGATCCAACGTCTTGTCAGCAACGGCGAGATCCCGTTGAATCAGGCTGACATTGGCTTGCATGGCTTTTACGTCGGCCTCGAGGTTGGCTACGCGCCTGAGTAAATCTGCCATACCACCATCGCCTCCACTGGAATCGCCTGAATCACCGTTATTCATTCCGCCTGATGGAAAGCGGCCAGCAAGTACTTTGCCCATCACTTTTCCCCTAGCTCATCATCGTAAAGCTCGATATAGCCGCACTTTTGGCAAGCCCAAATGTTCAGAATAGCCTAATCCAAGGTTGACAATGCTTCCCCCTTCCTTATGGTAGGCAAGAGAAGGTATATAATAAGACAAGAAACCTGACTCCTCGGGCTTATTCTGTTGCAATAGGCCACAGCCATTGATGCATGTTTTTTCGCCCGTTGTTTTATCAATTGGCATATTGATTTCCTGTGTCAGATATCTTGCTCGCTCAACTATTGCAATGCTCAGCTATGAGGGAATACGGATAATGTGTTAAGCCAAAGCCCCCCCATGAAACACCAACTGCCCCAAAAACTCGTCGCCCTGCTCCAGGCACTCGATCCGGGTGATCCCCGCGTTGGCGACTTTGATATGGAAAAGATTGTTCAGCGGGATGTCCAAGATGTACGCCATCACCATGCGGATGACGCCGGCATGGCAGACCAGCAACAAATGCTTGCCGGCGTGGCGGTTCAGGATGTCGTTCCAGGCGGTGACGATGCGGCGCTGGAAATCGGCCAGGCCCTCGGCGTCCTCCGGGCGGTTGTTCATCGGGTCGCGGTAGAAGCGCTGCAACAGCCCCGGGTCGTAGCGGGAAATTTCCTCGTGGGTTTTGCCCTGCCAGGCGCCGAAGCCGATTTCCTGGAGCCTTTCGTCCACTTCCAGCGGAATGCCATGGCGTTCGCCCAATTCCTCGGCGAAGGCCAGGCAGCGGCTCAACGGGGAGCTGACAATCACCTGCCAGGGGTGGTGCTTGCCCACCGCCCGCCGCATCTGCTCCCAGCCGGTGGCGGACAGCGGGTCGTCCATCTGCCCCCGGTAGCGGCTGCCGCCGACCGGCTCGCCGTGGCGGATCAAGTCGATCAGCGTGGTAATCCTTTCCTCGGTGATCACAGTTGCCGGACCTTGTCCAGTTCCAGCCGGGCCAGCCGGACGGCTTCGCGCACCCGCTTCGGGGCCGTGCCGCCGACCAGGTCGCGGGAGGCGACGGAGCCCTGCAAAGTCAGCACGTCAAACACGTCGGCGTCGATGCCGGGCGAAAATTGTTGCAACTCGGACAAGGCCAGCTCGGACAAATCGCGCCGGGTGTCCACCCCCAGCCGCACCGCCTTGCCGACGATTTCGTGGGCGTCGCGGAAGGCCACGCCTTTGCGCACCAGATAGTCGGCCAGGTCGGTGGCCGTCGCAAAGCCCTTCTTCGCCGCCGCCTCCATCGCCGGGCAATTGGGCTGGATGTGCGGCACCATGTCGGCGAAGGCGCGCAGGCAGTGCTTCAGCGTGTCCGCCGTGTCGAACAGCGGCTCCTTGTCCTCCTGGTTGTCCTTGTTATAGGCCAGAGGCTGGCTTTTCATCAACGTCAGCAGCGCGAACAAAGCCCCAAAAACCCGGCCGGTCTTGCCGCGCACCAGCTCCGGCACGTCCGGGTTTTTCTTCTGCGGCATGATCGAGGAGCCGGTGCAAAACTTGTCCGGCAGGTCGATGAAGCCAAACTGGGCCGAAGTCCACAGGATCAGCTCTTCCGAGAAGCGCGACAAGTGCATCATGACCAGCGCCGCCGCGGCGGTGAATTCGATGGCGAAGTCGCGGTCGCTAACGGCGTCCAGGGAATTGGCCGAGGGCCGCGAGAAGCCCAGCAACTCGGCGGTCAAGGCCCGGTCCAGCGGATAGCTGGTGCCTGCCAAAGCCGCCGAGCCCAGGGGCATCACATTGACGCGCTTACGGCAATCGGCGAGGCGTTCGCGGTCGCGGGCCAGCATTTCAAACCAGGCCAGCAGGTGGTGGCCGAAGGTGACGGGCTGGGCGACCTGCAAATGGGTGAAGCCGGGCATGATGGCGTCGGCCTTGCGCTCGGCCAGGTCGACCAGCGCGGTTTGCAGGCGGATCAACTCCTCCGTGATGAGGTCGATCTCGGCGCGCAGCCACAAGCGCACGTCGGTGGCCACCTGGTCGTTGCGCGAGCGGCCCGTGTGCAGCTTCTTGCCGGCCTCGCCGATGCGGTCGGTCAGCCGCGCCTCGATGTTCATATGCACGTCTTCCAGCTCGACCGCCCAGAAAAACCCGCCCTCCTCAATGTCGGCGAGGATGCCTTCCAAGCCCTCGACAATCGCCCTGCATTCCTTGTCGGTCAGGATGCCGATGCGCTCCAGCATGGTGGCGTGGGCGATGGAGCCCTGGATGTCGAACGGGGCCAGGCGCTGGTCGAACCCGACCGACGCGGTGAAGGCTTCCACGAAAGCATCGGTCGCCTCGGTGAAGCGTCCGGCCCAGGGTTTGTTTTCAGTGCTCATGGCGTCTCCTTGTTGTTAATGCGCTGGCACGCATTATAACCGCTATGTCCGCCGCTTCGGATAAAAACGGGCCATCCCCGGCCCTAGCCGCGAAGCCTGCTGAAGGCCGCGATGTTGATCCGGATCAAAAACTGCGTTTCAAAATCTGCTAAAATCCCCTCCGCCCAATGAGGCAACACCCCAGACATCCAACCCCAACACTAAAAAGAAAGAGGCAAACGCATGTCGCTCATTACCTGGACGAAAGAACAGTTCGGCACCAACGTCACCGTCGCCGACGACCAGCACAAGGTGCTTTTTGGCATGTTGAACGATCTGCACGACGCCGTCCCCGGCGGCGACCGCGCAGTCATCGGCGCGAAACTCGACACCCTGGTCAACTACGTGGTCGATCATTTCGCCGAAGAAGAACGCCTGATGACCGAGACCGGCTATCCCGGCTACGACGCCCACAAGGCCGAGCACACCAAGCTGCTGGAGACCTGCGGCGGCGTGGCGGCGAAATTCCACGCCGGCGAATTGGAGATCACCCAGGACACCACCGCTTTCGTCAAGGACTGGCTGGTCAGCCACATCCCCAATGTGGACCAGCACTACGGCCCGCACCTGAACAGCAAGGGCGTCAACTAAGCGCTGCTGATTGAAGTCCGACCGGCGCGGGGAAGCGTTCCCGCGCCAACTACCCGCCGCAGTTTCTTTCCGCCCCGCCATCCGGCCGATTCGCACGCATCCAATCCACCCCGTGGCCGCGGCCTACGCGCTTTGTCGGCGCAGGGCGGTCTTTGGCTGCCCGGAAGGGCGTCGCATCACCTAAGCCCAGCCTTTTCCTATCTGGCCGGCCATCGTGGCCTGGACGCCAACGACGGCGGTGTTATTGAGCAAGGCGCTCGCCAAGGTCTTGACGGCGGAGTCGGGGCTGGCGAAATCAAAGCCGACGACGGCATGGTAGGGGTTGCCCAGGAAGGCGACATTGACTTGCATGGAAACTTTGCCGCCGCTCAACACGTCCAGCTTGCCTTCAAATTCGGCAGACTTGATGTCTATGACACCGCCCAGCCCCTTGTCCACGATCCACTTGCCCGCTTGTTTAGCGCCGGCCGTGGCCGTTTCAAACCCAGTGACAACCGTACTAGCCAACTGCACCGTTTTGACCGCGGCTTCGCGCTGGCCCCAATCCACCGCCACTTTCAGCCCTTCCAAGACTTGGACAGCGCCTTCCAATGCTTTGGATGCCAAGGTTGCTGACTTGTCAAGGGCTTGATATTCCGTCCAAAGCTTCCCTTTTTTGAAACCGAACGAGGCATTGTCGTACTCTCTTTTCTTGTCGCCGGCTTGCCGGCGCAGGGAGTCCGCCTCACGTTGCGCACTTTTTACGGCGTCCTGCTGCCGATTGAATTGATCGACAGCGCCTTGCGTCGTGCGCAAATAGTTTTCCGCCTTGCCCAGCTCGGTTTTTGCCGTCCGGTAGGCGGCTTGCTCCGCCCCGGTATTCGCATCAATCGCCTTCTGGACTTCCGCCCTCAAGAAACTGATAAGGTCGTTTTTCATCGCGGCCCGCACGGCCATGCCATTGGCGGCTTGGATGTCGCCACCTTTTACGTCCAAATCAGCGGCGAATTTGCCGAACAGCTTGCCACTGGTGGCCAAGTAAAACCCTTGTTTTGAAATCTCCACCTTGGTATTGCTGACGATGCCCAGCAACGCGGCATAACCGTCAATCCTCAGAAAGGGATTGCTGCCGCCAAGCAGGTTGCTTAAAGTCATATCCACACTCATCAAGGACGGGTCGGTGGGCTGGTTGCCACTCAGCCGGAAAACCACCGCATCGCCTTGCTTCAGCAAAATAGGCGACACGGACGCCGTGCCGCTGATGCCATTTTTATAGGTGGCATTCACATCGAGACTCGCCTTCAGATTGACAATGGTGCCCTCGCCTTTGATGCGCAAGCCGGCGTCATACTGCCTGCCGGCCAGTTGCTGCGCTTTGGGGACGATGGTCAACTCGGCATTGCGGAGTGCAAAAGAGCGGGCCTCCGCGGGCAACTGGTTGATGAGCTTCTTAACGTCGCCCGCCAGGAAGACATCGACGCATTGTTGGAAACTCAGCTCATTCATTTTGGCCGAAATCAGGCTTTCAATGGGATTGGCGGTATTCAACATGCCCGCGCCCTCGCCCTGGAACGGCCCTATTCTCAGTTTGCCGCGAATACCAAGCTTGGGCCGGGGGGCCGGCGACAGCACATCCGCGCCGACATCCAACCCAAGCTCGCCAATATCAACGGCGGGCAAGCCGAAGGGATTCTTCCAAATGCTGCCATCCTCAAGGTACATGACCAGGCCGAACGTGGCCGGCGCGGCGATGTCGCCCAGACCTGTGAAATACAGTTCGGAATCATCCAGGCGCGCCCTGAACCTCAAGCCGACGCCAAAGCTCAAATCCGCAGGGGACAACTGGATAAACGACTCCAGCAGGGAAAAATCGCGCCCAAAATCCAAGCCGTTGAACGCTATTGCCGCCTCCAGCGTGGGCAAGGCAATCGGCTGGGGGATATTGGCTTTCAGTACCACTTTGCCACCGCCCTTGAGTCCGGGCAAGTCTGCCGGCAGCGCATAAGTGCCCATCAGACTCAGACCGGCAGGCAAGGTTTTTCCGGTCAAGCCCAGTTTGTCAACGACCCGCACCGAATCGCCGGGCGTGATGGCCGCGTTGCAATAAATTAAGGCCGCATCCTCAAATTTGATTTTGTCCACGGCCGACAAGGCCGCCGAGATATTCGCGAACTGGAATGAATTGTCTGGCGCGAAGGCCAGCAAGCATTGGCTGCCTTTTTGAAAATAGCCTTCCAACGCCCCCCACGGCCACTGTCCCTCAATATCGACCTGCCGCTCCTGGTTGAAAGAAAACCGCGCCTGCTTGATGTCCAGCGCGGTGAATTCGCCAGGCAAGGCTTGTAGCGAAAGCTGCGCCGCGGTGGCAATCTGTTGTACTAGGCCGCCGAGCTTGATATCCGAGGCCACCGCCTGGAAAGCCCACTGGCCGTCGGTGCCCGCCTCGCAAGCCAGCGCCAAAGTGCTGCCAGCGAACGCCAAACCCCCGGTGATGGCCGCTTTTGCCAACGGTGCTTCGGCAGTGGTTTTTTCGAGGGTGAGGGTCAGTTCGGGCTGGCTGGCTTTGAAGCCCTGCAACTCGATCAAAGGCGCGCCTGAAACCTCACCCAAGACAACGCTCAAACGAGCGGTTGAAGCGGGGGCGAGCTGATAACCCAATGTCAACGCTTGCAGATCCATATTGCCTGCAAGCCAATCAGGAATCCAACTTTGAATAGTTTTTCCACCCACAACGGCCTGTTCGGTAAGGCCCGCCGGGAAAGTCGCGGAAATCTGCGCGCCTTGCGTGTTTCCGGTGATCGTCAAACCCACTTTTTGCACATTGAAAATGGAGACGGTGCCAGTGAGTCGTATACCATTGGCGTCCTCGCTTATTATAGTTAGCGCGGTGTCTTCAATGGAAAACTGGCTGGTAAATAGCGAAATGTGTCCACGGACTTGTTCAATCAAATCGGTCTGGCTCATGATCGTATCCTTAAGCAAAAAATTATAAACCCTGCCGTCAATGGGCTTAATCGCACATTGTGTATTGCACAATAAGCCTGCGGCATAGCGCCGTCAAGTGTAAAAATTACCCGCCAGGACATGTGAAAATTACCCAAAAAAAGCTCGACCCTATTTTAAAAATAACTGGATTAAAACCGACAACAGACCATTTTAATATTAAAATTTATTTACCCATGCGGCGCGCTGAAGGCGAATAAATCCATCCCTACGCCGTAAACGCGGAGCGAAAATTCCCTAAACAGATTCCGCTGAATCCAGCGGTCGGACATGTTGCACCGCGCCCAGCGCCTACTCCGGACGAAGCCACGGCGGATCGGGTGTCCCGGCACCGACGCGGCGCGAAAGAACCGCGGCGGGACAAGGAAGCGAATAAATTGCCCGCATCCGCCGCCGAGCTTAGGCCTCCCGGTTGCCAAGCCAGCCAGAAAATCCGCCCTGAGGCGAGGCGTCGCGCTCATTCAGGCTCCCGCCCGACGCCCATCAGACGACAAAACAAGCCTGCGCGCCAGATTCGCCACCCTGCCCCAGAACCCCGCAAGCGCAAACGAGAATCGAAACGGGCTAATTCCCGCCGCCGCCGTTTATTCGCCTGTGCGCCTGTAGTAGCATTGACCTTAAAAAAAGGCCGGGCAAAACGGCCCCACTTTCAACGGCGACCATAGGAACCACATCATGTCTCGGTGCACCCAACTTCCGGCGTGGCAAGTCTTGCAAGAACATCAATGGGAAATCGCCCGCCTGCACCTGCGGGATCTGTTCGACGCCGACCCGCAGCGCTTCGAGCGCTACTCCTTGCGGCTGGACGACCTGTTGTTCGACTACTCGAAAAACCGCGTCACCGACGCCACCTTGGGCCATTTGTTCGAGCTCGCCCGGCAGGCGGGCCTGGCCAGCAAGATCGAGGCCATGTTCCGGGGCGAGAAAATCAACCTCACCGAAGACCGCGCCGTGCTGCACACCGCGCTGCGCAACCGCTCCAACCGGCCCGTGCTGGTCGACGGCGTGGACGTGATGCCCGACGTGAACCGCGTGCTGCAAAAGATGCGCTATTTCAGCGAGGCGGTGCGCTCCCAGGAATGGCGCGGCTACACCGGCAAGCCGATCACCAATGTCGTCCATGTCGGCATCGGCGGCTCCGACCTGGGGCCGAAAATGGTGGTCAAGGCGCTGACGCCTTATTGCCGCCCCGAGTTGAAAGTGCATTTCGTCTCCAATGTGGACGCCTCCGACCTGGTCGAGACGGTCAAAAACCTGGACCGGGAAACCACCCTGTTCATCCTCGCCTCGAAAACCTTCACCACGCTGGAAACCATGACCAACGCGCTGTCGGCCCGGGAATGGTTCATGGCCGCGGGCCAAGGCAAAGACGCCATCGCCAAGCATTTCGTCGCCGTCTCCACCAACGCGGAAAAAGTGGAAGCCTTCGGCATCGACACCCACAACATGTTTGAATTCTGGGACTGGGTGGGCGGGCGCTATTCGCTGTGGTCGGCCATCGGCCTGCCCATCGCGGTCGCCGTCGGCATGGACCACTTCGAGGCGCTGCTGTCCGGGGCGCACCAGGTGGACGAGCATTTCCGCACCGAACCGCTGGAACGCAACATCCCCGTCGTCATGGGCTTGCTGGGGATTTGGTACAACAATTTCTTCAACGCGCAAACCCAGGCCGTCCTGCCTTACGACCAGTATCTGGACTTCCTCGCCGACCATCTCCAGCAACTGGACATGGAGAGCAACGGCAAGAGCGTGGACATTGACGGCAGGCGGCTGGATTACGACACCGGGCCGGTGATTTTCGGCCAGGCGGGCACCAACGGCCAGCACGCCTTCTACCAATTGATCCACCAAGGCAGCAAGCTAGTCCCCTGCGACTTCCTCGCCGCCGCGCAAAGCCTGCACCAGCTCGGCGAGCACCATACCATCCTCGTCTCCAATTTCCTCGCCCAGACCGAAGCGCTGATGCGCGGCAAGACCACCGAGGAGGCGCGGGCCGAGTTGGAGGCGGAAGGCGTGGACGCCGGCCAGATCGAGACCTTGGCCATGGCCAAGACCTTTCCCGGCAACAAGCCGTCCAACTCCTTCCTCTACCGCAAGCTGACCCCCGAAACCCTGGGCAAGCTGATCGCCCTGTACGAACACAAAGTCTTTGTGCAAGGGGCGGTGTGGAACATCAACTCCTTCGACCAGATGGGCGTCGAACTCGGCAAGCAACTCGCCAAGACCGTGCTGAAGGAGATGGCCGGCAGCGAGCCGTCGAGCGCCCACGACTCCTCCACCAATGGCCTGCTCAACTATTACAAAACCCTGCGCTAAGACGATGAACGGCGAAATCCTTGTTTTATCCGACCCCGCGGCTGTCGCAGAAGAGACCGCCCGGCGTTTCGTGGCGATGCTGGCCGAACACCCCGGCACACGCTTTAGCCTGGCACTGTCCGGCGGCTCCACCCCGCAGCGCCTGTACCGGCTGCTGGCCTCGCCGCCCTGGCGCGGACAAATCGACTGGGGCCGAGTGCATATTTTCCTCGCCGACGAGCGCTTCCTGCCGCACGACCATCCCGACAGCAATCTCCGCATGATCCGGGAAACCCTGGTCGGGCCGCTGGATACCGCCCTCCCCGCCGCCAACCTCCACCCGATGCCCACCGACGGCACGGTCGAAGCCAGCGCGCAGCGCTACGAGGCCGAACTGCGCGAATTCTTTGGCGACGACCCGGCCCGCTTCGACCTGGTCATCCTGGGCATGGGGCCGGATGGCCACACCGCCTCGCTGTTCCCCAGCCACCTCCACCCGCAAGACCGCTGGGTGCTGCCCGTCCACGACTCCCCCAAGCCGCCGCCCACCCGCCTCTCCCTCAGCCTGGAACTCATCAACCAGGCCCGCCACGCCTTGTTTCTCGTCACCGGCGCGGACAAGGCCGAAGCCTTGGTCAGCCTGCGCCGCCGGGACGAGCCTGTGCTGCCGGCCGGCACGGTGGACTTGGACGGAGGCCAACTGGCCTGGCTGGTGGACGAGGCCGCCTGGGGCGGCAAAGCCTAGGCCTCTACGTATGTTTGCCCGAAGACTCCCGCTCTTATTTGCTTTAGGCCTGGCCGGGCTGGCCTGGCCCCTGCTGGCGACCGCGTACCAGTTCGGCGTCATGAATGCAAAAGCCCGCGCGGAGCCCGCGCAGATAGAGCCTGGCGGCAACGCGCGGATCAGCGTCGTGGCGAACGACGGCCTCCAAAAGCCCGTCGCCTCGGCGACCGTCACGATCAGCGCCGCGACCGGCTATTTCGAGGCCAGCAACGAGAATGTGGTCATCGGTTACACCGACCAAGACGGCGCGTTCCAGACGGTGTGGCACAGCAATCTGCAAACCCCCTCAGGCGCGCAAACCTTCCAAGTGACCACCGTCAAGAATGGCTACATCAGCAAATTTCCCGTCACGGCGACCACGCAAGTGATCGTCGTCGGCGACCCGCCCCCCTCAGGCGATCCGGCGCGGGGCAACCCGGGCTTTCCGGCCCCCTAGTCCGCCACCTCAAAAACCCTGCTGGCATCTAGGGATTTTTGAGCAAAATTTGACCCCGGTCAAAAAAGACAAATCATTCCCATGCTATGGTTTATCGCGCTTTGGCAAAAGCGCGC
>Ga0265316_10000261_pt1 | contig 60207 bp, 37 predicted proteins | sample 4522metaG_FD_202092 | JGI IMG/M metagenome (GOLD analysis project Ga0265316, IMG submission 202092) | Rhizosphere microbial communities from Carex aquatilis grown in University of Washington, Seatle, WA, United States - 4-5-22 metaG | ecosystem: Host-associated > Plants > Roots > Rhizosphere >... | reverse complement strand
TGAAGTCGATACCGGACTTGTTCGTAGCATCTTCAAAACGAATTGCCGATTGGAACGACACCTGAGCACCTGTGAGGGGTCCTTGCTGGGGCCCATCGCTCGCGCTCGGCGGCGTTTGGGCTGCAGAGCGAACCCCTACAAGCGCGATCGCGCCGAGAAAAGCTCCGAGAACCACAGTTCTCATATCAGTTTCCATGCCGCGCCCCCGCAACCGCTTTCGCGCCGGTCAAATCCACTGGTTCTGTTGTTCGCATCAGCACATCCGGTACGCGGTTATCCGATGCACGCTCAGGTCCCGCATGACAACCCACGCAAATGCGCTGCTCGCCGCCGCGCGCCCAGAACCACCCGCGCTCCTGCCGAAGAACAGTGCCTTTGAAGTCGAGCAACTCAAACCGGATGGGCCTGTCGACCGGCACTTTCACAAAAAATGAACCGTCAGGCTCAACCGGCGCCGTTCCCATCGCAACCGCGTGGCCTTTTGCATCCAGGGCCTCCAGCCTCACCGACACTGGCTTTCCTCTCAGTTCCGCGTCGCGGCTCACGCGAGCATCCAACGCCAGCAGGTTCGCGTAGTCCCAAGGATGCAAGCCCGATGGATGCCTATTCGGCCGCAGGCGCGGAGCTACAAGTACTGGCTCCACCAGATCCTCCCCGCTCATTGCCAGAACGGTGCTCATTTTCGCCGCGCCGGGATTCCATATCTTGATCGCAAATCTTCCGTCTGTTTCCCGCCGCGCGCTCAGCAACCATGCACCTGAAGCGATCTCGGCAATCGCGCCCGCGTATTCACCTTGCGGCGCTTCAACCGGCTCCTCATGCGCCCTCGCTGAACTGAATCTCGCAAGGGACACTCCATGCGTCAGTACCACGTCTCCCGATGCCAGTTGCACTCCGCCCCAGCGAGCGCGCCCATGGTCGCAGCGCACCGATTCCACGCCCGAGCCATCGGCGTAGACCAGAAACAACTCCGGCGTTGTCCCGGTTCCCATCGGAAACTCAGCTTCAAACAGAATCCGCCCGTCATGCAGCACGTCCGCCGGAAACGCGTTTGTCCTCGTGTACGTGAGCGGCAAAATCCCCGGACCCGCCGTCGGATTCAGAAACCTGGGAATCGGCCGCCCATCATCGCTCGACTGCAATTGGAATCCCGCGACCGTGCGCTGCGCCCACAAGATCCGTCCACCCGGCAAATAGAAAGGCCGCTCCGCGTCCGTTGCCGTGGCCGTCACCTTTCGCACTGAGCGATCCTTGAGGGTCAATTCCCAAATCTGCCATCGATCGCCAGCGGCTCGCTTTCCAGCAAACAGCACCATCTGGCCATCGAACGAGACGTTCGCGTCTGCTGAGGCAGCGAACCCACTCACCAGCGATTCCGGCTTGCCGGAGTGAACAAGCAAAAGCTGTGCGCCGTCGGGAAATCGTTCCTGGCCGCGCAATTCTGCAAGCGGTTGGTAAACCGGGGCGGCGGTCACGATGAAATCCGGAGCCTGCTCTGCATCAGGCGGGAGAGAGCGCGCTGGCGAAAGAATCATCGCAATCGCTGCCGCGGTGAGCCCAGCAACCAGCGCCCTCATGTCAGCGCCTCCTCGAAGCGAGAATCAATGGAATGTGGCTGCTCCATCTTCTCTTCGCCTCGCCGCGCTCCGCGAAGCGCGATCCAGGGTTCGAGATCTGCCATCATGGCAGTGAACCCTTCAAAGTCCAGCGACTGTTCGCCATCGCTCCATGCGTTGTCAGGATCTGGATGCACCTCGATCAAAAGCCCATCCGAGCCGGCGGCAATTCCGATGCGCGCCAATGCCGGAACGAGTTCGCGATGTCCGGCCGCATGACTGGGATCGGCGACTACAGGAAGGTGCGTGACTTGCTTGAGCAGCGCAATCCCGGCGGCATCGAAAGTATTGCGCATCGCCGTTTCAAACGTGCGAATGCCGCGCTCGCACAGAATGACGTTGGGATTGCCATTGCTGAGGACCACTTGTGCCGACCGCAGAAGGTCAGCAATCGTCGCCATCATCCCGCGTTTCAGCAGAATCGGCCGACCCGATCGCGCTGCCGCCTCCAGCAGCGAATAGTTTTCCATGCTCCGCGAGCCGATCTGCAGAATATCGGCATATTCAGCCACCAGCGGAACGTCACGCTCCGACATTACCTCGGTCACGATAGCCAGGCCTGTCTCGTCGCGAGCGGCGGCGAGCAGCTTCAGGCCTTCTAAACCAAGTCCTTGAAATGCATAGGGAGAACTGCGCGGCTTGAACGCGCCGCCACGTAGAACTCGCGCGCCCGCGCTGCGCACGCGATGGGCGATGACCATGAGCTGGTGCCCAGATTCGACGGAGCACGGACCCGCCATCGTGACGAATTCATCCCCGCCGACAGCGAGATCGAGCACCGGCACTATGGTCCGTCGGCGTCGCGCGCCGATCAGAACATCGGGGGCATCGGCAAAGTGTTCCAGCCAGCCTTCGCGCACACCAAGCGCTCCATCCGGCCTCCAGTTATCAGGGAAGGCTCAGTGTACCGCCGTGGAAGGAAAATGGCCTCCATCGAAAGGTTGACATAGGAGAAACGGGTAACGCCGGTTGTGGAGCACCGACCAGCTTGTAAGCCGATGTTTTCAAAGGGGAAATCGGCCTTGAATGTTCATGCCAATGCCATTGGCGGTGGGCGATAGCCAAACGCTGCGTCGACCACGGACGCGACGCCCAGCGCGATTTCATCCGCGAATGGCCGTGCCACGATCTGCACCCCGATCGGCAATCCTTCGGGCGATGCGCCCACTGGAATCACCGCCGCCGGACAAGCCAGCGCGTTGAACCATTGTGTAAATCGCATAACGCCGAGGTATTCGGTGGATCTGCCGTCGATCGTCCAGGCGCGCTCGCCGGGTCGAAACGCGGGAATACTCGCCACTGGACAAAGCAGAACCGGATACTCGCGCATCTCTGCCAGCCCCTTTGCGCGCAGCAGGTCCAACTCTGCCCACGCGTTCAGCAACTCCACAGCGCTCAGCGGACCGGCGGCTTCCGCGATACCTAAAAACTCGCTGAAGATTGGGCTCAGCTTCGCGCGCTTGTCGCGAATCTCCGGCTCATAAAACATTGCTCCGCACTGCACGAAGAACTTCCACCATAGTCTGCGCAACGGCTCCAGCGTCCTCGGCCGAAACGGCTCCACGCGGAAGCCTGCCTCGCGCAACGCTCGCGCCGCATCGTTCACGGCTGCGCGCGTTTCTGGTGTCACCGGAACAACGCCGTCGTCCTCAAAGAACCCAATCGTTTTCGCTCGCAATTCTTCCGGGCTCGGATGTCTCAGCGCGACCGGTTGGCTGACCGGATCATCGGGATCTTGTCCGCTGAGAGCATCAAACAGCAGTGCGACGTCGCCAATCGTGCGCGCCATAGGTCCGATCGCGCCGAGGATTGAAAACGGCCCCACGCATGGTGGCAAATGCCCTCGCCCCGGAATCCTCCCGGGTGTCGGTTTGAGCGAACAGATTCCCGTAAAGTGCGCCGGCACTCGCACCGACCCGCCGCTGTCGCTGCCCAATCCCGCCGCAGACATCCCCGCAGCAATCGCCGCCGACTCGCCGCCGCTCGATCCGCCCGGCGTACGCTCAAGGTCCCATGGGTTGCTCGTGCGTCCATGAAGCAGGTTCGCGGTCTCATATGCCATCAGAAACTCCGGACAGTTGGTCGTGCCCAGAATGATCGCTCCTGCTGCACGCAGTCGCGCCACCACGACGGCATCCTCTCTCGGAATTTCACCTTTATGTAGAAGGCTGCCAATCTCGCACCGATAGCCCGCGGTTGCAATCGAGGACTTGATGGTCACCGGTAAACCGTGCAGTACGCCGCGCGGTTCCCGCACTGCCTCGAGCCGGCGTACCTGAGCCCGCACACGCTCCGGGTCAAAGTCGGCAAATGCATTGATTTCTGGATTCAGCCGCTCAATCTGTTGGATATGAGTTTCGGCGAGTTCTGCCACCGAGATCTCGCCTGTGCGCACCAACTCAAGCTGCTGTGCCGCCGGAGCCAGGACAACATCGCTCATGGCTGCATTCCCGGTGGCGTTGGCCGCGCTCCCATCTCCGGTGGCGCCGACGGCAGCAACCGATTGTCGAACCGGTAAGACCTCACGGGTTCGCCCGCTTCAAACCTGTCGTTCCAGTTCAACCGATAGTCTAGCGAGGCTGCATCGTCGGGGAATCTCTCGCTCCCCGGATACGGATATGTACTCATGCCATGGAATGGCATTTGCGCCACGGTGAATGGCGACGCATCCCACCAATCCATATCCTTCACAAACCCGTTGGCATAGAAAAAGAAATCGCGCTTCCAATGCGCGAGCAACGCAGGCAGCTTATCCGCGTCAAATTCCGCCGCAATTTCCTCGCCGCTGCCGAAAACCACAAATCTGTTATCGATGCTCTTGAGCAGCGGAGTCACGTCGCCAAAGTGTGTGTAGTTGCCGCGCTCGCGCTGAAAGGGTCCGCTTAAACTGACGAGGTTGTAGTCGTAGTCCAGGTCGCCGGGGCTCGCGCCTTCAATCTGCTTTGGATATCCCCGGAAGTGCAGCACCGCTGACGCGAGCGAAACTTCCGTAGTGCGTGCCTCGGCATTGTCGCTTTGGTCGATCAACACCTGATCCCAGTAAATTTGCAGATTCGTCATCAGCCGGATGCGCCGCGTTCCCGTCGGCAGCTTCCCCGTCAGGTCCACAACGATCGTCCGTTCCAGCCCGGCTGGGAATCCCGCATCGCCCGCAATTCGCTGCCATGTGCCATCCGGCAGCTCCGCCTCCACAAAAGGTGGAACCTCCTTCAGACCTGCCTGCCAAGCTGCGTAGAGGGAGGTCGCGCTGAAGTAGTTCACATACCCGGTCATCAGAAGCCGCAGTGGGGCATCCGGCTTGATGTCACCCAAATCAAGCGTCAGACCATGCAGATTCGCGAACCCGTCATAGGGAATCGCAGCAAATCCGCTGGCAAACACATGATCGCGCAGGCTAAGTTGCTTAAGCACATTGCGCCCTTGTCCATCCCACGCACCTGCCGGCAACCGTGCGCTTTCACTCGCCACCACTCGGCCTGACGCGAATGGCGGGTCGTCGAGGAATCGTTCGTCCGGATTCACTTCCACGCCTTCCGGATGATCGACGGCAATCATTCGCAACTGGTCGATGTAATTCACTTCTTCCATCGGCTCCATGAAGCGAACGCTGATTTTTCCATCCACAAGCGCGACATTCATGCCGTCGATCTTTACCCACTCGCCCGGATTCGGCGTGTTGCGGCGCGTGGGCGTGAACCAGTGCCCCACCACAGCCGCACCGATCACATCCGTCACAAATTCGTACCGATGTCCGTCCCACGCAAACAACAGAGGGCAAGAGCTGCCGCGGCGATCCACTTCCTTCATCGCAATCACGCGCTGTTGAGGCAAATCGATCTCGTCCTGCAGCACGCCAGTAGGCCACAGAATTCTTAGCAAGTCGACGCCCGGCGCCTGCCCCAGCCCAACAAGGATCTGCGGTGGGGCTTGTGTCTGATAGCCCGACGCGCCCGCAAGCTCCCACTTCTGCCACAGTCCGTTCGCAAACACCTCGACCTTTGCCCCAATCCCCGTCTTGTTGTCCGCATAGCCGGTCAAATCGAGTCGAACAAAGTGGTTCTTATTCGCGCCGAGATTCCGCAGCAGCAACGGTGGCGCATTCTCCTGCGTCAGAATCAAACCGGGCGCTCCATCGCCAAATACGTCAGCGGCGATAAGCCCGCGCGGAGCGTTCAGCTTCACCGCATCCAGTCCCAGGACATGACTCACATCTTCAAACGTTCCGTCTCCGTGATTGCGAAAGATCTTCACCCGGGGACCCGTAGCCGTCTCCACAATGGCCGCAAGGTCGATCCATCCATCGTTATCAATATCCACGGGCGTCAAGCTCCATCCACGCACCGCTCCCCTCAGCGGTAGCGCAACGCGCTCAAAGTGCCGCCCGACGTGATTCGGCATTTCGACGTTTCGCCACAGAGTCAGTCCTGGTGCGCCAGCATGCGTCACAGCAATGTCCATCCATCCGTCTTTGTTGTAGTCGAGCACCGCGATGCCAACGGTCGGGGGCAACTTGGCGCCTTCATACAGGGGTTGCTCGGGATATTTACCTTCGCGTGGATTCACGTACAGCCACGGCGAAGGCCCATCTCCCGTCACGGCAATGTCCACGGCGCGATCATTGTTGAAATCAGTCAGAATTGCGGCTGCCGTCTTGCCGCTCCCGCCCAGTCCCGTTGGCGCCGTTTGCTCGGTGAATGTCCCGTCGCCATTGTTGCGCCACAACACATTGGACTCATCGCCGGGCTTGAGCGGGCCGCCGGTCAAAAACAGATCGAGATCTCCATCGTGGTCAAAATCAATAAACATAATGCCCGTCGGTCGATTGCGCGGTCCAATGCCCGATTGCGCCGAAACATCCTTGAATTGCCCGTGTCCGAGGTTGCGAAAAAGCAGCACGCGATCGTCGAGAGCTATAGCCAGGTCGTTCAATCCATCGCCGTCATAATCGCCAACCGCGCACGCCACTGCATGGCCGCTGGCTTTTAACCCCATTGCCGCGGCATCCAGCCCGTCAAAGCTTCCGGCGCCGCTGTTGTGCAGCACGCGAATCGCCTGATCACCTGATTGCATCAGCACCAAATCCATCTGTCCTGAGCCCACCGCGTCGATCATGCACGCCCCGCCCGTGGTGGTCCATGATGCGGGCCCTCCTGGGCCAGCCGCCACCATCGATTGCGCGACGAGCCGAACCGGGATCATTTCCCGCGCGAGCGTCTCATGTTCTTCGATTGCCGTTACCGTCGAATAGTGCCCCTGCTCGCCATATGAAAGCCCCAAGGCCGAAGAAATCTTGGTGCTGGTTAAATGCTGAAAGCGCGCGAAATGATCCCTTGCCTCCGCGGTGCGGCCCGTGCGTTGCAGCGCGCGCGCCAGGCCGAACTCCGCCGACGCGTGCAGCGGGTTGATCTCAAGCGTCTCCTTGAAAACCTCGATCGCCTTGTCAAACTGCCGCATCTCCTCATAGCATGCGCCTTCGAAGTACCATGAATCCGCATCGCGCGGATCGAGCTTGACGGCTTCCTGAAAGCTGGCCACAGCTTCAGCGAGCTCATTGCCTCCATGTTGCGCAAGGCCCAGGTTGTACCACGCCTGCGGATTCTTCGCATCAATCGTGATTGACTTTTTGAGCCATTCTTTGGCCTGATCCAGCTTCTGCTGCGCCAGCATAGCGATGCCTTCATTGATGGCGGCCTGCGCCAGTTTCGGGTCCTTTTTAAAGGCTGCGGCAAAGCTATCCGCGGCGCGCTCTGTCGACTGCTGGCCCATCAGCGCCACACCTCGATTGTTTAACTGGATTGCCTCCTCATTGAAGTGCTGCTGTTGCCCGCTTATCGCCGGCATGCTTGCCACAACAGCAAGCGCCCACACCATTGCTCTCCGCTTCGTTCTTCCACTCACGGATCGAATTCTCCCCTCGACGCGGAACCATCCAGTGTACGCGAGTTCGCGGCCCAGCAGCGCAGCGCGGCGTGGTCCGCGCAAGCAGACCTCAAAGCGCCGTCAAGATATACTTCTGGTGTGATTCCGCCTCAGACTCCAGTGAATGGCCGCGGATTTCCCGCGCAGACCGCGTCACCACAATCTCGGCGGCGCATCGGCGTCGTCACTACCTCGCGCGCCGACTACAGCCATCTTTACTGGCCCCTGCGCGAGCTCGCCGGTCATCCTGAAGTCGAGTTGGGTGTCTTCGCTCTAGGACCGCACCTTTCGCCGCAGTTCGGAAACACGATTCAGGAAATCGAGCGCGATGGCTTTCCCATTCAGGCGCGCGTCGAGTGCCTTCTCAGTTCCGACACCGACACCGGCATGGCCAAGACCATCGGAGTTGCGATTCTGGGCCTGGCTGACGCTCTGACCGCTTGGCGGCCCGATTTGCTGCTTCTTATCGCCGATCGTTACGAGATGCTTGCCCCGGCCGCCACTGCCCTTGCCCTGCGAGTTCCCATCGCTCACATCGAAGGCGGCGAAGTAAGTCAGGGGGCAATTGACGATGCTGTGAGAAACGCGCTGACCAAGCTTGCACACATCCACTTCACTTCGACAGAGACAGCGCGTCAGCGAGTGATTGCCATGGGCGAAGAGCCTTGGCGTGTGCACCGCGCCGGAGCACCCTCACTTGACCATCTGCGACGCTCCACTCTGCTTGATCGCGCAGCTCTCGAATCGAAACTGGGCCTTGCGCTCATTTCGCCCACAATCGTTGCCGCGTGGCATCCCGTCACCATCCTGCGCGATACCAACGCAGAGGCCGATGCGTTTTTCACCGCACTCGCGCAAACGCCGGGCCAAATCCTCTTCGTTTATCCCAACGCCGACGCGGGAAGCCTCGCGCTCATCGACCGCACCCGTGCTCTCGCGGCTTCGCACGCGCACACCCACGTCTTTATCAGTCTCGACGCTGTAACGTACTGGAGCCTGCTCAGCCACGCCGACGCGCTCGTGGGTAACTCTTCGAGCGGCATTATGGAAGCGGCGTCCTTTGCTTTGCCTGTTGTGAATGTCGGAATACGCCAGCAAGGCCGCGAGCGCGCGCGCAACGTGATTGACGTCCCCGCTGATGCTTCCGCCATCGTTGCCGCGCTCGGCCACGCGCTAAGTCCCACGTTTCGCAAAGACCTTGCGGGGATGACGAATCCTTACGGCGAGGGCGATGCTGCGACGATGATCGCTTCAGTTCTCTCTTCTGTTCCGTTGGACGGGTTGCTCATCAAACAGCCGGCGCCGCAGTCGCAGTTGACCGAACCAGCGCGTGCGGAAAGACGATGACCGCGCGCATTCCACTATCCGCTCCTGACATTACTGAAGCAGAGATCGCCGCTGTCAGCGCGGTTCTACGCACGCCACATCTCAGCCTTGGCCCAGAACTAGCAGCTTTTGAAATGGAGCTGGCCGCCTGGCATGGTGTCAGCGACGCCGTGGCCGTAAGTTCCGGAACCGCAGGTCTTCATCTAGCTTTGCTTACGCTTTGTGTGGGCGAGGGAGATGAGGTCATCATCCCCTCTTTCACGTTCGTTGCCGTGGTTAACGCCGTGCTTCAGGTGCGCGCGACGCCGGTCCTCGTCGAGATGGATCCAAACACGCTCAATCTCGACCCCGCCGCCGTTGAGCGCGCAATCTCCCCTCACACCCGTGCCATCCTCGCCGTTCACACGTTCGGCGTGCCTGCGCAGATGGATGAGCTCAAGCACCTTGCGGAGCGTCATCGTTTGGTACTCATCGAAGATGCATCCGAGGCCATTGGCGCGCGTTTCGGAGGGCGCCTTGCAGGCAGCTTCGGCGACCTCGCTGTCCTCGGTTTCTATCCCAACAAACAGATCACCACGGGCGAGGGTGGCGTCGTGCTTGCCTCCAATCCGGTGCATGCGGCGCGCCTTCGCCAGCTCAGAAATCAAGGGCGCGATGCGAGTGGCGATTGGCTCGACCACGTCGAGCCCGGCTACAACTACCGGCTTTCGGAGTTGGCCTGCGCACTCGGTCGAGTTCAGTTACGACGGATCGACGAGATCCTTGCTCTCCGTCGTCAAGCCGCTGAGCGTTACGATTCCCTTCTCTCTGGAATTCCCGGCCTCGAGCGCCCGCCGCTGGCGCTGCCGCTCCGCGATCTCAGTTGGTTTGCCTATGGAGTGCGCCTGCCCGAAGGCGTCGACCGCGATCAAGTGCAGGCCGCGCTTGCTCGCCGCGGCATCGCAACCGGACGATACTTTGCGCCCATTCACCTGCAGCCAGTTTGGCGCGCTCGGAGTGGGAAAGTCGGTGGCCATCTATCGCTGACCGAATCCATTGCCCGTCGCACGCTGGCCCTCCCGTTTTTCAATCGCATCACCGCCGATCAGCAGCAGGACGTGGCGGAAGCGCTGCGCAAGGCGATCACCGACCCCGATTGAAAAGACTGCTCCCGAAACTCAGTTTGAATTGGAAACTTGCAAAGTTTTTGCCGGTTTCTGCCGGCATGAATGTAGATAGGCGATCAGATCCTTCAGTTCGTTGGGCTGAAGATCGTCCCCGAAGGCCGGCATCACTTTGCTGCCGTATACAATCTGCTGCCGCAACGCTGCCTTTGATTTCCGCCTGCCCACACCCGAGAGATCAGGCCCCTTGTGGCCGCCCACGTTCCCGATACTGTGGCAATGCTGGCAGCCGCTCTCGCTGAAAACCTCGGCGCCATGTGCTCGTTGGCTACGGGAAGAAGCAGTCGCGAAGGAAGAAAGTGCCAGAAGCAACGCAGCGATAGACAGCCCCAATCTCATTGACCTGTCCCGCCGCCATAGGTGTTGCTGTCCCCCGTCACGTTGCTATGAATATGCCACGGTACGCTTTCCGAAGTCACCTCAGGGTGTTTGCTAAGATATTCCAGCGCATAGCTGGTCGCCGTCGGATCGTCTTTTTGATCCGCAAATGCCGCTGCCTCACGAGCCGCATCGTCTTTCATGCCCAGACGGCGATACACAATGGAAAGAATGTAGTGCGCCGCCAGGTCGTCGGGATCAATCGATTGCACAGTCTCGTATTCCGTTCGCGCCTCCTGGTACTTGTGCTGCTGATAGAACGAGAAACCCAGCTCACGGTGCGCGTCGCGCGAGCGCGGGAATTGCGTAATCACATCAAGCAAATCGGCGATTGCGGCGTCGGGATGGCCCTGAATGCGATCCACTAGCGCGAGATAGTAAAGCGCCCGAGCGTTGTGTGGGGCCAGTTGCAGCGCCTTCTCCAGATTGGTGCGAGACCCGTCATAGCGCTGCCACGAGAAGTCGGCAATCGCCACATTGGTATAAGCGTCGGCGTAATCCGGACGCAACGCAACCACATGTTCGAAGGCCCGTGCGCTCTCCGCGTACTGCTGCGCATCCAGCAATCCGATGCCGTAGTTGTTCCATCGCATCCACACCGGATTATCCGCAGGATCGGGCGGCGCCGCGGGATTCGTGCCCAATGCCAGCGTCCGCGCGCGCGAGGTCATCTCCACTTCAGGCAATTCGTAATGCTTGCCCAAGCCGAAATCGATGAAATGTTGATTGAAGCGCCGGTAGTTAACTTTGGCGGAGATGGTGATCGGCCCGGACGCATTTTCAGGCACTTTGAATTGATAGCGCACAATCTGCGAGCGGCCCGACTGAATGGTGTTGTTAAAGGCGATCACCCGCGTGTCCCACACCTGGTGCAGATCGTTCAAAGTTCCGCGCAAATTGACCAGCCGATTGGTAAAGCTGTGCGCTGTTGGGTCGAGCGCACCATCCGGCCCCACCGCGCCAGAGTCCATCAGCGTGTTCCCTGCCGCATCCTTGGCTTGGAACTCCACCCAGCACTCATAAAAGTCGCGCTGCTCGGGCACCAGAGTATGTCCGATCCCTTTGTTCTGGATCACGACCGACACGGTCAGAACATCCCCTGCGACAATGTCGAACGGCTCGTTTCCAAGCGGCGCGATCAGCTTGCCACCGTTGCGCTCGATCCCGAACAGATCGACGTTGAGAACTCCATTCTGCAGAAACGCGATAGTCTTTTGCAGTTGTTCGTCGTAGCCGTAGTACTTTGAGAGCACCGTGTTGGCGCCCAGCCAGCGGTGCGACATCAGCTTGCCTTGCTCTGCCCCATAATCCGGCTCTTCAATGGTCTCTTCGGCCATGTGGCAGGTTTGGCAAGTTGACGGCTGCGGCTTCACGTAGAACGGAAGCGGATTCTGCTTGCTGAAGGAAGCCTGCTGCCACTCGTCGGAAAGAAAGATCGCGCGCTGCCATTTGTAGCCATTCAGCATTCTGGGCAGGGCCGCCTTATGGCATGCGCCGCAGAATTCACTGGTCCGGTAGAAATCCTTCATCACGGCCTTGGAGTGGCGATCGAGATGAGCCAGGATTTCCTTGTCTGGAACTTCGCCGTAGATCGGCTTGTCGTCCGCGTCCACCAACACCGCTGGCACGCCCATCACGTAACTCCCGGTGCCGCGCGCATCCACCTTCTGAATGGAATGACAGACTGAGCACGTAATCCCGTCGCCGTCGAACTTCCGATTCACCGGCGAATTCTCGGTCATCGCGCCGGAAGTCAGCGCAATAGGATTGTGGCAGCCTTCGCAGTGACGCGCATACTCGATCCCTTTTCCCTTGATCAGCAGGTTCACGTTCTTGACGTACCAGGGCGCTCGGAATGAGTTCGCGTGCGCCGATTGTCGCCATTGCGCATACGCCGCCTGATGACAGTGGCCGCAGTACTTTGCCGTCAAAAAGCTTTGCGGATCGATGAATTCGCCGGTGTCGGTGGTGGCATTCGAAGGCAGAAACGGCCTGTCCGCGCCAAAGCGATAGTTGTAGTGCGAGGCCACGCTTTGCGAATACTGCGAGCGCTGTGCCGAAGGGTCGTCGACGGCATAAGCGGGCCGCGTCCGCCACGCCATTACGGCACACGCAATCGCGCACATGAACAGAGCACTGCAGACAAGGCGCGGAATTCGATTGGCGAAAGATCGGGGAAGCATCGCGCTAATAATTCTATAGGTTTTCGACGTAACCCTGCATCCGCCCTCAGGCAGAAGAGAACCGCCCTCCATCGAACGATGGATATGGCATTCCCTCTATCGGAGGAAGACTGGAACCTCTCGTACTATTTTCCCGTTCCCTCAGTGACCGTCACAATCCGGTCCACGCTCGACACGCTGAAGTGTTCCACCTTGCCGCTGGGCCAATGCACCTCAACGTCATCAACTTTGGCCGCCTGGCCCAATCCGAAATGCGGCCTGGGATCGTTGGTTGAGGCGTAGCTTCCGCCGCTCAGCACGTCTTCGCGCTGCCTCATGCCGTCGGCCGTCACATACAGTGTGGCGCCCACCGCGTCGCGCGGACTTTTGGGGCCGCCCACCAATTTCAGCTCCAGCCAGTGATTATGGTCCGGGCTCACGTTCCGCAACAGCACCGGGTGTCCATCCATCACATTGATCACGACGTCCAGCTTTCCGTCGTTGAACAGATCGCCCTCTACCATTCCTCTCCCGGCGATAACATCGGCCAGCCCTGAACCCTCAACAGCCGGCACGGCTTCGAACTTCTTGCCGCCGATGTTGTGGAACAGCATGGGACGCTCCGCCCAGCTCGTGCCCCATGAGTGCTGGTCCGCCTGCGGATAGACGTGGCCGTCGGACATCATCAGGTCTTTCCAGCCATCATTGTCGTAGTCAAGGAACGCATCGCCCCAGCCCAGGAATGGCACCGAAATCTCGCCAATGCCCATCTGGTAGCTGACGTCCGTCATGTTTCCGTCGCCGTCGTTTCGGTAAAGCACCTTGTAGTCGTCGGAGAAAGTCGTGTTGAAGATGTCTTCCCTGCCGTTGTTTTCAAAATCGCCTGCCGCGATGCCCATTGACGCAGTTTCTCGCCCAGCCTCGTCCAGCGCGTAGCCCGACGAATAACTGTCGTCTTCAAACGTACCGTCCCCTTTATTGACGTAGAGATAGTTTGGCGTGGAATCGTTGGCCACCAGCAAATCCACCTTGCCGTCGTTATTGATGTCCACAAAGAGCGCGCTCAGCCCGTAGTAGCCGGGGGCGTCTGCTACACCGGCCTTTTCGCTCACATCGGTAAATGTTCCGTCGCCGTTGTTGTGGAACAAATGGTCCGGCTCGCCCTTGAGCCCGCGTGGTCCGCAAATCACCGGCACTCCGCGGAAGGTGCAGTAGGTATCGGGGACGCCGTTCTCGCCGCCCGAGGGCAGGTTGTTTCGATCGAAATGGACGTAACCCGGCACGAACAGGTCCAGGCGCCCATCACCGTCATAATCGCCCCACGTCGCGCCGGTCGACCAGTTCCCCAGCTGCACCCCTGCCTTCTCCGCGACATCCGTAAACGTTCCGTCGTGATTGTTGTGGTAAAGCCGGTTCTTGCCCCAGTTGGTCACGTAAATATCCGGCCAGCCGTCGTTGTCGTAGTCCGCGATGGCCACGCCGATTCCCCATCGGTCGTTGGTCACGCCCGCGTGGGCCGCCACATCCGTAAAGGTCCCGTCGTGGTTGTTATGGAACAGTGCCGCGTGCGGCGGAGTCTCCTTGCCGTCCAGTGCGTCGAACGTAGAGCCATTGACCACGTAAATATCGAGCCATCCGTCGTTGTCGTAGTCGATCAGGCCAATCCCCCCGCCTTTCGTTTCGATAATGTATTTCTTCCCGGGCGTGCCCATCTTGTGGGTCCACTTGGTCATCCCTGCCTTCTCCGAAACATCCTCGAAGATGACGGGCCCGCTCTTTTGAAAGCCGCCGGCCGTGATTGGCCGATGCTGCTCGTCGAACTGGGCCTGCTCCGGAGAACCGCCGTTGACGCCGCCTGCGCCTGGCGCCTGGGCTGTGGTCGAGGGTGTTTGAGCGGATTGCGATGAGGAAGGCGGAGCGGAATCTGTGGCTTGCGCGGAAACATATGCGGGAATCCCTCCCGCCAGCAGTCCGCAGAGAGTGGCTGTACGCAAAAACTCAAACATGGCAGCAAGTATACGGGGCTGGATCGACTGAAGTCTCGACCGAAGGGTGGAGAAAACCGCCGGATTCAACCTCTGCAGTTGCGTTTGCAGCTTACTGCCCGCCCAACTTATAGGAAATTCCAAACCGCCCAATCTGGATCAGCGCCTTCTCGCCCGGCGGCCAGATGTGTAGGCTCTCCACCCGCGTTGGCCCTGCAATCCGGTGCGCTTCTGCGGTTCCGACCGGTGCGCCCGTGGCTGCCTGGTTGAAGTGGACACTCAAGCTTTCTTCGCCATTCTCTCGGCTCCATCCGAAGGCGTATTCACCCCGCTTCAGAACCACGCCCCCGATCTCCACCGGCGCCTGCACAATCAGGTAGTGAGAGTATTTGCCCTCCGCCGAATAGCCCGCCGTTATCAGCACCACCCCTGCAATAAAACGGCCGCGTTCATCCACGATCCCCGATGCTGTTCGCATCTCCGTCTCGATGTGTTCGCGTTCCACCGGCGCCCGCGCAGGCAAAACCGCCGCCAGCTCCGCGGCGGTAGCCTGCCGCCACACTGCTTTCTGCGCCTGGGCTTGGAGCGCCAGCAATCCCAGAAAAACTCCGCAGAAGATCGCGCTTTTCAAGGCCTTCAATATCATGATTTCGGCTTTCTCAACGATTCGATCGGAATAATTCCTCGCTGCAGCGCCGCGGTCGCCGCCTGCGTACGGTCGGTCACGCCCAGTTTGCCCAGCAGGCTGTTGATGTGGGTCTTTACCGTGGCCTCTGAAACCTCCAGCTCAGCCGCGATCTCTCGATTGCTCTTCCCGTGAACGATCTGCTCCAGCACGTCGAACTCGCGCGGCGTAAGATCCTGCGAGCCCATGCGCTCGGCCAGCTTCTCCGCAATCGCCGGCGGTATATGCGACTTCCCTGCATGCACCGTGCGAATCGTGCCGATCAAATCCTCGCTCGTCATTCCCTTCAGCAGGTAAGCCCTTGCGCCTGCCTTGAGCGCACGATAGATGTCTTCATCCCCGTCGTAAGTTGTCAGCACGATAAACCGCGCTTGCGGCGTCTCCATGCGGATGCGCTCAATCACATCCACACCGCTCATTCTCGGCATTCGCAAGTCGATCAGTGTGATATCCGGCTGATGCTTGCGAAACTGCGTAATGGCTTCCACGCCATCCGCGGCCTCGGCCACAACCTCCAGACCATCCGCCACATTCAACAGCGCCACCAACCCCTGGCGAACCACGTTGTGGTCCTCGACAACCATCACACGGATCGATTCCGTCGTCACTCTTGGACCTCCGACTCTTCGCGCGCTTCGCGGCGCGCCGGTACACTCAAACGTATCGTAGTTCCCTCTCCCCGCGCGCTGGTCAATTCCAGCGTCCCGCCAATGGCCGCCGCTCGTTCTCTCATTCCCGTCAGGCCGAAGTGACCCGCCGAAGCCGCTGCCGCCCGCTCCAATGCCCCTCCCCGTCCGTCGTCCCTGACTTCAAGAGCGACCATTTCATGACCGTACTCCAACTGAACCCAGAGTTGGCTGGCTTCCGCATGTTTCTTCACATTATGGATCGCTTCCTGCGCCACGCGCATGAATTCGCCTTCGGTCTCTGCAGGCAGTTGACGATATGCCCCAAACAGGCTGAACCTCGCCGTCAATCGGTCGCCCCCGGCCGTCTCTGCCATGCGCCGTAACTTCACCGGTAGCGTGGTCTCGTTGGCATCCTGCGTGCGCAACGCCCAAATCGACTGTCGCGCATCGGCCAGCCCATTGCGCACATAATTGCGGGTCTGGTCCAGTTGTTTGCCCGCATCCCCCATTTTGTGCTGACGCAGAAGCTCCGCCAGAACCTCCAACTGGACTGAAACGCCCACATACCCCTGCGCCAGGGTGTCGTGGATCTCTCGCGCGATCCGGCTCCGTTCGCCCAGGACGGCCTTGAACTCGCGTTCGGCTACATAGAGCCTCCGTTTCAGCACCAGCAAAATCGCCCCCCCCAACGCCAGGAGCAATAGCGCGTAAAACCAGAGGGTCTGATAGAAATGCGGCCTCAGCTCAAAGCTGAACGCTGCGCCGGTGGTGTTCCATGTTCCATCGTTGTTCGCGGCCTGTACCCGGAACGTGTACTTTCCCGGCGGAATGTTGGTGTAATAGGCAGCCCGCCGCGTTCCGGCATCTGTCCAGTTGTGATCGAATCCTTCAAGCATGTAGCGGTAGCGCACTTTCTGCGGCGCCACAAAACTCAACCCGGCGTAGTCGAACTCAAAATGCACTCGTCCTGCCGAAACCTTCAACCAAGGACCTGCTCCATGCAATGGCTGCGATACATCGTCTACCTGTAGCCTCTCCAGGACCACCGGAGGCGGAATCGTGTTCACGGGAAAGTGCGGCGGTTCCACCTCCACCAAACCCCGGGGAGTGGCAAACCAAAGTTGCCCATCGCGCGAGCGCCACGCCGAAGGATGACTGTTGGTTGCGGTCTCCCGGCTGTTCAGTCCATCCGCTGTCCCAAATTCCATCCAGTGCGAACAACTGCCTGCTGTCCCCGTCCCGCCCATTTCGTTCGAGTCGCATCGGGCAACACCGTTGCCCATGGCAAACCAAAGATGCCCGGTCCCATCATCGAGAATCGCGTGAATCGCTGTCTGCTCAAGTCCATTTTGTGTCGCAGCGGAGAATCTGTTTCCATCCCACGCGTCCCACCCGTGCTCCTGCGTTCCAATCAACAGTGTCCCATCGGCACGAGGCAGCAACGCTGTCACAACGTTGCTTGAGAGCCCATTCGCCGTAGTGAAGTTTGAGATCGTGTCGCCGCGCAGCCGTGACAGCCCGGCCAACGTCGCGACCCACAGATCGCCGTGGGTGTCGCGAGCCATGGCGCCCACGAGGTCGCTGCCCAGTCCATTTTCCGTGGTGTATGTCTTCATTCCCGAGACGGCATCTGACCCTTTCTTCCCCATCCCCCAGTGCGTCAATCCACGCCGCGTGCCGATCCAAAGTGAGCCATCGGGATCAATCAGCAGTGAGCGCACGAAGTCGTCAGGCAATCCGTCGGCCGAAGTGAAGGTATCCACCGAGTTGCCGCGAATCCGGCTCAGCCCATCCGGAGTTCCCACCCACAGATCACCGTTCGGCGCAGCAGCCAAAGAAAGAATCACGTTGCTGGCCAGCCCATTTTTCACCGTCAGACTGCGGGCCACGTGCCAGCCTTCGCTGCTTTCCTCGCGGCGCAATGCGTTTAACCCATCTTCACGCGTACCCGCCCACAGCGTTCCACTGCTGTCTTCCACCACCGTCGTAATGCGGTCGGAGGCCAACCCCTGCCGTGTGTCCAGCGTGTGGAAACGCTGATCTCGCAGGATGTTCAGTCCACCGGTTTCCGTCCCTACCCACTGATTGCCTTCGCCGTCTTCCATCAGCGTGAGGATTGAAGCCGTGGCCAAAGGGTCGGTGACCGGAAAGCGGTCCACCTTGCCGTTCACCCACCGCACCAGTCCCGCATTGGTACCAATCCAAACCGCGTTTTCTCGATCGGCGAAGACAGCCTGAATCCTGGTTCCGGGCAACTCCCTGCCCACCCTCAAGGAGATCGAGGATCCCGCCGGGGCCCCTTGGAGCCGAACAGATTGCACGGAGCTTCTGTCGGCATCCACGCTCGTTCCGTTTGGCATCTTTGCTTGGAATAGGACCGCACCGGGATACTCCCCCTGCGATGGCAGCGCTGTCCGCGGAGACGCCTCCACGCTCCTCACCGGCGCAAACCGATCTCCAGACAACCGAGCGGGACCTTGTTCCGTCCACACCAGCACGGTTCCGTCGTCTCTTTCTTCAATCGTCAGGATTCCGTTGTCCGGCAGCCCATCCTGCGTCGAGAACGTCCTTGATGCCCCATCCTTCCAGTGCGCCAGGCCCGCGCCCGTCCCGATCCACAGTGCCCCGTCGCGCGCCGCCAGCAAACAGCGAATATCGCTCCCGGGCAACGCCGGAACAGAATTGCGGTCGTACGTCTGGAATTCGACGCCGTCGAAGCGCACTAGCCCGGCTTCTGTTCCCAGCCAGAGGAACCCATCCTTGGTCTGAGCCAGTGCCTGAACAGTATTCTGTGGCAGGCCATTCTCCATGGCCCAGGCTTGCCGTCCATAACTGGCGAGCGATGTCGAAGGCTCAAGCGCCGCGGCAGAAGTCGCCAAGCCCAAAAGGAAGGCGGCAACCGCGCGCCGATTGATGCCGGTGAGCAGCCGTCTGCTCACCGCGCTAAGCCAACGTACGTTGATGCGGGGTCTTGCCCGTCGGTATTCCACCGCCATCCGCTTTACCGGGCGAAGTGCACGTAGCTCTTCCCGGCATAGAGGCGGTAGCCGCCGGCTGGGTCGTCGGTCACCTCTAACGGGCGCGGCCGCGTCATGGCCGTGTCCTTTGCCGTGTGAGCCGTTAGCACGTCGTGGCCGCCCAGGTCGGTCACTAGCAGCCGATCGCCATCAAGGAAGCCGAAGCCGTACGCACCCGCGGGAAGCCTTTTCCCTGCAATCGTCAGCGAAACTTCGGTTATCAGGTAGCCTTGGTACTTCGCTGCTATTCCCGTCGAGTACCCGCTGGTGTCAACCATACTGGCCAGCACGTAATGGCCATCGGCAAACTTAACGCCCCCGGAGTTGCGCACTTGCGTGGGCGCGCTCTGCCCGCTGTAATATACAGTGGCCGGAAACAGCTTTTCGAGGTCAGCTGGCTTAAGCACGGTATTCGCTCCCGCCTGCGCCGCTACCAAGCTTGACGCACCCAACGCAACCACGATTGAAGTACCCGCCAGAACTCGAACCATCGCCTGCAAACCCATAGGGATCCTCCTGTTTCTCACTGCCACTGGAGTATAGCGCATACTCCTCGGACTTGATCGATTGAGCCGTGCCATTTCAGATCGTGCTGAACGGCATTCGCCATCGAATCGATGAACGCGGCCCACAAACTCTCAGGTAAAATTCAGGAATGACGGTTCCGTCCTTGCTGAGGGCCACAATTGTTACGCTGGCCCTGCCGTTTCTGGCCCTTGGCCGGATTCACTCTCAGGGAATGGGACATCCCTTAGCGGGCCCGCCTCCCCCGGGCGCCAAATCGATCAAATGTACCCATCGCACTATTCCCCAATTGGAGGATGATACCGCGAAAGCCGGTATCGCTTTCACGCACACTTCAGCCAAGGAAAAGAAGTACATCTTCGAATCCATGACCGGGGGCGTGATCCTATTTGATTACGATCGCGATGGCTGGCCCGACGTCTATTTTACCGACGCGCCGACCGTTGACATGGCTCTGAAGGGCCAAACAACACTCGGCGTTCTCTACCACAACAACCACGACGGTACTTTCACCGACGTGACGCAAAAAGCGGGGTTGACCAAACCCTGCCTGGCGATGGGCGGTGCAGTCGGCGACTACGATAACGACGGCTGGCCCGATCTCTACATAACATGCCTCGGCGGCAACATCCTCTACCACAACAACGGAGATGGGTCCTTCACCGACGCCACCGCCAAAGCAGGCGTCGCCGACGGCCACTGGTCCTCCGGCGCCTCTTTCGGGGACTATGACGGCGATGGATATGTCGACCTCATGGTGGCGGACTACGTCGACTTCCACCTCAACGACCTGCCGCAGTTTGGCAGCTCGTCCATGTGCAAGTATCGTGGCGTCGATGTGCAATGCGGTCCGCGTGGCTTGAAAGGCGCCGGCGACGTCCTCTTCCGCAACAATCGAGATGGAACATTTACCGACGTTTCCAAACAGGCCGGCGTCGACAATCCCAACGGTTACTACGGCTTGGGCGTGATCTGGGCCGACTTCAACAACACCGGGCGTCCGGACATTTATATGACCAACGACTCAACGCCGAAATTCCTCTACCGCAATCTGGGGAACGGAAAATTCGAAGAGATCGGTTTTGAGTCTGGAACAGCGCTGAGCAATGAAGGCGCCGAGCAGGCGTCGATGGGCATTGCTGTTGGCGACTACAACCACACTGGCCGTCCTTCCCTCTATGTCAACAATTTCGAAAATGAGAATCCCGATCTATATCGCAACGATGGCGACTGGAATTTCACTGAGGTATCTTTCCCCTCCGGCGTTGCGATGTCGGCGTTGACTTGGGTCAAATGGGGAACCGCGTTCGTCGACCTCGACAACGACGGCTGGCTTGATTTGATTACAGCTGACGGCCACGTCTATCCGCAAATGGACCAGATTCCATCCGATCCCGGTTATCGTCAGCCAGTGGTTCTCGACATGAATCTGGGCGATGGAAACTTCTGCGACGCCAGCGATCAAGCGGGTCCATCGCTCGAAATAAAGCAAGTCTCTCGTGGCCTTGCTGTCGGGGACCTCTTCAACGACGGAAACATGGACGTCGTCGTTGAAAATCTCGACGGTAGCCCTATGTTATTGAAAAATAATGGGGTTCAAGGACGCCATTGGGTCAGCTTTGAGCTCGCCGGAACCAAAAGCAATCGCCTCGCGCTCAACGCCCGCGTCAAGGTTGTCGCCAGCGGCATGACGCAGACCGATGAAGTGCACAGCGGCGGAAGCTATCTTTCGCAGAACGATCTGCGCCTGCACTTCGGTCTCGGCTCGGCGACAAAAATCGACAGCGTTGAAATTCACTGGCCCTCTGGCGCCATCGATCACATTGGCCCTCTCGCCGCCGATCAGTTCTACTCAGTACTCGAAGGCCACGGCGTCGTTTCCGCGGACGAAATCCGGCCCAAGCGCAAGACAGCCCCGGCCGCGCCTGTACACTGAGGCGCATCGAGTGGCTATCGGCCCGTCGCGGGCGCTTCGCATTTCAACTCCGCGCGGTCGATTTCGTATCGCGTCTCGAAGTCGGTCGGATTAATCTTGCTGGCCGCATCAAATTCTCTCATGGCCTTCTCGCAGTCGCCCTCAACCTCCCATACTTCGCCCAGCGCTCGATGCACCTCGGCAATCTCGGGATGTGCGCCCTCCAGTTTTACCAGGCGGTCTTTCCCCATCGAAATCTGTCCAGTCTTCACCAGCGAGTCCGCGTAAATATACTCCATCTGCGGGATGGATGTGACTCCTTCACCCGCCCCTTTCAGCGCGTCGATGCAACCCGCGTAGTTATGCGTCATGAATTGGCTCATGGCCAGCGGGCCGCGGATACCCGAATCGGTCGGGTGCGACCGAAGATAGCGGGAAAGCGGCGCGACCGCTTTAGAAAAATCTGCGGCCATGAATGCGGCGTGGCCCATGTTGTAGTCCAGCCCCTCAAAGGAGGGACTCCATGCCTTGGCCTCTTCAAAGAGTCTTAACGCCGCTGCATAATTCTCTTCCGACGCCTCGATCGCGCCCAGGTTGTTGTAGCTGTCCGCGATGGCCGGCGTGAGCTGTTTCTCAAATGCCTTCTGCTTTGCCACTGCTGAGGGATCCGGCGTATGAGGAGGCGTCGCGGCCATCCCTGTAGTGTCAACACCCGCGTTCGATGCCCCTCCGCCCGCTGGCCTGTTGTCGAGCAATCCGGCGAGCTGGCTTTTGTCCTTCGACAATGCCTTGTCCGCAAAGGCGTGCGCAATCTGCATCTCCGCGTGCGCCGCATCTTCCTGGTGCTTCTGCATCAGAATCCTGCCCAGCAGAAAATGCGCCTTCTGTATCTGATAATGGTTGCGCGACACGTCCGTCGTCAGTGCAATTGCACGCCGAAGATTCACTTCCGCTTCCGTCAACCGGGTTGTATCGAAGTACATCTGCCCCAGGTACAAGAAGGCGTCGGGATTCTTGGGATTCAGTGCAATCGCCCGCTTCAGGTACGTTTCGGCTTCGGGATACCTGCGATAGCTGACTTCGATCTTGCCCAGCGCGGCATAGGTCAGAAAGTCGTTCGGAGAAATCGCCAGTTCCTCTTTGAGTTCCGCCTCTGCCTCCTGTAGCGTCTTTTCATCTTCCCCCGCCGCCAGCAGCGCCGCGGCCACTGAATAGTGCGCCCCGGGGTAATGTGGATCTTCGGCAATCACTTTCTTGAATTCCGTCACCGCATACGGAGTAAAGTCCGAATTCCCGTAGGCCAATCCGAATTGCATGTGCAGCGCAGGACTGTCCCCATTCGCCGTCTCCAGCCCGCTGAAGACTTGTGCGGCACAATTCTCGTCGTCGAGATCGAGACAAACCACGGCCAGGTCGAATTCATTGGGAAAGCTGGGATCGAGCGAGATGGCGGCTTCCAGCTCCTTCCTCGCCTCCTGATCCCGGTTCATTCTATGCAGCGTCCGTCCAAGGATCTGGTGAGCCAGCGCCAGCCCTTTCGGGTCGTCCGGGTAATCGCTCAAAAGCCCTCTTGCCAGAGTTTCCGCATGCTTCAGGTCGCCAGCCTCGAGCGCCGTCGCTGCGTAGTCTCGTTGGAGAGACGTCGAGCCGGGGCTCAGAATCAAAGCTTCATCGAACAGTGCCGTGGCTCTGCCATAATCGCCGATCTGCGCATGGCTATTCGCCAGTTCGCCAAGCGCTTCAGCCAGGAATCCGCGGTAGCTTTCCGCCGCATGGCTCAGATCGCCGGTCTTCTGAGACCGTTGCGCCGCCTCGTAAAGGCTTTGCAGGGTCGAGCCATTGGATTGCGAACTATTTGCCGGGGACTGTGCGGCAGCAGCGGAACAGAGCAACAAAACGATAAGGGAAAGGAGACCTTTGACCATAGCAAACCCGGCATGCTGACGCGGCACCTTGATTTGCCCTCCAGCACTGTGCGGATGACTTTATTCTTTCACAGATAAAGAAGGAATCCCGGCCGGCGTGCATAGACGACGCTTCTGGCATGCGGAGATGCGCAGCATTGCTTGCCACCCCGGTTCGTGCTTAAAAAGCGCGCAAAGAAAAAGCGGGAGGCGGCCCATTGGCCCGCCTCCCGCTGGTGATGCAGAGTTACGGTTAGAACGAGTACTTCACGTCCAGCTCGATGACGCGGGCGTAGGGCAATGCTGACCTTACGGTCATCACACCGAACGCGTTCGCACCAGTAGAGTTCTGGTTGAAGTTCGGGGTGATTGCCTTGCTGGCGTAATCAACGTTGTAGTTGATCGTGTAGTAGTTGCCGTTGGCGAACGTCAGCAACGAGTGGTTCAGCCAGTCAAATGCGCTGACCCGCAGCTGTACTTGCTGCTTCTCGTGCAGATTGAACGTCCGATAGAGCGCCAGGTCGTTGTCGAAGTAGGGCGTCATGCTCATGTAGGGGAACGCCTTGCCACCTTGCGTTCCTACTGCCGGAGCGTTGAAGCACTTTCCGTTCAGGACCTGATGCGTTGCCAGACCGCTGGTCGGGTTGCAGGTGAGGACAGGCTCGATCGGGAAGTTCTCGTCCGTACCGAAGTAGGTCTTGCCTCCGATACCGGTCGTGATCCCTTCCGCGGCCGCGTTCGCCGGCAAGCCGGTGTACTGCAGCCCCAGACCGAAGTTCGGCACGCCATTCCCAAGGAACGCGGGAATGTAGCCGCCCTTTTGCCAGGTCGAGATGCCGCTGATCGTCCAGCCGCCGCCCAACCCATTCATCAACGCGCTCCCGGTATGGAGCGTGCCGCTGCTGTAGGTGTAGGACGCGTTGAAGACCAAGGGCCGGTCAAGCGCCGTCTGTCCATAGTTCAGTCCGACGTTGTACGGGTTCGTCTGCTGGCTCGTCGCCAGGTTCTTTGACCACGTTCCGTTCAAATTGAACGTCAACCGTCCTGACGACTTGGTCCATGACGCTTGCAGGCCGTTGTAATCACCGAAGCCGATGCTTTGCATCATGTAGGTTGAGTTCGTGCCGTACACCTGACCATATGGGTGCCAGTCAGCATAGTTGTTGCCTGTCGAGGTAAACGTCGTGCCATTTGGGTTCTTTCCGACGTTCTCCGGGTTGGTGGAGGTTACGCCGGTCACCGGGTCAGGCGTGAACAAAGCGCCGATCGGCATCTTGTTCTGGTTGGCCAACTCGCTGAACGTGCTGCCTTCGATATCTTCGGCGGCATCGACCAGCTGGCTGGCGGTGTTTCCAACGTAGGCGATCTCGAACTGCGTGTTCCAGGGTAGTCTCTGGTCGATGGTCAGGTTGTACGCCTGGCTCATCGGCTGACCGTAGTCCGTCGGATCCAAGCCCCACTGCCCGCCGTTACCACCTGGGCTGCAAGGAGGATTCTTAAGTGCGGAGGGGCAGGCAACATAGGCTGCGTTGTGGATGTTCTGCATTTGCAGCCTGTATCCGCCCGGCAGGCCGTAGCCCAGAACATGGGCTGCGGTTCCCTGTGCCTGGCCGTTGGCGACCGTGTTGACCTGGGTGACAAAGCGATATACGCCCCATCCACCGCGGACCACGGTGTTGCCGTGACCAAACACGTCGTAGGACATGCCGAATCGAGGATCCGGATAGACAAAGCGGTTAGGTTGGCCGCTCAGCGGTACGCCGGCGTCGATCGCATGCCAGTAGTATCCAGGAGCGTACTTGCCGTCGTAGTAATCGGAAAGGACGCGGCCCGGGTAGAACGCGGCAAGTCCGATTTTCTGCCGATCGTACCAGTGACCCACGTGCTCCATGCGGATGCCAAGTTCAAGGGTAAGGCGGCGCGTAGCCTTCCAGGTGTCGTCAACAAATGCTGCTGTCGACAACTGGGCCACATCGCCGATTGGCGCTGCGTTGTTTTCGCTGTAACCGGACATATCACCGTTCACGAAATTGGCGACCGCGTTCTGCGCCGAGCCGACCGTCGGGCCTGCTATCGGAGTCCCTGTGGAAGTGTAGCCCTGGAGGTCAGTGTTCTGGCCTGCGGAGAAGCTCATGCTGCCATCGAGGTTGTAGCTGAACGAACTCTGATAGTTATCCGTGGTCTGCGTGAATGCGCCGATTTTCAGGGTATGCAATCCCCAAACCTTGGTCAGTGTGTCGCTGAACTGCGGAGCTTCCTTCTTCACAGCGTACTTCCCGACCGGGTTCTCGAAGATCGAGGCCTGTGAGAAGTCCGGGAAGCTTTCGCCGCCGGCGCTGTTGTAAGCAGGAATGTTCGCGGACGGCGTTGCGAAGACCTTGCCGTACGTATAGCCGAGTGTGGTTCTGAACGCCGCTGCTGGGTCCGGAGTTGTGAACGGATAGCTGCCGAATGCCCATGCCGCCATGAAGTCCATGGTCGTTGAGGCGTTGAAGTTGTGCACGATGTGACCGGCCAATGTTTTGCCGTAGTTATTTTCAATTTCGCCGCCGCCCGGGAAGGGGATGGCGTTGCCCGGCGTCCAGTAAAGGTGCGCGCCATTACCCTGCGCGAATCCCGAGCTGAATGCCTGCTGGTAGCTGCCGTAAATCTTCGTGTTGTCGCCCAAGAGGTAATCCGCGCGTACGCGCCAGATCCACCCGTTGTCGACGTTCACGATCGGCTGGTAGTAGTTGTAGCCACCAGGGATGTTCGCCGGATTGGCGTTCGCCTTGGGCCAGATCTTGGCCAAAGCCGCCGCGCCGGGATCGATGAACCCTGCAGGGAAATGTTGCCCCGCATCCGTCGTGTAGGTCGAGCTTCCGGAAGTATATGTTCCGGTTGCAGCCGGAGTCGGCAGTGGCGCCGAGTAGGTAGCCCCGTTTGCCAGCACCGTGCCGCCAAGATCGCTGCACCATGAACCGCCTGGATAGCCGCCCGGGGGCTTGCCCTGGAAGAATCCCTGCGGGCACAGCGTCGTGTTGTCGGTGTTGTCGGTTGAGAAGTTGCCCTGCATCATTTCCGGAGTCGGGATGTAGGACTGGAGAATGTTCTGGTTGCCCTGGTTCTGTAGCCACTTCTCGTAGCCGCCCCAGAACAGGAGCTTCTTGTGCGTTCCTGGAACCGGACCGCCGAAGCTGCCACCGGGATAGTAATAATGTTGCGGTCCCAGCGGGGTCTTGTTGTTCTTCTGCTGCCAGCCGTTGGCGTTCAACACGTTGTTGCGCGCGTTGAAATACGCATCGGCGTGATAGTTCGCGCTGCCTGAACGGCTGATGGCGCTAACAACGACCGGGCCAAATGCCTGGTCGGCGCCGAGGTTTGAGGCCTGGACGCTGACTTCGGCCGTCATTTCAGGATCGACGATCGTCAGCGAGCCTGCCATGTTGCCGATGTCGATCATCTGGGCGCCGTCTTCCAACGTGCCCTGGCCGCCGCGGTTGACCGCGCCGTTGATCGAGTATCCATTGCCCAATGCGCCTTCGTCGACCGTGATGTTGAGGTCGTTGAAAGCCGGAGAAGTGTTGGTGAGGCCGCCGGATGCCACAGACGTGCCCGGCAGTACCTTCAGCAGCTCGCTGGTGTCGCGGCCTGCCAATGCAAGGTTGTTAATGTCCGCGGAGGTGAGAACCTCGACCCTCTGGCCGTTCTCAACGGGAATCATCTCCGAGTCAGCTGTTACTGTAACCGTCTGCGATTCCGCGCCTACGGTCAGATCGAGGGCGGGAACTGTCTTGACGTCGCCGGCGTTCAGTGCGATGCCGGTAATTTCCTTCGCTTTAAATCCCTTCGCTGAAGCCTTGATGTCATAGGTGCCAGGCGTCAAGGATGGAAACGCATAGAGTCCAGCCCCGTTGGACTGCTCTACGCGGCTTTGTTTCGTTGCCTCGTCGGTCAAAGTGACCTGAGCGGCTGGAATCACTCCGCCGGACTGATCTTCGACCGTTCCCGAAAGGGTCGCGGTGACCTGTGCTCTCAGGGTCGACGGCAAGCCGAGGACCACGAGCGCCAGCATCAACAGCGGTAGAACCGCTGCCCACGATAGGCCCCCTATGGTTAGACCTTTGCGATTCATCACTAGTTTCTCCTCCTAAATTCTCAACTCTCGCAGTACCGAGCGAGGTGAGTGCACGCGATTTTAGCCGCACGAATACACGGCTACCTCTAGTGCGTCACGAACTATAGACACTCGCTTAAATCCTTGTCAACCGAAAAGTTGATTACTACAGCCAAAAAAGCGATTTATTAAGCAACAGGTCATCGCCACCATTTCCTCTGCGACTCGAAAAAGGCCATGAATCGAGCAATCGACTGATAGGACATCACTTAGCCCGCAAGAAAACCGATTTATTTCTTCGGTTTTATGGAAGCATCCAGTGCCGATCTGTGGAATTATGTAGCTTCCCGTGAATATGTTTCAATTGGGGAATTCAGGGGCGCCTGCATACCACCGCGTTGCGCCAATCTCATCCGACCGAGCGTGCGGGCTCGCCAAAATCGACGAATCGCCGAGCTCAATTCTGGCAGTTTTCAGGTCTATTGCACGGTCAGGTGCGCGGTCACCGAGTGGGAGAGGGGGCCCGATGTAGCGGTCACACTGAAGGAGAAGTTTTCTGGGGACAGCTTGACTCCGCAGGCCCCGATTCCCAGCGCAAGAGCCCCGCTCAGCACCGCAAGCACCATCAATCGGGTCAGGCTTCCGCGCTGCCTGCGCACTTTGCATGCGAATGGCAGTAGGATGAGCCCCAGCGCCACCGGCAACGCCTCGACGCCAAGCCGTCCTCGCGATCGCTCATCCCGCGCCGCCTTTACCGGCAGCGCCACTTCCAGCGTGATCACAGTGGGTCCAGAGCCGGCTGCGACCGAATTCGGCGAAATCGTGGGCACCATTTCGAGCGGAATATTCGGTACGCTCAAGTTCACGGCCGTTGGCATCGTCGCGCCGTTGACCGGAGTCAGCACGAGTGTATAGCTCGCCTTACCGCCCGCGGGAACACTGGCGCTGCTCGACCCGCCCGCAACAAAAGTCAGCGTAAAGTCCTGGACGTTCTCTGTGAGCGCGCTGCTGGTCCCCGGCCCATAGTTGCTATCCCCTGAATAGGCTGCTGTAATCGAGTGCTCCCCCGCCGCCAGCGCAGATGTTGTGATGGTGGCTGACCCTTCCATAATCGTGGCTGTGCCGATCACTGTCGATCCGTCGTAAAACGTCATCGACCCGGTTTGCGTGTTCGCATATGCGGGAAGACTCGCAGTGAACCCTATCGGGTTCATCGCGAACACCGGGTTCGCGGATGCCGAAAGCGAAACTGCCGCTGTGGCAGGTATCACGTTCAGGGTTACGTTCGCCGTGCCGCTGGTGTAGTCGGTCTTGTCGGTAGGCGTCAGCGTCGCGGTCAATGTCTGCTGCCCTACGCCCAGCACTGTCCCCGCCGCCGGTGAATAGGTGATGTTCCCCGCCACCGGCGAACTGGCGTCAAGCTGCGTCGCGCTCAATGCCGTGCCGTAGACAATCGGCGCCGGCGTGGGCCAGTTGATCTGCGGCCTCTGCTGGTAGATCACATTGTCCTGCACTGTCACGTTGCTCGAGAACGTTACGCTCGATACCGTTGCCGTCAATTGTCCCGTGTAGCTCGTCAGGGTCGTGTACGTCCCCACTTTCAGCATCAGCGTCACGGAATCGGTCGCATTCGCTGCCAGGCTTCCGTTGCGAGTGCAGCTCAGCGTACTCTCCATGCATGTCCATCCGCCGGCGGAATCGGTCATGCCCGTCACAGTAACTTGTTGCGGCATAGTGAACGTTAGGGTCGCCGAGCTCGCAATCTGCGTAGTTGCGCTCGTGTTGGTTACGTTCACCGTAACCTGATCGCCCGCGTCACTCGATTTCACAATCAATGGGCTCGGATTGAACGTCACATTCAACGTGGGGATCACAACGGGCTGCACAAATGTCGATAAATCGAAAAGCGCATACTCCAGCATTTCTTCTTGCGCGCTCATCCTGCTCTCGGCAGGACACTCGTTGGGAAAGACTATATTGCTGATGGATGGCAAGTTGATCACGTGGTAATCGTTGAACATGACGCGCCCGCACTGGTTCGCCGCCGGCGCCCCCACCGGGGCGTTGAAGGTCATTTGCATCACAGGATTCCCGGTTTCGCCGGGGTACGCGCCGCTGTTCAGCGTCAGCCATGATTGGGTTGGGGCAATCACACCGCTCACGTCAGTACGCAGCGTGCTGATATCGATTTGGTTGATGGAGCCGCCTGCGGTTGCGCCCGCATTCTGCAGCCATTGCGCCAGCGTCGCTCCGTCGCTGAAGTTCGTAGCAATCGTTCCCACACCCGAATTAACATCCTGTTCCGTTGTCGTGGTCCAGTCCGCCACCGGAGCAAACGGCGCGTCGACCGGCGATTGGGAATCGAGATACACATAGCTGTAGTGTGTGGTGAAGATCCTGCCGCCGGCGTCGGCATAATTCACAAGATTGGCGAGCGGGTTCTGCGCTTGAAGAAACAGCCCGCCCTGGCACGGAAACATCACCATGTCATAGCCGTCAAGAACCGCCGGATTACCCGTCAGCGTCGACTCACCCGGCGTCGATGCGCTAATCTCCGCTCCGGGGTTTCCGCCTCCCTGGTAGAGATGGATGCGTCCGTTGGGATTCGCCGAACCAGTGTCGTCGGTAAACTCTGATGAAGCAATGCCCATGTGAAGCAGCACGCACTCGACTCCATCCACACTGCCTGTGACAATGGCAGTCATGGGAATGTCGCCCTCCGCCTGATTCGCCGGCATGTTCAGGACAAGTCCTGTAAGCGGGCTCGTTCCCACCTCTTCATTCGGAAACTGCCTCCGCCACTTTCCCGCCTGAATCACAACTGTGTACGTCGCGTTCTCGGGAACATTGTCCAACGTGAACGTCCCATCGACAGCCGTATAGGCATAACTAACTACACCGGTGGGCGCCTGGTAGGTCAGGCATTGCACGCCCTCTGGCAATGCCGCCACGGGGGCTGTCGTCGCATACACCAGCACGTTCGGCAGCGGAAGCGCATTCGTCGTTCGCGGATCATAAACGATGCCACTGATGGTTGTAGTTTGCGCGGCCGCTGCGCATGCAACCGGCAACAGGCAGAGCAGAACGCGCGTCAAGCGCGTCCAGTTTCGCAGTCTGAGGTCGATCTTCGCGACAGCGAGCGCGGCAAACCCAACTAGTTCATGCATGGCGACGAATCTTCACCCCAAAGGCCGGTTCTACTCGTTGCGAAAGCTCTAACGCGTCGTTACTTCACCGCTCGTTCCAGCCAAACGCATTCTCAAAGTGCGTGATCTCGGGTGCCGCTCCCGGTAAAAGATACACGCTGACAATGTCGAACCGCACCTGCGGGATAGATTCGCCGGGAAGTTGTCGAACATACTGTCGAACCAGACGGCGCAGCACATTGCGCTTGTGATGATCAATCGCGGCCTCGGCGGGCGCCATATCGTGAGCCGTGCGCGCCTTTACTTCGAAGAAACAGAGCAGCGGTCCCTGCCACGCAATCAGATCCAGATCGCCCGGCAAATTCCCGCCCGACCACCGTCGCGCCACCACAATGTAGCCTTTGCTTTGCAGGTACGTGCGAGCCGCATCTTCGCCCTCGATCCCGGTCAGCAAATGGGCCGGCATGTCTGAGCTTCTGCCTCGATGCGCGGCAATCCAGTCCAGGCCGCCCATCATCCTGTCCAGGCTCACATTCCGCATCTGTGCTACCCAGCCCACGGCCCACCCCACACGCATATTGTCCGCTGCATCTCGAAACAGCGCAAATCTTTCGTAGCTCTGCGCGATTACGCCGTCACGGCCGCCATGCTGTGCTCGTGCTCTTTCTCCGCGATCGTCAATGCCTCTTCCAGGATGTCCAGCGCGACCGTCGCTTGCTCCTTGCTCACGATCAGCGGAGGCGAAAGCCTCAGCGAAGTCTCGCCGCAGCCTAGCATCATCAACCCGCGTTCGAAGGCCAGTGTCTCAATGCGGTTGCGTACTTCCGCAGCCGGCTCTCGCGTCGCCTTGTCCTTTACGATCTCGATGCCGATCATCAATCCGCGTCCGCGCACATCGCCTACCAGGGGATGGCTCTTCTTCCAGCCTCGTACGCGTTCCAGCATGAACTCTCCCACGCTCGCCGCATTCGCAATCCCCTCGCGCTCAATGATCTTCATCGTCGCCAGCGCCGCCGCAATCGACACGGGATTCCCCCCGAATGTCGACGCGTGCGACCCCGGCGCCCAGTCCATAATCTCTGCCCTTGTCATGCAGATCCCCAGCGGCATCCCGCTCGCAATGCCCTTCGCGATGCAAACAATGTCCGGCTCAACTCCCGACTCCTCGATCGCCCACCACTTCCCGGTGCGCCCGCAACCCGACTGAACCTCGTCGGCGACCAATAAGATCCCATGCCGGTCACAAATGGCTCGCAGCTCACGCAGAAAATTCGCCGGCGCAGGCACAAATCCGCCTTCGCCCTGGATCGGCTCAACGAAAATCGCGGCCACTTCCTCAGCCGGCAAGATCGTCTTGAACAGCTTCTCTTCGATGTATCGTGCGCAACCAAGGCTGAATGCCTCCTCTTCCTGTTGCCCTCCCGTGCAGCCGCGATACACGTACGGATAGCGCACGTGCGTCACTCCAGGCACCATCGGAGAAAATCGGCGTTTCTGCTGCGGCTTTGAGCCGGTCAGAGACAGCGCTCCCATCGTGCGCCCGTGAAATGCGCCAAAGAACGAAATAATCTGCTGGCGTCCCGTGTGATAGCGCGCCACCTTCAGCGCGCATTCAATCGCCTCCGTGCCTGAATTGCCGTAGAAAAACCGGTGCGGCCCTCGCATCGGAGCCACCGCCGACAATTGCTCCGCAAGATCCGTGAGGTGCTCGTCGTAGAAATCGGTCCCCGAGATGTGGATCAGCTCCGCAGCCTGCTTCTGGATCGCAGCCACCACTTCGGGATGGCAATGGCCGGTCGACACCACCGCGATTCCCGCCGCGAAATCCAGGAACTCGTTGCCGTCAACGTCTTCTACGCGAACTCCCCGCCCACGCTTGGCAACAAGCGGATAGGAGCGCGTATAGCTCGGCGAAATCAGCCGATGATCAGCTTCAACGGCGGCCCTTGCCTTTGGGCCCGGGAGCGTACAAACCAGCTTGGGTCCAAACTGCGTATGCATCTCTTGCTTATTCATCGAATGTTGACTCATCGGACTCTCTCCTCGGCACCTTCGGTTGTCGCGGCCGTCCGCCTCATCAATCCGTGCGCTCGGCGTCGGATGTGGCGCGGCCATGGATCCCGGCATGGGATCGATCATTTCTGCGGACCGCTCTGGCGGTCCAATGCAGGCGAGGATCTTCGGCGGAGGGTTGCGCTAGTCGCCGCCGAAGAGGCTAGGTCGAGTGCGGGTGGGCAGCACGCGCAAGTGCTTCCGCGGGCACATGCGCTGCGCGCGCGACCGCGACCAGCCCTTGGTAGCCGGTGCTTTTGGCTGCTCGCTGATGGAGCGCATCTGCATGAATTCTCCGTTATTGGCCAGCATACCACGCAGCGCATTGGCGCTTCCATGTGCGCTGCTTCGCCCCTGCCGCGCCTGCGAGGGCTTTTTGGGAACAGATGCGTTCGCCGGAACCAGCGTTCGAGCTTGAGTGAACCGTAGCTACTTCAGGAAGAAAGCTGATGCAGACGCCGCCACGCCCAGCGCTGAAACAACCAGCCCAAGGTGCCAATACACGCGGCTTCGCGTCAGCAGCGTGATTGAAACGATCACCAGGCCGATCTCCAGCAGCACTTCGCCCAGGTCGAAACGGTCTGCCTTCGCTTCCCCTTTGTCCACGCTCGTCTGGAGCGCTTGGGCAGCCGCCTGATCCTGCACAAGCTCCGTCGACCACTTTTTTTCGTGGTCGGCATAGCCCTTGGCGATCTTGGCGGCAGCTTCTTTGTTGTCGAGCACAACGACGCTCATCAAATCGGTTGCCAGCTGCGTATTGTAGGCGCGAATTTTTTGTGCCTGGTACTCATTCCACTGATCTGTGGCCCTGTTCTGGTTAAGCACCGCGTCCTCATGCGTGCGGCCGCCCAGCACCGTTGTCACAGCCAGCAGCACAGCCAGCACGCTCATCGTAAAGGCGACCGGCCTCATCGGCTCTTCTTTCGCTCCCTGCTCCAGATTGTCCTTTAGGTCCTGCACTTCGCTCGCGTCCATAAGGTTGCGCCTTTTCATATTGGATTGGGGCCTTCGGGGGAAGCCGGCATTGATCAGGTTCTGAACCCATCATACGGCCACAAACGGAAATCGTGTGGCAACGAAACGCTTGCGCCGTAGGCGCAAAGGATGTCAGCCCCGCGCTTTCACCGGGGTCCCTAACGACAGGTCTTCGTCGTTGGGGTGATTAAACGTGGGGAGAACCTGGTGTTGCCCTCACCCACATGTTCTAGCTAAAAGCTAAGGGCTAATAGCTTATGGCTGCCCTATCTCCGCTTCCAGCGCACGCCGTCCTTCGAGTCCTCGATCGCTACGCCCTTCTCCGCCAGCTCATTGCGGATCTGGTCGGCGCGAGCAAAGTTGCGCGCTTTCTTGGCTGCGGTGCGCTCCGCCACCAGCGCTTCGATCGCCTCATCAGTCAGCGATTGAGCGGCCAGAAGTTCCGGCGAAACATCCGCCATCCTGCCGGTCTCCTTCGCCCACTCGAGGGCGCGCCGCGTCGTCTCCGCATCGCGGTCTTCGATCACGTCAAACACCGCGTCGAAATCCTTTAGCACCGGCAGAGTCGCATCGCGATCCGCCGTAAAAAACTGCCCCTGATCGATCGCCGTGTTCCCCGCCCGTACGAGTTCAAAAATGGGCGCCAACGCATCGGCTGTGTTCAGATCGTCGTTCAGCGCGGCCTTGAAATCGTCCCGCGCCTTCTTCGCCGCCTCTTGAATCGCCGAATTCTCGCCCACCGCAAAATTCCCCGCCGTCAGCCGCGTTCGAAATGTCCGCAGCCGGTCGATCGCGTTGGTTGCATCGGTAAGGCTGTCGAAGGTGAAGTTGAAAGGCTTGCGGTACGGCACCGCGATCAGCGCCAGCCTGATCGCCGACGCCTTGTAACCCTTCAGCAGCAGATCGCGCGGCGTGTAGAAGTTCCCCTCGCTCTTTGACATCTTCCGCCCGTCCACGAGCAAGAACCGCACGTGCATCCAGTGCCGCGCGAAAGTCTTGTGCGTCGCCGTCTCGCTTTGCGCAATCTCGTTTTCATGGTGCGGGAACATCAGGTCTTCGCCGCCCGCGTGCAGGTCCAGCGTCTCGCCCAGGTATTCCATCGCCATCGCCGAGCACTCGATGTGCCAGCCCGGCCGCCCGCTCCCAATCGCCGTCTCCCACGAAGTTTCGCCCGCCTTGGCGGCCTTCCATAGCGCAAAATCGCGCGCCGAATCTTTCTCGTACTCGTCCACGTCCACGCGCGCGCCGTCTTCCATGCCGCTCAGGTCCTTCTTGCTCAGCTTCCCGTATTCAGGAAACGCCGCCAGCCGGAAATACCATGACCCGTCCTCGGTCTTGTACGCCGCTCCTGCCGCGGCAAGTCTCTCCACCAGCTTCACCATCTGCGGAATGTTTTCAGTCGCGCGCGCAATCTGCTCCGGCCGCTCAATACGCAGCGACTCAATGTCCTCGAAAAACGCCTTCACATACCTTGCCGTGTATTCGCCAATCGGAATGTCGGCCTCTAGAGCGTTGCGAATGATCTTGTCATCCACGTCGGTTATATTCATCACGTGCTGCACATGAATTCCGCTCAGCAGCAGGAAGCGGCGAAGAACGTCAACTTGCAGAAAGGTTCTGAAGTTTCCGATGTGACCGTAGTCGTAAACCGTCGGTCCGCACGCGTACATCCGCAGCGCCTTGCCATCGGCAGGCTCTAGCGGGTCCAGTTGTCCCGTGAGGGTATTAAAAAGGCGGAGGGTCATCTCTTCGGCGGTTCGTGCGCTGCCCAGCCCATGAAAGCGCGCACTGAGCTTAGCCCGATCCACTCACCACGCTTGAACACTCGCTGTCAGCAGCAGATTCGATTGTAGCAGCGCATAGTCACGCACCAACCGCGTCATCCTTGGTCGCCCCACCCTCGCGGCGAATTTGTATCTGCCGCTAGGGTGGGATAAAACGAACCCGCGCTAACTCAGCCCGTTATCGCCGCAAATCCAACGGCCACCAGCATGCAAAGCACCCACCATCCAAATACCGTAATGTACCCTGCGCTCCGCTTTGTCCCGGCCACCATGGCAACTCCGATGCTCAGCAGCACCAGCCGCCAGATCGTAATCCCATCCACCCACGTCGCCAGCGTGTACAACGCCTTGTTGGTCTCCACCGGATCGAGAAATACCCCCAGGTTAGTGGGTGAAAAGTTTTTGATGTTAAACGATTCGGGAGCTTCACCGGAAAAAATCACAATCGTCCCGAGTATCGCCTTGAACATCTCCGGGAGCCACGCGTAGTAAAAGACCGCGAAAAGCTGACTGAATTTTGCCTTGCCGCCAAATCCGAAATTGATCGTCGCCATCACGACGAGTGACAAGACCGCCACCACTCCCATGGCAATCACTGGGCCGGCCAGAAATGCTACCTCCGTTACGACGGTCGTGATCTTGGCGCCCATCGCCCGCTGCTCCGGCGTCGCGTTCGCCATCCGCTCCTGCGCCTTGGGGTCCATGCGAATCTGATTGTCGATCGCCTGTTGCACCCCGATTTTCTGCATCATGGCGAAGAAGAAGATATAAGTGAAGATCGCCCCAATAATCAGCGGCAGCCACCAGCTCTTGTTCCCGCGCTTGATGTCTTCAAAGGTCTTCGATGGCGCCACGAACGTATTCGTCACGCGCTCCAATTGCGTCAATCCGGTTGCTTCGGTCACAGGCTGAACTCCCATATCGCTCATGATCTCGCCTTTCGAATTCAATTTTTAAAATTCCTGCAAAGCCGGCCAATCGGCATAATCATTCGCGTACGACCGGCCCAGGCCTCTCGCGGACGCGATGAATCACTTGGCGTCCATTGCGCCTGCGAGGGGAAACTGGCTTTTGCCCGCGATTGTACTCTGGGCGGGCATCTGTAATCGAATGAATTTTCTCGTGGGATGGTGGTTCGAATGGTTTCGGTCGCGAGGAGAGGCTGAAAAACTAGCTCCGCTACTCTCCCCGCGCTTCAACCTGCTCGGCTGCCAGCTTCCGGGTCCTGTCCGTAACCGGCTTCGCGGGCGTCGCCGGCCCTGTCTTCCCCGCCGGCGCATAGCCCTTGTATACGGTGATGTGGAAACAGGCCTGCTTGAACTCCTCTTCCACATCGATCTTTCCCGCAGCTTCGAGACTCGCCAGCTGTTTCCGCATCCAGGCCATCTCTGCCCGGCTCAGCCCCTTCTTGGCAATATCAATCGTGGCGCCGGTCAGATGCGGGCTCACCGTGTCGCCCTCCGCAGGCGCCGCATTCCCATTTGTCCGCATCAGCCGCTTCTGGTACTCCACCGTCCGCACCGCCGAGCTCACTTCAATCGACCGGTGAAACGCCGCTTCGTGCGCCCTCGCTAGGTCGGCCAGAAACTTCGCTGTCCACGGCCGGCAATAGCGGTGGTTCTCTTCAAGCTGCGGATTCACCGTGAGTTCGCTCGACGTTGGTATCGGCACCAGCAGCTTATCGGCAATCCGCGCCGCCAGGTCGGCTTCGTCCTCGATCCGCTCCAGACCTTCCGCTTCCAGCCGATCGTTTTGCCGCTCCAGTGAGGCGAGCGACCCACGCAACGACCGCGGCATCCCGCTCCTCGGGATAATCAGTGAAGCTAGATCGCCCTTCGACTTTGCGCCCGCGGAACTCGCAGCTTCTCCAGCTCCGCTCAGAGCTGTTGGGCTGGTCTTGTCGCCGTGATCGGCAGCCAAATCGTTTCTTCTGTTTGCCGCCGTTTTTTCTGCCCCGGATTCGCCTGGCCCCATTCGTTCAACGGCCGATGCCCCCACGTCCCCGCTGTCCCCGGTTTCATTCGCTCCGGGATCATTCGCCGCGGTGGAGCTTGTCGCCGACGTCGCATCGGGTTCCGTATCTATCCGGCGCGAGTCCGTGCTCGGCGCCTCGTCAGTCTCTGCTTGCCCAGCCACCGGCGCAGAATAACCGTCCGCCGCATCACCCGACTCAGCGCCTCTCGCCGTGCCGGTCCTTCCCGATCGCCATGCAGTCCGCTCCAGCCTCGGCCGCCGCATCGAACGTCTGCGCTCCACGCGCACCGTCCGGCGTCGTACCTGCGTAGTCGCGTGTCGTCGAAGGATCGCAAGCCCAGCCTCGCGCCCCACCTCATCAGGCGTGCGCGTCGTTCGGGTCATATTCAAATTCTTGTGGCTGCTGGAGTGTGTTCGCTCGCGTGCCGCAGGCCCGCCTGCACCACGCAGTTGCGCCGGGCGGCGCGCTGCATGCGCTGTCGCCGTCGCGGTTGGCGTCCGCCGCGTCTTAGCTGATTGGCTTGTCTGAGCGCTTAGAGCGCCGCTTGATGCAAGCACGGCCAGCGCGACCGCCATGAGTGCGGAGCGGCACATGAGGGGGAGTGCGGACAATCGAGAGCATCTCCAGTCTACGTCCATCCGCATCCTAATCCGAGTGCCTTTGCGGATTCGTGCTTGTCTGATAATTGGACGCGCCCGGTGCGCATTTGTGTTTGCCGTTGCTATATCAGCTTGCCGGTGGCGCGGCTTGGTCCTCGCCTATCGGGACGATCGGCTTGGCCGGGGGCTTGAGGACAAAGCCCTTCCGAATCAGCGCAAATCCCCCCTCCGGCAACTCCGCCTGCAGCAGTTGGTCCTCTGGCCCGGAATACAACTCCGTGTTCGCCCCGGCGATCGTCGCCATCAAGTGGTGCACCGTAATGGGCTTTCCATCCAGCGCTCCCTCCTGGTCCGGATACGTCGCCAACTGCACGGGCACAATCGAGCCGGCCTGCTTCGGCAAGATCACCCACAGGTCGCGGTTGTTCTGCGCCACTGCAAGCGCCAACAGCGTCTCCAGCGCGCCCGCGTCAAAGTCCGGCAGAAATACGGTGCCAGCATGCGGCGCCAACCTTGTTGTCGTGCTCTTTCCGTTCGCAGAAATATTAAGCAGGAACTGCGCCGCGTCCGGCGCAGCCACCACGCTCACTGCCTCGCCGTTCACCGTCGCGCCCAGCATCACGTGCTTCAGTTGATTACCCGCGCTGAGTTGCTCGTTCTTCGACAGCGCGTAGTCCAGCCCCTGCATCGCGACCTTCACCAGCGAGGTCGAATCATAGCCATCCGTCGTCGATGTGAACTCGAAGCTCGCTGACCCTACCGCGCGGCCGTTCTGCGCAATCTCGAAGCTGCCGGACTGCGCCCTGACATCAGCCGCCGCAACCATGACCAAAACAAAGGAAAATATTCCCGCAATCGAGAAGCAATTCAGTCGCCGCACAGGTGCTTATCCCCTGCCCGATTAGACACCCATCGCACAAAAGGGTTGCGAAGACGAATCCAACCCGCTGACTTGCTAACTTGCTGACTCGCCGACTTGAGGTTGCCCCATCCTTGGCACGTCGTTGTCCTTGCGCCAAGGGTGGGATCGCAAGTCATTCAAACCAGCACCAAAAAGCTAGAGGCTGGAAGCTAGGAGCTACAAGCTGCTTCTCGAAGCACTCCCAGCTTTCCCAACTCCGCCCGCAATGCCCCCGCACCCGTGAATCGGATCGCCTTCATCCCCACGCCCGTAGCGCCGTCGACATTCTCCTGCCGGTCGTCGATGAACAGCGTCCGGTTCGGTGTCGATCCCAAAATGTCCAGCGCCCGCCGGTAGATTGCAGGATCAGGCTTCCGCAGCCCCACGTAGCACGAGCTGAATGCCACCTTGAAATACCGGCGCAGCTCAAACTTTTGAAAGCGATATTCGTTCGTCTCCCGCGCCTCGTTGTTCAGCGCGCCAATAAAGTATCGATTGGCCGACGAAACTTCTGCCAGGACGCCGAGCGCCCCATCCTCCAGCAGCTTCGATTGTTCCAGGATGAAGTCGAAGAACTCGTCTCGTGAAAAGCTCCGCGCCTCGTAAAACACCGCCGCGTCGAGATATTTGTAATGATCGATCTCGTCGCGCTCCCACGCCGAATAGACTTTCGCATTGCGCGCTTCGAGCTCAAGCGCGTCAAGCCCGAACTTCGCCGCGGCAGCCGCGCGCTCGCCGTGATCCCATCCATTGGTCAGCAACACTCCGCCCACGTCGAACAAGATAACGTCGAAGGGGAGCATCGGCGACTCTTTCCCGCGCTATGCGCGTTCTTATTCTTGGGATTGATCGGTGAGTGTCTGCAGACTACCGCGCGTATTTCGCTTCGATGGCGAGCACCTTCTTGAACCGCCGTTCAAACCGGCCTTCCTGCCCCTGGAACTTTGCTCCGATGAACGCGTGCGCCAACTCAAACGCCAGCGCCGAGCCGATGATCCGCGCCCCCAGCACCAGCACATTCATGTCGTCATGCTCCACGCCCTGGTGTGCCGAATACGTATCGTGGCAAATCCCGGCGCGAATGCCCGGAATCTTGTTCGCCGCTACACATACACCCACGCCCGATCCGCAGATCAAGATTCCGCGCGGCGCCACTCCAGCCTTGATCGCCTCGCCCACCTTCTCGGCAAAATCGGGATAGTCGTCCTCCGGCTCGCATCGGAAGGCCCCCAGGTCGATCACTTCATGTCCGGCCGCAGCCAGGTTCGCGCGCACTTCTTCCTTCAACGCAAATCCCGCATGATCTGAAGCAGTAACAAGTTTCAACGTCTCTTCCCTTTCCACTTCGTGGGGTGCCCCATCCTAAAGCTCGAAGCATCGCGAAGAGCTTTAGGGTGGGAGAGCACGACCGCCAACCCAGCACGAAAAGGCTGGCAGCTAGGAACCCGCAGCTGTCTTCACCAGTGCTTTCGCTCTCGCTGCGACATTCTCCGCCGTGAAACCCAATTCCTTCATCACCACCGGTCCTTGAGCCGACGCGCCAAACCGATCCAGCCCAATCACGTCGCCGTTCGAGCCAACATACTTCCACCACCCCAGCGTCGAACCCGCCTCAACCGCCAACTTCGGCACGCCAGCCGGCAGCACGCTTGTCTTGTACGCGGCCGTTTGCTCCTCGAAGATCTTCCAGCTCGGCATGCTCACCACGCGCGCGCTGATTCCCTCCGCCGCTAGCAGCTTGGCCGCGCCCTGCGCCAGCTGAACCTCTGAGCCAGTCCCTATTAAAATGACCTGCGGATTCGCGGCGTCTTCCAGCACGTACGCTCCCTTGCTCACGCCCGCGAACACATCGTGCTTGGCCGCATCGATCACCGGCACATCCTGCCGCGTCAGCGCAAAGAAGCACGGCCCCTTGCGCTCCAACGCCAACCGCCAGCAAGCCGCCGTCTCATTCGCGTCGGCTGGGCGAAAATCCGTCATGTGCGGCACCGCGCGCAGCGCCATCATGTGTTCGATAGGCTCATGCGTTGGCCCATCCTCGCCCACACCGATCGAGTCGTGCGTGAACACAAACAGCGACGGCGCTTCCATAATCGCCGCAATCCTCAGCGCCGGCTTCGCGTAGTCGGAAAAGACAAAGAACGTCGACCCGAACGGACGCACTCCGCCATGAACTGCCATTCCGTTCACTGCTGCGCACATCCCCAGCTCGCGCACGCCAAAAAACACGTTGCGTCCCGCTGGATCCTCGGCAAAGTGCTTGCTGTTCTTGAAAATCGTCTTCGTCGAGGCCGTCAAATCCGCCGCGCCGCCAAACAGCTCCGGCACGCTGTCAAAAATCGCGTTCATCACCACTTGCCCCGCGTTGCGTGTAGCCACGGGTTTGTCTGCTGGGAAGCTGGGCAACGCCTTCTCCCATCCGGCTTTCAGCTTGCCCGCCTGCGTGCGCTCAAACTCCGCTGCCAGCTCGGGAAACTCCGCCTTATAGCCGGCAAACAGCTTGTTCCACTCCGCCTCTTGCCCCGCGCCTCGCTTCTCCGCCTCGCGCCAATTCTTCAGCGCATCTTCCGGCACGTAAAAGTTCTGGTCTTCGGGAAATCCGAAGAACTTCTTGGTCGCCGCCGTATCCTCGGCGCTCATCGCTTCGCCGTGAACCTTGTTCGTCCCCGCTTTCGGGCTGCCGTAGCCGATCACTGTTCGCACTCCGATCAGCGATGGCTTGTTCTCCACCGCTTTGGCCGCTGCAATCGCTGCTTCAAGCCCGTCCAGATCGTTGCCATCCATCACGCGTTGCACATGCCAGTGGTAAGCCTCGAACCGTTTGTACACATCTTCCGTAAAGCTCCACTCCGTCGGCCCATCCAGTGAAATCAAATTGTCGTCGTACAACACGATCAGCTTGCCCAGCCCCAGTGTCCCAGCCAGCGATGCCGCTTCGTGCGAAATCCCTTCCATCAAGTCACCGTCGCCGCACAGCACAAATGTGTGGTGGTCCACCACATTGAAGCCCGGCTTGTTATACGTCGCCGCCAGATGCTTCTCCGCGATGGCCATGCCCACGCCCATGCCAAACCCCTGCCCCAGCGGCCCGGTCGTCGCCTCCACGCCGTCTGTCAACCCGTACTCCGGATGCCCCGGCGTGATCGATCCCCATCTCCGAAAGCTCTTCAAATCGTCCAGCGTCACCTTGTAGCCGCAGAGAAACAGCGTTCCATAGAGCAGCGCTGACGCATGCCCATTCGACAGCAAGAACCTGTCCCGGTCCGCCCACTTTGAGTGCGCCGGGTTGTGCTTCATCAGCTTGTGAAACAGCAAGTAGCTGATCGGCGCACATCCCAGCGGCGCCCCTGGATGCCCGCTGTTGGCCTTTTCTACCGCATCGAGCGCGAGCAAACGTAATGTATCGATCGAAAGTTGGTCGAGTGAGAGTGAAGCAATCCCGGATGCCATAATTTTTCTTGAAATTCCTTTCCTTGAAGTGCCCAGCGCACTTCCCCAATCACTTTGAATTCGCTTCTACCTGGACTTTCACATTGTATCCAAGCCAGCTATCCGATTCCTGCCAGTGCATCGTCCATTCCAGTTCCTGGCTGCCCGCCGCGGGTTTGATGTCGGCGATGAATCCCGCGCTGCCAAGACCCCGACTGATCGCCTTGTTCACTGTCTTCCATCCATCATCGGTCCAGGTCACATCAAAGAAACGATCATCCAGAATCCGCAGCGTACTTCCCGCATCCATCCGCTCAATCGGCCGCGTGCGGCTATAAATCTCCAAGTCCCTTCCATGCTTCTTCTGCCCTTCCGGTCCGCAGTACCGCTCAAACACGGGATCGATGCGGTCGAATACCTTTCCGTCTACTGCCGACCGCAGCAGCTTCAAATACTCCGCATGCGCCCACACCAACGGCACCGCCGATCCCGCCGGCTGACCCTTCTTCAAGCTCCGCTCTGGCCGGTCGGCCTCGTACCACAACTGCTCCGGAAGCAACTGCCCGCAGCTTGCATACTTCTCATAGGTCTTGATCAGCTCGCTGATGTCGTTCCCCGCCGCCAGTTCGCGATGCGCTCGTTCGCCCGTCAGCAGCGGCCAAACACCCCCCTGGCCCCATCCCTCAAACGGACCTCCATCCGGCCGCTGTCCGTAGCCGTCGAAGTTGTACCGCAACCACCCCGGCCCCTGCGGCAATTCACGCTTCAGCACCGCGTCCACCACCTTCAACGAATCGGTAATCAGCGGGTCATCCGCTCGCCGCACGCCGTACCGCACCAGTTCCAGGAATCCCGCATCGATAATCTCGCGCGCCTCAAATTCTGTCTGCGTCCCCGGCGGCCGGTTCGCAATCTGGATCAGTTCCTTCCCGCAGCCCTCGTGCGCGTAAGATTCGCCGCACTCTGGCGGCCTGATCCGCATATAGTGCCGCTTCACATCCTTGTCCAGCACACCATCGTTCGTCACCGTCCAGTCCTCGAGGTGTCCTTCGATCCAGTCGGCAAACTCCTCCAGAAACTCGCCCAACTCCTCCGCCTCATGCGCTCGCGCCATCTCCGCTGCGCAAATCAACCCGCCAATCACCGCCGCCAGCGTTGAAGGCGAGTACCCCGCATTCTCCTCCCAGCGCTCCTGGTGCGTGATCGGCGCTTGCCGCACCAGGCATCCCGCTGCTCGCTCCACAAACGGAAACATGTGCAGCTCGCCCAAGCCGCCCGCTTTCCACAGCCGCCACGCAAGGATGATCGGAAACGCCACTTCGTCCAGCTGCTTGCCGCTCCAATACGGCGTCCCGTCGATCCAGAAGTTCTGCGCAAACCCTCCATCCACCTGCTGCGTGCACGCCAGGTACACCAGCGCCCGCCGCGCCGTCTCCGCCCGCCCGCATGCCAGCAGAGCCGTCGCCGTCTGCACCATGTCGCGCGTCCACACCAGGTGGTACCCGCCCAGATCGTCGTCGCCCTTCACCTGCCCCCACGGAATGGACGCCGATGCTACAAACGCTCCTGAAAACATCTTGTCTTCATGCGCCAGCAGCACCGCGTGGCTCGCCCGCATCAACATGCCGCCGTCCTGCGCCTTCGCCGCCAACTCATCCGGCCGCGCTGCGCGCTTCCACTGCTCAATGAACCGCTTCTTCTGCTCCTCGAACGGAACCGACAGCGCCCCCATCGTCTTCTGCAGCGCCGTGTGATGTCCTTCGCCAATTCCGATCGCCAGCGTGAACTCCCGTACCGCCATCCCGCCTTCGACCTTCGCCACGACCTCACCTGCCGCGCCTTCCCGCGCGTTCCGCAAATCGTCGACGCATCCCAGGTCGATCTCACCCATCATTGCCACATTCCCGTTCGTCGCCGACCCAAACTCCCAGTTCATCTTCATGTTCTGCATCAGGTCCTGCCAGCCGTCGCTGGCTCCCACAAACCCGCAGCTCATGCGCGTGAATCCGCAGCTCGCCGTCATCACCAGCGACCACCCGTTCTTCCACGCCAGCAGCACGTTATGCCCCGCCAGGTCCATCGCCCGCGTCGAGTTCCCCGCCCCGCCTCCATCCAGATGCGGCGCCAGCAGCGCGTACAGCTTCAGCCTCGGCATCAGGTCCTCGTGCGCTTCCAGTCGAACCCTCTGCAGCACCACCCCGTGGTGCGGATCCGAAATCATCTCCTTGGTCAGCGTGTATCGCCCGTCGGGATCGTGATTCACATACCGCACTCCCAGCGCGTTGGCATCGATGTACTCGAAGCTCGTCTTCATGTCGCGCTTTTCTTCGTGGACAAACGTCTCCCCGTCGGTCAGGAGGAACTCCATGTCGCGCACCTGCGCGCGATCGATCGTCGGGTGGTAGATCTCGTTCAGGATTCCGTGCGAGCACGTGAACCATATCCGGCTCGATCCTGAATATGCCGTCACCACCGCATCCTTCACGCTCGAAGTCCAGCGCGGCGCCAGGCCGGGATTGCCAAAGGCCTCGCCCTGCTGCTCAAGCCACCGATACATGGGCTGATCGCTCATTCTCGCTCTCTATTTCCGGGGTTGGGGAGATCTGAATTCGACTGCATGTCGGGGAATGCTCGTTCGAGCGCTAATGCTCGTTCAAAGGCCGGGAAAGCCGCGCACGCATCCTGTCTTTTGACGCCCGCCGCCTGTAGGTGGATGCTAAATCCTTCGCCCCACCCAAATTGTCAACGCAAATTCAAATCAAACGCCAATCAATCACTGAGCCGGGGTGCCCCATCCCAAGAGTCCGGCACAGCGGATGCTAAGGGTTGGGTTGCATCTTCTTCTCCCGGCACGAAAAGGGGTGCCCCATCCTAAAATTCGAAGCGCAGCGAAGAGTTTTAGAGTGGGATAGCACAACCCTCAAGCCACCCCGTCTTTAGCTGACTTGCAGACTCGCTGACTTGCTGACTCACTAACGCGCCGTCCTCGCCCGCACCAGCATGTACTTCACCCCCGCCTCCAGCTCCGAGGCCGTCACATCCTCGACCACGCCCGCGTCGCCAATCCCCACCGGCAACACGAACCGTCTCACCCCGCCCACATTCTTCTTGTCGCGTCCGGTCGCCGCCATCACCTTCGCCGCCGTCACCTTCAACTTCGGCCACGGCCCATAGCGATAAATCAGCTTCTCCATCCGCTCCATCTGGCTGCCGGTGATCGTTCCGCGTCTCCGCGCCACGGCCAGCGACGCCACCATCCCCCATGCCACGGCCTCGCCGTGCAGCATCGCCTTGTACTTGGTCGCCTGCTCCAGCGCATGCCCCACCGTGTGGCCCAGGTTCAGGATCATCCGCAATCTGCCCTCGCGCTCATCTCGCCGCACCACGTCGGCCTTCATCCGGATCGACGCCGCGATCACCCGTTCCAAAGCTTTCGGCTCTCGCGCCAGGATCTCCTCCGCGTGCTCCTCCATAAACCGCACCAGCGCGCGGTCGCGAATGAATCCCGCCTTCACGCTCTCCATCAATCCGGCTCTCAGCTCGCGATCCGGCAACGTCCCCAGGACGCCGATATCCGCAAACACCGCACGAGGCTGATGAAAATTCCCCACCAGGTTCTTGCCCTCGGGCAGATTCACGCCTACCTTGCCGCCCACGCTCGAGTCCACTTGCGCCAAAAATGTCGTCGGTACTTGAATGTATGGAATCCCTCGCATGAACGTCGCGGCCACAAATCCGCCCACGTCGCCCACAATCCCGCCGCCAAAGGCAATCAACAGCGATCCGCGGTCGCCGCCCCCCTTCACCATCTCGCGCAGCAGCCGTTCCACGCTCTTCATGGTTTTGTGTTGTTCGCCGGGAGCGAGAAACAACGTCACCGGCGCTTCATCAAACGACCGTAGAAACTTTTTGCTCCACAGCGCCCAGATCTCCGGCGACGTCAACACAAACACGCGTCTCGGCAGTCGCCCAACAACTCGCTCAATCCGCGGCGCCAGCTCCTGGAGCAACCCGCTCCCCGCAAACACGTCGTACTTCGCTGAAATCGTTTCTACCCGTATCGTCTGCACAGTGATTTCATTCTATTTGCACGCCCTGGACGCTCACTCCTCCGAAAGATTGTCATCCTGAGCGAGGTCGCCGCGGCGACCGAGTCGAAGGACCTGCGTTTGCCTTTCGCGAATTCAACCTAGCAACAACATTGGGTACCCCCAGTCCCTTACATTCGGGGACCGGGAATAGCTCAGGGAGCAGGGGTCCGGGAAACTGCACCTCGCAATCGGTGCTAAACTTTTTCCGCCACGTCTGGAGAACGCTTTTGCCCCGCGATTTCACCATCGCTCTCATCGCCTTCCTGCCCGTTCCCTTCATTGCCGCCCAGCAACCCACCCCGCCTCCCACCGCAAACATGCAGACAGCCGCGCAGACCGTTTACTACGCCGGCCCAGGCGTCACGGCGCCCGAATTGCTTACCGCGCACCTGATCCATGCAGCCGGCGGCCACTGCGATAGATTCGACCGCACCGCAGTCGTTTCGGCCGTTGTGGACGCAAACGGTGCCACGCGGAATATCTCTCTGCTTCACCCCGCCGGTACCGAACTTGACAAGATAGCAAGCAACATCGCTGCCGCCGATCGTTTCAAGCCCGGCACATACAATGGCGCACCTGTCAGTGCCGCGATTTCAATTGAATTGAAGATTTACAGCTGTATTGAATTGAATATCAATGAGCAGGGAAAGCGTGTTTATTCTCTTCAGCTCCGGGGCTTGCCCGACCAGAAAGTGGATGTCCAAGAGCTGCCGTCAAAAGACGGAACACAGGCCATCGCTGGCGGCCCCCCGCCCACCGCTCGAGACACAGGGCCCGCCCTGTATCACGTCGGCCACGGCGTTACTGCCCCTGTCGTTCTCAGAACCGTCGCAGCTGAGCTCAGCGAAAGGGCACGTGAAGAAAAACTCAGCGGTTCCTGCCTGATCTCGCTGATTGTCAACGAGCAAGGAATTCCGGAGGATGTGCACGTGGTCAAGAGCTTGGAACCAACTTTAGACGAAAGCGCCGTCAACGCTGTTCGTCAATACCGTTTTGGGCCAGCCATGCACCACGGCACGCCCGTCCCAGTCATGGTCACCATCGAGGTGAATTTCCGGCTGTAGAAAGCTCTCCGCCGAATCCGTCAGTTTCCCGACTCAGCTCACCTTTCACCGTCCACCGTTCACGGCTCACGGTTCTCCGTCAATCCCGCACTCAACGACGCTGCTGTGCACACCGCCAGAATCACCCCAATCACCACCAACGACCACACCACCGGCACATCGATCCAACGCGCAGCCAGCATCTTCAGCGCCGCAAAGGCCAGCAGCGCCCCAAGCCCAAAGTGCAGGTACTTGAAGCGCTCCAGCATCGCCGCCAAGCCAAAGTAGAGCGAGCGCAGCCCCAGGATCGCCGCGACATTCGACGTGTACGCCACAAACGGATTGTGCGTAACCGAAAGCACCGCAGGAATGGAATCCGTTGCGAACAGCAGGTCGGTCACTTCGACGGCAATGATTACCGGCAGCAGCGATCCCTTCGCCGGCTGCAGCCGCACAATCCAATCCGGAACCGCCGCCCGCGCCGAGCCGCCGCGCACCAGCCGCCACGCCGCGTACAACAAAATCACTCCGAAAATCCACGTCACCCACTCGAACTTCTGCAACAGCGTCACACCCAAAGCGATGAACGTTGCGCGCAGCACAAACGCGCCCCACACTCCCCACTGCAACGCCGTGTGCTGGCGCTGCGCGCTGATCCTGAACCCCTCAAACAGCACCAGGAAAACGAACAGATTGTCGATGCTCAACGAAGTCTCGATCGTGTATCCGGCCACGAACTCGAGCGCTGTCTGCTTGCCCATTGTCATGGCGATCCAGCACGCGAACCCCGTGGCGACCAGCGCCAATCCAACCGTCACCAACCATACAAACGCCTGCGCATGCCGCGACTCTCGACGGTGACCAGGCAGCAGCGAGTCCGCCAGCAGAATCACGGCAACCACCGCGTGAAATCCCACCCACCATGCCGCAGTGGCGCCCCATATCGATGCGCCCCATATCGTCGCGCCCCAAATCATAGCTGGATGCTACAGTACGGCAGCAGCCCCGGAGACAGGATGCCAACCGCGTAAGCCGACCCGGCAACCTTGCCGTTCGCACCAATCCACACCCAAATCTCTGCCACCAACGCACGTGATCGTGCATCTTTTAATCAGAAGGGCCGAGTTCAAATCTGCCAGGGAAAGGCATACCGTGAGCGAATCGATGCAACAAAATCAATCCGCACCCGCGCAAGCCGCCATTCTGGCGCCGGCTCACCGTCCTCGCGTGGTCATCGTCGGCGCAGGCTTTGCCGGCCTGAACGCAGCTAAAGGCCTCGCGCATCTGCCCATCGACGTGACAGTTGTCGACCGCCGCAATCACTACACGTTTCAGCCGCTGCTTTACCAGGTCGCGCTGGCCGTGCTCTCTCCTGCCGACATCGCCCAGCCCATCCGCTCCATCCTGCGCCGCCAGCGCAACACCCAGGTCCTCATGGATGAAGTCGTCGGCATCAACGCCTCCGCACGCCGTGTCACGCTCGCCAGCAGAGCAAGCCTCGATTACGACTACCTCGTCCTCGCCACCGGCGCCACTCACTCATACTTCGGCCACGATCAATGGGAGCCGTTCGCGCCTGGACTCAAGTCCATTGAAGACGCCATCGAGATTCGCCGCCGCGTATTGCTCGCCTTCGAGCTCGCCGAGCGCCAGATGCTCGAGCAGGGCTGGCACCCGCCCCTCAACTTCGTCGTCATCGGCGGCGGGCCCACCGGTGTCGAGCTGGCCGGCGCAATCAGCGACATCGCCAAGCTCTACATGCGCCACGACTTTCGCCACATCGATCCCGCCAAAAGCCGCGTGCTGCTCCTCGACGGCGGCCTGCGCGTGCTCGCCGCCTACCCTCCGGATCTCTCCGCCAAAGCCGAAGCCACGCTCAAGCGGTTGGGCGTTGAAGTACACACCAAATCGCAGGTCACCGCCGTTGGCCCGGGATGGGTTGAAGCAAACGGGCAACGCATTGATACCGCCGTAACCCTCTGGGCCGCAGGCGTCCAGGCCTCGCCGCTCGGCAAGATGCTCGGCGAGCAGCCCAGCGTCCAACTCGACAAACGCGGCTGCGTCATCGTCGACAAAACCCTCAATCCCACGGGTGTCCCGCAGGTTTTCGTCCTCGGCGACCTCGCCCACTTCGAGCAGGACGGCCGTCAAGTCCCCGGTGTGGCGCAGCCGGCCATGCAAATGGGCGACCACGTTGCCAAGATGATCGCCGCCGATCTCGCCGGCAAGCCGCGCCCGCCTTTCCACTACTTCGATAAAGGCGACATGGCCACCATCGGCCGCATGTCCGCCATCGGCAAAGTCGAGTGGCCCTTCAAGGCCCACATGAGTGGTTTCGCGGCTTGGTTCATATGGGTCACTATCCACATCTTCTTTCTCATCGGTTTCCGCAATCGGCTTTCCGTGCTGGCCAACTGGGCTTGGACTTACTTCACCTTCACGCGCGGCGCGCGCCTCATCACCGGCGACCAGTCCCTGCCCGGCTGGTCGGAACAAACCGAAGCCGGTCCCACCAGCAGCGGCGCCAAAGCCGCAGACTGAAAAACAGAATGATCCGACTCAGCATCCGAAGAAAGTTGTCATGTTGAGCGGAGTCCCGCCTCGGCGGGACGAAGTCGAAACATCTGCGGTTGCTTTTCCTGTCTCCAACTACCACGAACAGGGGTGCCCCATTCTAAAACTCCACGCGCAGCGAGGAGTTTTAGGGTGGGATAGCACGAACCCTCGCGCCGTAGGCGCAGCGCATGTTAGCCCCGCGCTTAAGCGTGGGGACAGCTGTCGTAAACTGGTATCGAAATGCTCGATTTATCCTTCGTTCGTTCCAACCTGGAGTTGGTTGAAGAAAAACTGCGCGTGCGTGGTGCCGATCCCGCCGCTCTGCTTGGAGATTTTCGCGCTCTCGATAAGAACCGCCGTGAGGCCATCACCCTCGCCGAGCAGTGCAAGGCCCGCCGCAATGAACTGAGTAAGCAGGTTGGCGCTCTCAAAAAGGCCGGCAAGAACGACGAAGCCGCGGCCGTCATGGACGAGACACGAGCGCTAAAAGACAAACTCGACGAGCTGGACAAGACCGCCGCCGAGCTCGACGAGCAGATGCGTCAATCTCTAGCCCGCGTTCCTAACCTCACACGCGACGAAGTCCCCGCCGGCCTCTCTGAAGCCGACAACAAAACCGTCAAAACCTGGGGCGAACGGGGGAAATTCAATTTCCAGCTCAAACCGCACTGGGAAATCGGCGAAGCCCTCGGCATCCTCGATCTCGAGCGCGCAGCCAAGCTCAGTGGTGCTCGCTTCGCCGTCTACATGGGCGCAGGCGCGCGCCTCGAGCGCGCTCTCATCAGCTTCATGCTTGACACGCACACGCGCAAGCACGGCTACACCGAAGTGCTTCCGCCGTTCATGGTCAATTCAAAGTCTCTCTTCGGAACTGGCCAGTTGCCCAAATTCGCCGAGGACTTGTTCCGTTGTTCCGACGCCGACGCCGACGCCGCCACCCGCGGCGAATTCAAAGACAACGACCACTGGCTCATCCCCACCGCCGAAGTTCCCGTCACCAACCTCTATCGCGACGAGATTCTCGACGACGACCGGTTGCCCATCTCCTTCGCCGCCTACACTCCATGCTTCCGCGCCGAAGCCGGCGCCGCCGGCAAGGACACGCGAGGCATCATCCGCCAACATCAATTTCAAAAAGTTGAGCTGGTCAAATTCGTTCGGCCCGAAGAATCCGATGCCCAGCACGAGCGACTCACACGCGACGCCGAAGAGATTCTTGAAGCGCTCAACCTCCCATACCGCCGCGTCCTTCTCTGCACCGGCGATACCGGCTTCTCCTCAGCCAAAACTTATGATCTCGAAGTCTGGCTGCCCGGCCAGGAGCTTTATCGCGAAATCTCTTCCTGCTCCAACTTCGATGCCTTTCAGGCGCGCCGCGCCAACATCCGTTACCGGCCCTCTGCGGCGCAGGGCGCAAAGTCCAAGCCCGAGTTTGTCCATACGATCAACGGCAGCGGTCTCGCCGTAGGCCGCACCTGGCTCGCCATCGTTGAAAACTACCAGCAGGCCGACGGCTCCGTACTTATTCCCGAGCCTCTTCGCCCATATATGGGTGGAATGGATAGAATTGTTAAAGAGAGATGACGGCATCATCCACTTCGAGCAATCCAGCCACTGAGCCCAAACGCGGCTTCAAGCAGATTCTGCGCAGCTATTTCTACTGGACTTATTCCCGCGGGTCGTTTCATTACGACATTATGGTCACGCTGATTCTGCTCTTCATCTTCATCACCCCGCACTTGTGGGATTACGGCGCCAAACCTTCAACCGTCACCGCCTCCAGTTATCCCTTTCAGGTCGTTCCCAGTGGTCGCGGCGTTGACATCACGATGCCAGCTTCTGCTGTCAGCGTTCCTGCCGGCGCGTCAGACCGCGAGGTGAAAAGGATTCTGCGCAAAGCCGTCGAGCCCGTCACCGGTGACGATGTCTATGTCGAACGCTGGGAAACAGCTCGCGATGCCCAGGGAAACCTCGTATGGAAGGTCTGGGCGCACCGTTAATTCCTTTTAAGGAATCCCCTGGGCCCATCCGTGAGTCAAATAGCGTAAGGAACTCTATGCGCCTACAATCGAAATCTGTTTTGCTTACCGTTCTTTTCGCGGCTCTAATGCCCATTTCAGCTCTGCACGCCGAGGATCTTGCCGGAGTACTGGCCAAGCTGGATGCCGCCGCCAAGAACTTTCACACCACGACAGCCAGCTTCGAATTTGACACTGTTCAGACCGACCCCATTCCCGACACGGACACACAAACGGGCACTGTCTACTATCAGCACAGTGGAACCACCTTCCAAATGGCCGCCCACATCACTAGCGACAATGGCCACCATGCCTCGAAAGCCTACATTTTCTCCAACGGCGTTCTCCGCGAGTCCGATACCGGCAAAACGAGCGACGCCAGGACCTATACGCAAGCGGGAAAATATGAGAGCTATCTCATGCTCGGCTTCGGCGCCAGTGGCCACGACCTCGAAGTGAAGTGGGACCTCAAGTACCTGGGCACCGAGACGATCGACGGTGTCAAGACCGACAAAGTCGAGTTGGTCGCCAAGGATGCCACCGTCCGCCAGAACATCCCTAAAGTCACGATCTGGCTCGATACAGCCCGCGCCGTCAGCCTCAAACAGGTCTTCGATGAAAAAGATGGCACGACGCGCACTTGCCACTACACCGGTATCAAGGTGAATCAGCCGTTGCCCAGCAGCGCCTTCAGCTTCGACAAGTAAAGTCGCGTTGCCACTCGCTGCAGAACATTCATCCAGACTGGCCGTTCTGAAGGTCGCGGCTTCCGTCGCATTTCCGCTCCACAGTCGAGAATCTTCAGGGGACGAAGCGCTTGCGCAGTAGGCGCAAAGGACGTTAGCCCCGCGCTTCAGCGTGGGGAAAGGGAGAAGAAATTAACCCCGAAGTCCTGTAGGGACGTCGCCCTTCTTCTGAAAGGCCACGACTTCCATCGTGCCCCACGTCGACAGGTTTGTGTAAGGGCATGGCTTCAGCCATGCCGTTGGAACCAATCAACTTGACGGGGCTTTAGCCTCTGAGGGAACCTTCCACACTTCTTAATTTGTTTCCCCGCAGCCCAACAAGCCACGCCAGCGCCACCCCGCCTCCCGCAAATAACATCGGAAAACATTCCAGCGTATAGCGTGTCTCCGGCGCCTCAATCGTCAGCAGCAATGCGCTTCGCACCAGAAGGTACGCGAGCATTGCGCCCCAAAAGCGCGGCCGCAAGAATATCCCGACAATCCCCAAGCCCAAATACACCGCATTCAATCCCGCGTATGCCCAGCTGAATTCCGTCTCCCTGCGATGGCGCGAATAGACCCACCAATCCAGATCGATATTCAGGTTCTCCACACGCGGGCGCAGCCACATATCGGCCACGCGGCCCAACGGCAGCCACACCGATGATCGCAATGGATCTGCTGCGATGCGCTCGTCGGCCAACCGCCCAAAGCGGCCATCGATCGCCGGCGTAAGGTCCATGCCGTGGTTGTTGTAGTCCGCAGCCAAAGCGGATGTCTCGGCATATTGCGCCGCCGAATCGAACGCGCGATTCGGCAGCTCCTTCACATCCAGCACGTCCCCCGGCACATTCCAATAAATCTCATATGTCGAAATGTAGTCCAGGCACCAGCTCTTCACCCATCGTTCCCATCCCGGGTTCGAGCTCTCGCCGGGATCGGTGGCCAGTCGCGGCGCCAGCGGCTCAAAGACGTGAAAGACCCGCCAGTTGCGCTCCGTCCAAACGGCAAATGGAGCCAGCGCCAGCAGAACGCAAACCACCGCCATGCGCCAGAACTGTGTTGCCGAAACTCCAGACTGACCCATATCTGAGGTCTGATTCGTTCTCATGAGGGCGCCCCCGGTTCGGGGTCCCCACGGACTGGTCTTCGTCAGTGGAGTGGAGATCCCTCGCCTTTGGGGACCGGGGATCGTCACCCGCCGAGCCTCTCGATTCCTTCCCCAGAAAAGAGATATTACGAACACGACACCCGCCAGCGCTCCATCCGGCCTCAGCAGCGCGGCATAGCTCACGGCGCATGTAAACCACAGCGCGTTCGCCCAGTTCGGCTCGTCTCTGAATCGCGCCATCGCCCACATGGCGAGCGCGAGCACGAACAGCGTTGGCGTCTCTGTCAGCGGTTCCACCGTGTACGCAGCAGTAAACGGACACAGCGCCGCCAGCCAAAGTGTCGCCAGTGCCGCGCCCCGTCCCAACCCCGCAGGCGCGATCCGCCGCGCGAAATCCGCCAGCAGCAGGCAGCCAAGCAGATCGAGCACAATCTGCACGCACGCCGCGGAAGAATAATTCTCCATCCCGAAGAGCTTGAAGCAGACGGCGAGAAAAATCGGATAGCCGGGCAGCCGGATCAGCGTCGGATACATCTTGCCGGTGGCCGTTGTCAGGTCGAATTGCCCATGGAGTAGAAGGTTTTTTGCCAATCCGCCGTAGATCAGCGAGTCTCCGTTCACTTCAAAAACATTCCGCAGCACCCAAAGTCGCAGAGCCAGGCCGGCTAAAAGCGCCACAGCAATCGCCAGTGCGGCCAGCGCTCGCCCCGAACGGCCTCCCTGGGGACTCTGCGCCGCCAATTGACTCTCCTCGCCAGCTTCCATACGATTTTTAATGTACAGCGTACGGCACGCCCAGGAATTCCGCGCCCTTGCCCTTTCCCGCTAAGGCCGTCGCGTTCGTGGAATGCGACCGCTCTTTTTCGCTGGCTTTTCGGAGCTGTTCACCGCACAAAAGATGCCCGGCCAACAAATCTTTTTCGACCCCGAACGCAAGCGCTGGAAGCGCCTCCGCCGCATTCTCGATGCGACCGCCGTACTCTCGACCCTTGTCGTCATCGGCTTCATCTTCAATGTGATCCGCAATCAGCGCTTACCCGAATTGTTGCTTACCAACCCAAAGCACAACCTTCGAGCCCTGCCTGAGCCAACCATCCTTGAGCGCAACGGAAAGAACCAGCATCCCGCGCGCCGCAAGACTGCGCGTAAGCCCTCCGAGATTCCTTTGAATACAGGTGAAGGATTGCGCGCCGCTTACTACGTGCAAGACGATCCGGCCAGCTACTCCTCGCTCAAAGAACACATCCACCAGCTCGACATGCTCTTTCCCATGTGGCTCCACGTCGATTCGCCCAACGGCACATTAATGGCGATGAGCGGCGACAACCTCAGCGAGTATCCGGTCGTCGAGGGCGCTTCGGTGCGCGATCCCGACTACCTCAACAAGGTCAAAAAGGTCATTCAGGCGGCCAAGGAAGATACTGAGGTCTTTCCCGCCATCAACAACTTCAATCCTCACACCCAGGAGTGGGATACCGGCGTCGGAGCTGTGCTCGGCGACTCCGGCAAAAGCGCTGCTCTCCTCCAGCAGATCATGCGCTTCCTTTCCACTTACCCGGCCTATCGCGGCATTTCGCTCGACATCGAGAGCATCCCCGACGCGGACGAGCCTGCGTACCTTCAGTTCATTCAAGCGCTTTACGCTCAGATGCACCCGCGCAATTTTCGCCTCTACGTCAACGTGGCCGTCGCCACAACGGACCGGGACCTGAAATCCATCGCCTCCAACTCCGATGGCATCATCCTGATGAACTACGACCAGCATCAGACCACGAGCGTTCCGGGACCAATCGCCAGCCAGCAGTGGTTCGTCGGCAATCTAGTCCGCGTACTCAAGATCGTTGCAAAAGACAAAGTCATCTGCGCCATCGGAAACTACGGCTACGACTGGACGCTTTCCATTCCCAATCCCAAAGATCGTCGCCATCCCAGGCCGCAGGTCCTCGATACTGAGGACCTCTCCGTGACCGACACATGGGAGCGCGCCTCCGACGCCGACGCCGATCTCGATCTTGACTACGACACGCTCAACCCTCACTTCGAGTACATCGACGAGGACAATAATCAGCGCCACGTGGTCTGGTTTCTCGATGCCGTCACCGTCCTCAACGAATTGCGCGCCGCCCGCGAGCTCGGTCTGCAAACCTTCGCCCTGTGGCGTCTTGGCGAAGAAGATTCCTCTCTATGGAACATCTGGGACCACCCCAGCGATCCCGGAGCCCTGCAGGCTCTCAGCACCCTCCAACCTGGTCACGATGTTGACACGGGGGGAGACGGCGACATTCTGCGCATCACCGGCCTTCCGCAGCCCGGTAAGCGCACCGTGGACGTGGACACGGACGAGCCCGACCCGCGCAAAAAACTGATCGACGACGAGCATATGGATGTCTATCCCCATCCCTATACCGTCGAACAATACGGCTACCACCCCAATGAGCTATCCCTCACCTTCGACGACAGCCCCGATCCCGAGTGGACTCCAAAAATCCTCGACATTCTCAAGGCCAAGCACGTCAAAGGCACCTTCATGGCCATTGGCTCTGAGGCCGCCGAACATATCGGCCTCATGCAGCGCATCGTCCGCGAAGGCAACGAAATCGGCAACCATACATGGACGCATCCCGACATCAGCATCATCTCGCAGCGCCAGGTCGATCTCGAGATCACTCTCACCGAGCGCCTCTTTGAAAGCAAGCTTGGCGTGCAGCCGCTTTACTTCCGCCCGCCCTACGACATCGACGAAGAGCCCGACACCGACGACCAGGCTGCGCCCGCCTGGCGCATCCAGCAGATGGGCTACACCATCATCGGCAGCAAAATCGATACCGACGACTGGGATGAGCACCCTCGCAAAACCACCAACGAAATCATCCAGTCGGTCTTCGCCCAGCTCGACACCATGAAGGCCAAGCCGCAGTTTCGCGGATCCATCATCCTCATGCACGACGGCGGCGGCAATCGCTCGGCGACCGTCGCCGCACTGGGCCCGCTCATCGATGCCCTCCACGCTCGCGGTTACACCCTTGTTCCGGTCTCGGCGCTCATGGGCAAGACCACCGCCGAGGTCATGCCGCCGCTCACCTTCTGGCAGCGTATGCGCACCATCCCCGACTCCATCGCCTTTTCTGTGCTCGACATCATCGGCAACTTTATCGTCATGGTTTTCTTCGTCGGCGACATTCTCATGAGCGCGCGCCTCATCATCGTCGGTCTCTTCGCCCTCACTGACCGCATCGTCAAGCACCAACGCGCGGCGTCGCCCGGTTTCAACCCTCGCGTCGCTGTTCTCATCCCTGCGTACAATGAAGAGACAGTCATCGTCCGAACCATTCGCTCCGTCCTCAACTCCGACTACAAAAACCTCCGCGTCATTGTCATTGACGACGGTTCCAAAGATCGAACCGCCGAGGTGGCCGCAACGGCATTCGCCAAGGAGATCGCCGCCGTCCACGTCCAGGTCCTTACCAAGCGCAATGAAGGCAAGGCCGCGGCGCTTAACTACGCTCTCGATCGCATGAGCGAGGAAATCTTCGTCGGCATTGACGCCGATACCGTCATCGCAGCCGACGCCATCTCTAAATTGATTCCTCATTTCGAGGATCCCCGCATCGGCGCCATCGCCGGAAATGCCAAGGTCGGCAACCGCGTCAACCTCTGGACCCGATGGCAGGCCCTCGAATACATCACCAGCCAGAACTTTGAGCGCCGCGCACTCGACCTCTTCCACGTCGTCACCGTTGTGCCCGGAGCCATCGGCGCGTGGCGCACTGCGCCCGTCAAGGCCGCCGGCGGCTACCCGCTCAACACCGTCGCCGAAGACGCTGACCTCACCATGAACCTGCTTGAACAGGGCCTGCGTGTCGACTACGAAGACCGCGCCCTCGCCTACACTGAGGCGCCCATCAATGCCAAGGGCCTCATGCGCCAGCGCTTCCGCTGGTCCTTCGGCACGCTGCAAGCCGTGTGGAAGCATCGCGCTGCCTTCGTCCGCAACAAGGCCATGGGCCTCTTCGCGCTGCCCAACATCCTCATCTTCCAGATGCTCCTGCCCCTGGTCTCGCCTTTCATTGACATCATGTTTGTGGCCGGCATCATCAACTTCCTTGTCAACCGGCATTACCACCCCGAAGCGGCCTCCGCGGCCAGCTTTGAAAAACTCGTCGTCTACTTCCTCGGCTTCCTGGTCATCGACTTCATCACGTCCACGGCCGCCTTCTCGCTCGAGCGCCGCCATCCCTCAAACAAAGGTGACGGTTGGCTTCTCTTTCATATCTGGCTGCAGCGTTTCGCCTACCGCCAGGTATTTTCGATCGTGCTTTTCAAAACGCTTCTCCGCGCCATCGACGGCAAGCCCTTCAACTGGGACAAAATCGAGCGCACCGCCAAGATGAGCAAGAATACCGAAATCCTCACCGAAGCTGCCCGCTAATCGACCCCCAGATCCGCCATCCATCGAAGCCTCCGGATTGGCAAACCCATTCTGTGTCGCGAAAGGCGTTTATCGGGACTGATCGTGGTCTGCTTTGGCCGGTTTTGGACCCGCGATGTTCCGTTCGCGAATGCGGTGCACCTGGGTACGTAGGCCCCGCCGCCAAAGTCAGAATCCTCAGCTTCAGAAATGTCCCGCCATTCCGGGATAATCCTGGTCTTCAGATACCACGTTTGAGGTATTCACCAGGGTTGGCCCCGACAACTCGCTTGAACGCCTTACTGAACGCAGCGTCGGACTCGTAACCGACCAACCGGGCAACGTCGATGAGCTTCTTGTCACGCTGTTCGAGTAACTGCATCGCCTTTTGCATTCTCCACTCGGTTACGTATTCCAGCGGTGTTTGTCCGAGTAGCTCTTTGAAACGCGCCGCAAATGCGGAGCGAGACATGCCCGCTGCTTCGGCCAGGGATTCGACGGTCCAGGGTGAATTCACACTGTCGTGAATGGCGCTCAGGGCAGTGCCCATTTGAGGATCGAAAACAGCACGAAGCCATCCTTTTTTGCGGTCCGGTCCCGACGCGATATGCGCCCGGAGTATTTGGATAAACAGGATCTCGGCTAACCGATTCGCGACTATTTCAGATCCCGGCGTCTGTTCTGCCATTTCCGACGCGAGCGCCTGGATTGTGTTGTGAAGAGCAAGCGTGCGTGCCTCATCGGCCTTCATCAGAATGAAGCTCGGCAACAACTGAGTGATCGGCTTCAGGCTGGCGCGATCGAAACTCATTGACCCGCAGACGATTGTCGTCGGTGCGCCACCGCCTCCACAAAGAGCGACATTGCCGTTGGCTCTGGCCCCAATCTCGCGGAAGGTCCACTTCGGACGTGTCCGCGGGCTGTCGCGCAAAACAATCGAAGTCCCCTTTGCCAGCAAAAAGCAATCACCACCGGTGAGGGGAATCGGCTCGGGAATCCCTTCCACACTCAGCCAGCAGTTGCCGCGCGACAGCATCGCGAAGTGCGCCAGATCTGCTGGTGACTTCTTTTTGTCGGAAGGCGTGACTTTTTCTTCGGCCTGATTTTCCTGTTTTATGCCCCACGGGGCTGTGGCTTCGAGCCTGTGCAGACCGAAGGCGGTTACGTGCATCGTTCTGAAGATATCTGTTATCGGATCCAACCTGGGCTCCATCGACTCTTGAAAGCCGGAGTGTTCTGCGAGAACTGTACGAAACTGCACAGCTTCGTTTGTCGGACAAGCGCACCATCAAATAGAAGAGGCCTTGACGGACATTCTCCTTCCTTCCAGCGTCACAATTCCTACATTCCTTTTCCCCAAGCCGCGCGTCCCGGTTCCATCAAAGTGTGCAAAACAGCTCAGTTGCGCCATCCTTCTGGACGAATAGACAAAAGATCAGGACTCCTGAGCAGTTCTCGTCCACCGCCAAAGAATCTACGTTAGTGTACCGAAAGCTTCACACGTTCCGAAGGGAGTAAAAATGGGAAAGCTTCAAGGCAAGGTTGCAGTCATCACGGGTGGGGCTACCGGCATCGGCCGCGCCGCGGCAAAGCGATTCATCGAAGAGGGCGCAGTCGTCTTCATCTTCGGCCGTCGGCAGCCAGAGCTCGACGCCGCTGTGGCCGAACTCGGGCCCAACTCCCGCGCGGTGAAGGGCTCGGTCTCCGATCTGGCCGACCTCGACCGGCTCTACGCGGCGGTGAAGGCCGAGCGCGGAACCCTCGACATCGTCTTCGCCAATGCCGGGGCGGGAAGCCCGCTTCCGCTCGGCAAGATCACGGCCGAGCACATTGACGAAACCTTCGACACCAATGTGAAGGGTACGATCTTCACGGTCCAGAAGGCGCTGCCTCTGATGGGCAAGGGCGGTTCAATCATTTTGACGGGCTCGAGCGCCGGCACCACGGGCGCCCCGGCAATGAGCGTCTACAGCGCGAGCAAGGCGGCAGTGCGCAACCTCGCGCGGACCTGGGCGGAGGACCTGAAGGGCACCGGCATCCGGGTAAACGTGCTGTCGCCCGGGCCGACGGCGAC
>Ga0265316_10000260_pt1 | contig 60214 bp, 63 predicted proteins | sample 4522metaG_FD_202092 | JGI IMG/M metagenome (GOLD analysis project Ga0265316, IMG submission 202092) | Rhizosphere microbial communities from Carex aquatilis grown in University of Washington, Seatle, WA, United States - 4-5-22 metaG | ecosystem: Host-associated > Plants > Roots > Rhizosphere >... | reverse complement strand
CTACGCAACGGACTCGGACGTCTGAAGGGCGCAACCGGCGTCCGGAAGCTCGTCTGTCCGAGAGCGACTCGGACAGGTGCATAATACAAGGGCGCAATAGGCGATAGCCGTATTGCGCCGCATGGCAGCCATGTAGGGTGCGCACCGCGCACCTTTACGAATGCTGAATATTGAAACGGTGCGCAGTGCGTACCCTACCTGGCTTAAACACCTGGAGATATTGCCATGCCCACCATCAGCATTTTCTATGGGATCGTCATCCAAATGTTTTGGAACGAACATGCACCGCCGCATTTCCATGCGTTGTACGGAGAATACGAGGCGCTGATTGATATTCAACAACTGGAGGTATTGCGTGGCAGCCTGCCGCGCCGGGCGCTCAATCTGGTATTGGATTGGGCGGAATTGCATCAACAAGAATTATTGGAGGATTGGGCATTATGCGAGCATCTGCAACAACCGAAACCTATCAAACCCTTGACATAAAACCCGCCGCGCCTTGGCGTGTGTTTGGCATTAAAGTAGAATCCGCTTATCGCCTGGAAGTGTTTTTCATGGACGGCTCGTCAGGCTGGGTTGACCTAGGTCTTTGGCTGCGATCTAAGCGGATTGATGGCTCTATTTTTGAGCCCTTGCGCGGTGAGGATTTTTTTCGGCGGGCTGAGGTGGCATTAGGGGCTATTACCTGGCCCAATGGGGCTGACTTGCCGCCGGATGTTATTTACGATGCGATTCGGCTTGGCGGCATTTGGCAGCCCACATAAACGCGATAAGATGCGCTAATCATAGCGCACCCGCGCCACGAAGCGACTTGGTGTTTTCAGGTTTCGTGGGATGGCGCGGGGCGCTGAACGCGGACGTTAGGCGCTTGAGGTATCAAATGAAGACTATCGCCGTCACAGTTGTGCTTTGCCTTCTCATGTTCGGTGGTTACCAATGGCACTCGTCGCGTCAGACGGATCAATTTGTCAAGGCCAAACGATCCGAGTTATCGGGCTATCGCCTGGAGTATTTTGAGAACGAGAAACTATTGTTCATCCACTCACCCGACGGAAGCAGAGATGGAGTTGAACTTACAGGACTGAACAGGATTTCTCTAGAGAAAATCTATGCTCGCGACAATACGACGAATGAGGACATCTACTTCTGGCGAATTCGTCCGACCGAGCGAAGGGCGCTAACGATCAAGTATTTCTCAGTCGATCCACTGACACTACTGAGTATTATCAAGAAGGCAATACCCGATCTTGATATTGAAAAGTCTTTGAAATATGCAGATCAATTTGAGCGCAACAAATACAATTTCTGCTCGATTTGGATGTCCCCCGGCCAAATAGAAATCGTACCGGAAAGAGGATATTCCGTTTGCGCCCCCCCAACGCGGTAAGATGCGCTAATCTGTCGTAGGATGCGGCGAGGAACGAACCGCATCAATCGCGCAAATCCATGCCTAACATTCCGTTCGACCGCACCCGCGCCACGAAGCGAAAGTTTCGTGGGGTGGCGCGGGGCAGTCAGCGCTGGCGTTAGGCCGATCTACAACCACCTCACAGCGCCCAATGGAACCAACAAGTCAAAACTACACCGAAAAGCTCTTCCTCGCCGATGAGGATGGGAAGTATCTTGGCCTCAGTCGCAAGTACGACGTGCGAATTACGAGTGACTCACTCTTCCTGTCAGAGCAGCGCATTCCACTACTAAAGATTCAGCGAGCAGCGCGCATCGGAAGTGGCTTGTCGATTCTCTACATTGATCCTGACGGTCTGCCGACAAAGGTCTATCTAACAACATCGGATCTTTTTGGCATCGGTCGAAAGAAGAAGATCAACGCCTTCCTCGATGCCCTTCAATCTTCGCTCGCGATTGCGCGAAAGTCCGCGCCTGAAGAAGTCGTCAAAGCAGCACAGCGGGTAGCACCTTCCGACACCTGCCATGACTGCAAGTCTCGTGGCGGGGCACCGCTGGTGTTCGGCACGATATTCTCGGTGCTCGTCTACTCGCAGTGGTCAACCAAGGAAGGTGTCTTCTGCAAGAAACACGCAACCAGCCACGGAATGTCTGCGCTGCTCACAACGGGACTGCTCGGATGGTGGAGCCTTCGCGGCATTTTTGTCGCGCCCCTCTACACAGTCATGAACATTCGGTCCCTCTGGCAACACTCCAGCCTGTCCAAGCCCGCCATCGTCGGACTAGCGGCCTGCGCGTTTGCTCCTGGCCTACTGATCATCGGCTTCGTCATCCATGCCGTTCGATCGGCGTTGGGGTGAGGAACGAACCCCAACATTCTCGAACGGCGGGCATTATGTTTAGGAATGGTCGGTATTACGGCAATCCATCAATCCCATCTGCCGCCGAAGCGATGCCAGCGCCGCCAGCGACAAGCCGGCAATCCCTTCCATGCGCCCCGCCAAACGCCCGTCGCCGCGAACCCGCGTCCAAAAAGCCTCCGCCATATCCACCACCTGCCCGAACGAGCGCGGGTCTAAGGACGAGGCGGCCATCTCGGCGTTGCGCTCGACCAACTCGCCTTGCGCGGACGGCGCCCAGCGCATCGGCAGCATGTCGTAAGCCGGGGCCAGCGTGAAACGCCGGTAATCTTCGGTCAGGAACGACAGATTGCCCAAATGCCGGTCGGAATTGCCGATCATCGCGCCGAAACTGTCCCACAAGCGAACCGTCGCCGCGTCCTGCGCCGCGATGCGTTTTTCGCGCAGCAGGACACTGGCCAAGCGGCTCCAATTTTCGCCGACGCCGGCGAATTCCATGTCCAGCGCCGACCCGGACAGCATCGCCCTGCGCCCGGCGGGCGTCCGGTTGAAACGCCGGGTTTCCAGCATCACCCGCCCGCCGTTCTCGATCAAAGTGGATTCGGCGGCGGCTTGCCCATATTCGCGCAAGGTCGCGGCAAACTTAGGCTGCTCCCCGCCGGCGTAAGACCCTAGCAACTCGCCCTGCATCGCGGCCTGGGCCAGGCGGGGATAATCGTCGCGGGTGAACAGCGCAGGCGTCAGGCGGGCCTGAAGATAGCGATCCAGCGACTCGCGCCCCAACAGCAAATCGCCGGCGTTGTCTTCGCCGCGCCGGGTCAACGCCACCAGGATGTCCTCGCCCGTCCAGGCGTTAAGGTCGCCCGGCAGGCCCAACGCCGTTTCGCGGCGGGCGAACCCCCGCCCAATGAAACCTTGCGGGCGCATGTCCCAAAGGAACCAAGGCAAGTCGTCGAAGACTTGATCCTGGAACAGGAAGCGGCCTTGGCTTAATGTCTCCAACTCGCCAAATTCGCTGACACGGCCATCGGCGGGCACCCGCCAGACCGGCACCGGGGTTGCGACGCGGGCCAAGCGCCCCCGCAAAGCGTAGCGCACCGCCCGGCCCCGCCCGATTTGGACGATTTCGTCGCGGCTGGCCTGGAACAGCCGCGAAAAGCTGGCTTGGCTGATGCCCAGTCGCTCGGCAAGCTGCTGGCGGCTGGCGATGCCCAGGCGTTCAAGCGCGTCGGTGATGGAGGGCACAAGAAACCATGAATAGATTACTTAACCAGCCCAGCCGCATTCCGCCCCCGCACACAAGCCAACAGCCGCTCGACACTCGCCGGGTTCTTTTGTGGATTGGGCATCGCGCAGGCTTGCAGCAAATAGGCGTCCACGCGCGGCGCGGGGCCGATGCCGGCTTGGAGATACGCCAACAAATCTTGGTACAGCGCGAGGCCGTAGGCGTATTGCAGATATTGCATGCCATCCTGCGCCCGCCTGGCGCGCGCCGCCAGCGCCGCCGGGTCGGTGTAGCCATAGCCGGCGATGATCTGTTGGGCGTATTCAAAGCTGTCGGGCTCGTCTTCGGCGCAAGAGGGCCGCAGGTAGCGCTTGAGGGCCGCGTCGGTGGTGGCGGCCAGGCGCATATTGTCTATCGCGGTCAGCAAGCGGGCGAGCGGCAGCTTGTCCGGCTCCCGGGCCATGGCCTCGCTGATGAACAACGGCCAAACCTGCCGCTCGACGCTGGTCGCCGCGCCCTCCCAGGCGGCCCCTTCGACGGCGGCCTGGGTCTTGTAGTCGATGGCATGTTTGATCTCGTGCAGCAGCGTCGAATACAGGCTGGCCTGGTTCCACACGCGCTTCAGCCCGATGCTGACCACGCCGCCGTTGGCGTAGCTCTCGCGCTCCGTGGCCGACAGCGTCGGCTGGACGGGCACCAGCGTGCCGATGTCGACCGCGTAGCCGCCGTACTCGCGCTGGATATAGCGGCGGGCTTGTTCCCACATGGCCGCCAGCGCCTGCGCGTCGGCGGCGCGCAGCGCCTCGCCGTCGGCATAGCCGCCCACCTGTTGGCTATCGACAGCGGCTTTTAGCCGCCCGGATGCTGTCCGTTCGCCGGTCGCCTCGTCCAAAGCCGTGTACAGCGCCTCCAGCATCGCCGCCGGGCGGGTCTCGGCCTCCAGCCGCGCCATCACCGCCTGCCGTTGCGCAGGCGTCAGCGCGGGCGACAGGCTATCCAACACGGCGGGCACCCAAGCGCGCACCTCGGCCACTAGCCTTTGAGCCTCCGCCGCAAACCCCGCCGCGTAACGCTCCAGCGTTTCGCCGCCATCCGCGTTCGTCATCATGGCAGCGGTGAAGCTGTCCCACAGCGCGGCCCGCTCCGCCGCCGAATAAAGCGTGCAGCGTTTGGCCGCGTCGGGCTGGGCCAGCACCCGCGTCCGATAAAGATGGCCCAGTTTCAACACCGCCCGAACCAAGCCCGGCGGCATGCCATGGCCGGACAGCCAAGCCGCGTTGAACTCGCTGTCATAATCCGCGACGAAGGCTTCCAGGCTGCCTTTGTCCACTTCGCGGAATTGAGCGAACATCGAGGCGTTGTAGGCGTCCAGGACTTCCCTGTCCGTGTTGAACGGGCGCAGCCTTGGCGGCAGGTTGTAGAGGAGGGGGAAATTGAGCGCACCGGCATTCGCCACGGCGGGCCGGGTGAAATGTTTGTAAGCTCTAGTCACGAAATAGGACTGCTCGCGCAGCGCCCGCTCGGTCGGCGTCAGTTCGGCGTCCGGGATCTTGCGCAGTCGCGCTTCGGTGTCTTGCATCCACGCCGCGACGGCTTCCAGGTGCGCATGATCCAGCAAATAAAATTCCGCGACGGGCCGTCCGTCCCAGGCGCGGAACTCCGCATGGCTCAACAGCAGGTTCGAGCGCTCGGCGGTCGTTTTCAAATAGACGCGGATCAGCATCCGCTTCAACTCGGGGTGGGCGACATCCCGCGCCAGCGCGAACCCGCCCGGCAACACCGGGGCGTAAACCGCCCCCAGCACGCGGTCGATGTTCTCCCGCATCAGCGCGTCAGGTGCGTGCAGCAGGACGCGCTCCTTGCCGGCTAGCCCCTTTAGATCCCAAGCGGCGCGGCTGCGGCCCAGCACCCGCCCGGCCTGCGCCTCAAATGGCTTGCGCAGCTTCGGCGGCAGATCCTGCCAGGCCGCGCCATTCGGCACCGCCGCCAGCAAGGCCTCAATATCGGCGGCGGCGGCGCTTGTGGACGCCGCGGCCAGCAGCACTAGGCGGGCTATCCATTTCGCTATCGGTGGCATGGCTCATCAGGCATGGGGTGGAGGCTGATTTTAGCCTGGACGGGAAGCCGGTGTGGCATCTTATCGTTTGGCCCTCCCAGCGAGGCAGGCTTTGAACCAAACTCGCCCCCGCCCCCGCTTACCCTTACAATAGCCGCTTAATTCCCGCCATCAGCGGCCCTCCCCCTAACGCAGCGGTCAACCATGGACACACTGAAATGCGCCGTCGTCGGCGTCGGCTACCTGGGCAAATTCCACGCGCAAAAATACGCCGCGCTGCCGGATTGCGAGCTGGTGGCGGTGGTGGACAACAACCCCGGCAACGCCCAGGCCATCGCCGAGCAGCACCACACCCGCGCCCTGACTGATTACCGCGAACTGCTGGGCCAGGTGGACGCGGTCAGCATCGTCACGCCGACGACGCTGCATTTCGAGGTCGCCCGCGATTTCCTGGAATCCGGCGTGCATGTGCTGGTCGAAAAGCCCATCACCGTGACCGTCGAAGAGGCCGACGAGTTGATCCGCATCGCGCAGGCGAAAAACTTGCGGCTGATGGTCGGCCACCTGGAGCGCTTCAACGCCGCGCTGCTCGGCCTGGATCTGAGCCAGGACAAGCCGCTGTTCATCGAGTCCCACCGCCTCGCGCCGTTCAACCCCCGCGCCAATGATGTCAGCGTCGTGCTGGATTTGATGATCCACGACATCGATATCATCCTCGACGTGGTCGACTCCGAAGTCGAGCGCATCGACGCCAAAGGCGTCACCGTGCTGACGAACGACACCGACATCGCCAACGCCCGCCTGACCTTCAAAAGCGGTTGCGTGGCGAACGTGACCGCCAGCCGCGCCAGCCTGAAAGTCGAGCGCAAAATGCGCATGTTCATGCCGAACTGCTATGTCTCGGTGGATTTCCAAAACCGCGTGCTGGCCCGCTACCGCAAAGGCGAGAAAGAAATGTTCCCCGGCGTGCCGGAAATCATCGGCGAAGAATCGACGTTTGAAAACGGCGACGCGCTGCTGGAGGAAATCAAGCATTTTCTTGCCTGCATCCGCGAGAACAAAGAGCCCTTGGTGTCCGGCGTGGCAGGGCGCAGGGCCTTGGCGACGGCGATTGAAATCACCCGCTTGTTGAAAGCCTGATTCTGGAGGTTTACCCATGTCCGCGATACCCGCCCCAAAAACCTATACCGCCGAAGAATATCTGGCGATGGAAAGAAGTTCGCTGGTGGACAAATGCGAATTTGTCGATGGACAGATTTTCGCGATGGTCGGCGCGAGCCGTGAGCATAATCTAATCAGCGTCAATCTCGCCGGCGAGTTAAGAAGCCAACTCAAAGGCCGTCCCTGCGAAGCTTACGCCAATGATATGCGTGTGAAACCGGCTTCAGCCAACCGCTATTATTATCCCGACATCGCCATCGTCTGCGGCAAACCGGTGTTTGAAGACGGCCACACGGACACCTTGCTCAATCCGGTCGTGTTGATTGAAATTCTCTCCGACTCCACCGAAGCCCATGACCGGGGCGGCAAGTTTGCCAGCTACCGCCGCATCGACTCGTTGCGGGAATATTTGCTGGTATCCCAAGACCAGCCTTTGATTGAGCATTATATCAGGCAGGGCGACGCCTGGGTGTTGACCGAAACCTCGGGCCTGGAAAACGCGGTCAACTTGGAAGCCATCCAGTGCGACCTGCCCTTGCGCGAGGTGTATGAGCGGGTTTTCGACCCATTTGAATAAACTTAGGGGTTCACCTCCCTCGCCCGCCCTTTTCCCTTAGGAACAAGGCAAGCCCTAGGCACGAAACATCGCACTTTTTAACTGATTTCAATGGAGCTTGTTATCCCATGATCCCCATGGTCGATTTAAAAACCCAATACGCCCAACTCAAAGACGAAATCGACGCCGGGCTCCATGAGGCGCTGGAAAACTGCGCCTTCGTGCTAGGCCCGAATGTGCAGGCGTTTGAAAAAGAAGCGGCGGAGTATTTGGGCGTCAAGCACGCCATCGGCGTCGCCAACGGCACCGAAGCCTTGCACCTGGCCTTGCTGGCGGCAGGCATCGGCGAAGGCGACGAAGTCATCACCTCCGCGTTTACCTTCATCGCCACCGCCGAGGCCATCCGCTATGTGCGCGCCAAGCCGGTGTTTGTCGATATTGACCCGCGCAGCTTCAATATCACGCCGGCAAGCATCGCAGCCGCGATCACGCCCAAGACCAAGGCCATCATGCCGGTGCATTTGTTCGGCCAGCCTTGCGACATGGCCGGCATCCAAGCCGTCGCCAACCAATATGGATTAAAGATCGTCGAAGACTGCGCGCAATGCTTCGGCGCGTCGATCAACGGCAAACAGACCGGCAGTTTCGGCCAGGCGTCCGGCACCAGCTTCTTCCCCAGCAAAAACCTCGGCGCTTACGGCGACGGCGGGCTGGTGATGACCGATTCAGACGACATCGCCCGGCAGATCAAAACCCTGCGCAACCATGGCTCGGATGTGCGCTATTACCATGACGTGATCGGCTTTAACAGCCGTTTGGACGAATTGCAAGCCGTGGTTTTGCGCGTCAAACTCAAACGCATCGAGCAATTCAACGCCGGCCGCCGCCGCGCCGCGCAGTTATACTCGGAACTGCTGGCCGGCCTGCCGCTGGAAACGCCTTACGAGGACGGTATCGGCGTCCATGTCTACCACCAGTATACGTTACTAAGCGACCAGCGCGACGCGATTATGAGTGCGCTGCAACAGGCGCAAATCGCCTGCGCGATTTATTACCCGGTGCCTTTGCACCAGCAAAAAGTCTTCTTGGACTATTGCGCCGGGGTGAGCCTGCCGGTCACGGAATCCGTGGCGGCGCGGTGCTTGTCCTTGCCGATGTTTCCGGAGTTGACCGAGGAACAAGTCAGAGAAGTGGTGGCGGTGATTCGGTCGGTCGTTAGAACCTAACGAGAGACAGGCCCACCATGAAAGAAATTATTTTTGTCGTCGAAGAATCGCCCGAAGGTGGGTTCATCGCCAAGGCTTTAGGCGTTTCCATCGTGACCCAAGCGGAAACCGTTGAGGCTTTGCATCGTTGCGTCCGCGATGCGGTGCATTGCCATTTTGACGAGGGCCAAGGCCCACGTCTGATTCGCTTGCACTTTACCAGGGACGAGGTTATCGCGGCATGAAGCTGCCGCGTGATTTATCCGGGATGGATTTGGCAAAGGCGATGGAACGGCTGGGGTATCGCATCAGCCGCCAAACCGGCAGCCATTTGCGCCTGACTGCGGATTCGCCAACCCAGCACCACCTCACCATACCCACGCACGATCCTTTGAAAATCGGCACACTGGCTGCGATTCTCGCCGACGTGGCGGCGCATAAAGGGATTAGCCGCGAGGATTTGGCTAAACAATTGTGGGACTGAGAAAATTAGCGGTTAAGTTGCGCCGGATAGCCCTGTTGATGAAAAGCTACATTTACGAAGTCGTTTCGATTAACAACCAGCAAACCTTGAAGGGTATATGTGGACAGTTCAGCCCAGCAGGGTGGGTAAATGGCTCTATCGTTTACCTACGCGGAACTGGCAACGGAACCAGCGTAATTGGTGGACAAGCGAAAGACACTTGCCTACCCTGCGAACTACTATAAGCAAGACGTATGGCTGATTCTTCCTGCATGGGCTCCGCCCGTAACTTCCTCAGTTGGGTTGTGTTGCTTGGCTTTGCCTATCTCGCTCTTTGGTACTTAAACGATGCTCTTTACAGTGCCTGGTTATCTGGTGGCCCACCAACCCCGTATCCAGTGGGATGGGCTCGCCGTGCCTTGGCCCATGCAAGTTTTTCACTCGCCGCTGTTTTTCTTGGTTTTGGTCTGTTCCGCACGATTCGCCACTCTCCTTCGGTCGGACGAAATACCTTGGTAATCTTAGCAATCGGTATTTTACTCATAGTCGTACCATACATCGTCAGGTTCGTTCTTACCGACATTTGCCTGGATCAAGGCGGCCGCTGGAGCAATAGGACAATTCAATGCGAAAAATGAACTCGCCACCCAAATCCCCCCTCATCCTGCTCTCCGCCGGCGAAGCCTCCGGCGACCAGCATGCCGCCAGCCTGTTTCTGGAGTTGAAGAAGCTCATCCCCGACGTGAAAGCCATCGGCATGGGCGGGGCGAGGATGCGCGAGGCGGGCGTGGACATCCGTTACGACTCCACGTCCATCGCGGTCATCGGCACGGTCGAAGTCATCAAGCATTACGGCGAAATCAAACGCGCCTTGGAATTGATGAAAACCCTCGCCGCCCAGGAAAAGCCCGATTTGCTGATCTGCGTGGACTACAAGGAATTCAATTTCCGCCTCGCCAAAGCCGCCAAGGCCGCCGGTGTGAAAGTGTTGTTCTACGTCAGCCCGCAGGTGTGGGCCTGGCGTCCGGGGCGGGTGAAAAAATACGGCGAGGCGGTGGATCACATGGCGGTGATTTTCCCGTTTGAAGTGCCGTTTTACGAAGCCCACCAGATCCCGGTGACCTATGTCGGCCATCCGCTGGCCGGTAAAGCGGCCCCCACCCTGTCCAAGGCCGAAGCCTTGCAAGCATTCGGCCTAGTCGGCCAAGGCCCGGTCATCGGCCTGCTGCCGGGCAGCCGGGCCAATGAAATCAAGCGGCTGTTCCCAGTCATCTTGCAGGCGGTGGAATTGCTGGCCCGGCGCTTCCCGGATGCCCGCTTCGTCCTCAACCAAGCCTCGTCGGTGTCCACGCAGACGCTGGCCGATTACGCGGCGCACTGCCCGGTGCCGATCAAAGCCGTCCAGGGCCGCAACGATGACGTGCTGCAATGCTGCGACGCGGTTATCACCGTCTCCGGCACCGCCACTTTGGAAGTGGCCTTGGCCGGCGTGCCGATGGCGATCATCTACAAAGTCGCGCCGCTGACTTATTGGCTGGGCCGCTGGCTTATCAGCATCAACTTCATCGGCCTGCCCAACATCCTCGCAGGCAAGGGCGTCGTCCGCGAATTCATCCAGCACGAGGCCAGCGCCGACCCTATCGCCGCGGAAATAGCCCGGATCGTCGAAGACCCGGCCTACGCCGGGCGCATCAAGCAGGATTTGCGCGAGGTCAAGGCATTGCTGGGCGCAGGCGGCGGCTCCGCCAAGCTGGCCGGGCTGGCGGCGGAAATGTTGGGTATTCAAGCGGAGGATCGCCGACCCCCTCCCCACGCTTAAGGAAAACCCGCCGCAAAATCCGGCGGGACACAAGGCGGCGCAAACACCCAAAACCGGCCAAGCAGGACGGCCTTTGCCGCTTTCGTGCCGAAGTTATCCACTGTCAAGACCTTGACAAGGCGAAAGCCCGCCCGCCACCCTAAAAACCCCAACTCTGGCGGACACTTATCCGCCAAAAAAATAATTTTGTTTATAATCAATGAGATAAAATCTACCCCCCGGCCATGGAAAATTTTTATCCAATCCAGGCAAGGACTTACCGGGGCGCGGCCTTGGAAAGCCATCCACAAAGTTATCCACAGCTTTGTCCACCGAACCGGTGGGCGGACAATGCGGAGCCAGGTCTTACCAGAGCGGGCGGGAAAGCATAAAATCTACCCTGCCGCGGCACCGGCTTTTCTCTTAAGGAACATACGGCATGAACAGCAATCCTCGATTTCTCTTGCTCCTCGCCTGCCTGTCAGCCCTGGGCGGATGCGCCGGCGGCAAGCCCCAGCCCGAACAAAAGCCCGACTTTGCCGGGGGCGGGCGGGTTTTCGACAGCTACTGCGCACAGTGCCACCTTGACCCCGACAATGAAGCCCCGCAACTGGACGAGGCGGACGACTGGGATCTGCGCACCCACTTGTGGGCCGCCATCCTGAAAGACCACGCCAAAAACGGCTTTTTAAGAATGCCGGCCAAAGGCGGACAAGCCACGCTAAGCAACCAGAGCCTCAACGACGCGTTGTATTACATGGAAGTCAAAATCAAGGCGCTGCAATAGGCCGCCAAGCTTCCCCGCCAAACGCCACAAGCCAGCCGGGCGAAGCCTGCCGATGATTTGCAAGCCCATCGCCCCAACCCGTTCAAAATGTTAAACTTTGCCGATTTGAACGGACAAAAGGCGAGGTTCAGCAAACCATCATGGCAGGCCATAGCAAATGGGCAAACATCCAGCACCGCAAGGGTGTGCAAGACGCCAAGCGCGGCAAAGTATTCACCAAGTTCATCCGCGAGATCACCGTCTCGGCGCGCATGGGCGGCGGCGACCCCGCCAATAACCCTCGTTTGCGCGCCGTCATCGACAAGGCGCTGACCGCGAACATGACCAAGGACACCATCGAGCGCGCGATCAAAAAAGGCATCGGCGCGGCCGAGGGCGACAATTTCGAGGAAGTGCGCTACGAAGGCTACAGCCCCGGCGGCATCGCCGTGCTGGTCGACTGCCTGACCGACAACCGCAACCGCACCGTCGGCGAAGTGCGCCACGCCTTCAGCAAAGCCGGCGGCAACCTCGGCACCGAAGGCTCGGTAGGCTATCTGTTCAGCAAGACCGGCATCCTCAGTTTCCCCGCCGGCGTGGACGAGGGCAAGCTTATGGACGCGGCGCTGGAAGCCGGGGCCGATGATGTCATCAGCAACGACGACCACTCGGTGGACGTGCTGACCACCCAGGAAAACTTCGAGGCCGTGAAAGCGGCGCTGGCGGCGGCGGGCCTGGCCCCGGACAACGCCGAAGTAACCTTCCGCGCAGGCACCAGCATCGCGCTGGAGCAGGAGGACGCCGAAAAGCTGATCCGCCTGATCGAGCGGCTGGAAGACCTCGACGACGTGCAAAACGTCTATTCCAACGCCGATATCAGCGAGGACATCCTCGAGAAGATTGCTTGACCCGCATCCTCGGCATCGACCCCGGCTCACGATCCACCGGCTACGGCCTGATCGACGCCGGGGCCAGCGGGCCAAAACTCGTCGCCTGCGGCCGCATCCGCACCGACAGCGAGAACTTCCCGCAACGGCTCAAGCAAATCTACGACGGCATCGTCAACATCGTCCACCAGTACCGGCCCGACGAGCTGGCCATCGAGCAAGTGTTCATGCACAAGAACGCCGACTCCGCGCTGAAGCTCGGCCAGGCGCGGGGCGCGGCGATCTGCGCCGGGCTGGTCGCGGGGCTGGAAGTCCACGAATACGCCGCCCGCTCGGTCAAACAAGCCGTGGTCGGCAAAGGCAACGCCGACAAAACCCAGGTGCAACACATGGTCAAAATCCTCCTGAATCTCACAGGCACCCTGCAAGCCGACGCCGGCGACGCGCTCGGCGTCGCGCTGTGCCATCTGCACACGCTGGAAACCCAGCGCCGCATCGAAGCGATGACGCGGAAAGTATCTGGATCAAGACCGTCTTAGGGCAATGAATACGAATGTTTATTGAAACAACCAACCGTCATTCTCAACTGTTTTTCAAATCACGGAGTGATTTGACATGATCGGCTTCCTGCGCGGCGTGCTGGCCGCCAAAAAAGCGCCGTCTTTATTGCTGGACGTGAACGGCGTCGGCTATGAAATCGACGCGCCGATGTCCACTTTCTACAAACTGCCGGCGCTGGGCGAAACCGTGACCTTGCACACGCACCTGGCCGTGCGCGAAGACGCCCACACCCTCTACGGCTTCCACACCGAAGCCGAGCGCGCCCTGTTCCGCAGCCTGATCCGCACCACCGGCGTCGGCGCGAAGCTGGCGCTGGCGATTTTGTCCGGCATCAGCGTGGACGACTTCCACCGCTGCGTGCAGATGAACGACACCGCCATGCTCGTCCGCCTGCCTGGCATCGGCAAAAAGACCGCCGAGCGCCTGATAATCGAAATGCGCGACCGGCTGCCGAGCGCTTCGGAAGGCTTGGTGGTTTCGGCCAGCACAGGCGGCGTGTCCGCGCCGGTCGAAGTCAGCCCGGTGCCGGATGCGGTCAGCGCGCTGGTGGCTTTGGGCTTCAAGCCGCAGGATGCCAACACGATGGTGCGGGCGCTTCCTGTCGAAGGGAAGACGAGCGAGGATTTGATACGGTTGGCTTTGCAGGGGGCGGGGAAGAAATGAGCATGGATTTAAAATTGCTTGATACCGTAGTCCTTGGAAAAGACATTCCAAGCCTTGGCCTACAACAAGGAGACATTGGCACGGTCGTTGAGCTGTATGAAGCTGATGGCATTGAAGTTGAGTTTGTCAAAGGGGTAGGACAAACCCAGGCTCTAGTGACACTGCATAAGCAAGATGTGCGGGTGATTAACGCAACATCAGGTATTGAACTCGGCAATGGATAAATTAAAATTTCCCAATCTTGTTTTGTTAATAGCGAAAGCTTATGTCGGTGTTTGGGCATTTTCTGAGCCGCTTGTATTTTTAGATATTCTTCCCGCTTTATCCACGACCTTACGTTGCTTATACTTTGGAAGTGTAATTATTGTAACGATATTCTTAATCCTGCAATGGAAATCACAGCGGATTATCCATAACGAGAATTTGTTACTAAAAAGTAAAAAGCAATTTATTACCGTCATGCAGCGGCTTCCTGAACATCCTGGAAATACCTTCGATTTCGTAGCAGGCAGCTTAAATCGTTCCCACGCTCCGCGTGGGAATGCCTCCCTGGACGCTCCGCGTCCCGTGATCCGCCGACTGGGCTGATAGTGCCACAAACCAAACGCGACGCAGAGCGTCGCAGGCTGCATTCCCACGCGGAGCGTGGGAACGATAATAAAAACTCTCAAGGCTATACACTATGCAAGCCATCACTTACGCCACCGCCTGCGGCAATCTGGAACAAATTCTAAACAGCGTTTGCGAAGACCACGAACCTGTCATCATCACCCGCGAAACAGAAAAAGCCGTGGTCATCATCTCACTGGAAAATTACAACGCCCTGGAAGAAACCATTTTTTCTCGTTCCCACGCGCCGCGTGGGAATGCGGTTTTGGCGCGCCGCGCCGCAGTCCGCGACGTAGACCCGCTGGATTCCCGCCCAGAAAACTAATGGAGTAAGGATGATATCAACATGCCCAGCGACCACCGCCTAGACCGCGCCCAATCCCTGCGCGGATTCCTGCTGTCGAAAGCCCTTGCCAACCATCTGGATGATGACCTGTTGCAGGACGCTTTGGCGCTCATCAAGCTGCCGGTCAAACAATTGACCGCCACCCAGCTCGCGCGGGATCAATTATTGGACGAATGGCAGGCAGGGGCGATTGACAATAACGGTTTTATCGCGGCATGGCGGCGGATCGCGCAAGACAGCCGACACGACAGGCGGCTTAAGCCGGAGGTCAAAACCGGCAGCAATAAAGCCTGGATTCCTTATGCGATAGTGTCAGGCTTGATGATGTCCGCTCTTTTTGCTTGGATAGGGCATAAATTTTGGCAGCTAAACGAGCGGGAAAGCGCCGTCCCGAATCTGCCCCCCGTCCACGCAAGCGCCGCTGCGCCCTTGGCGCAAGAGAAAACCGCCACCCTGCCCTGCCCCGCCTGTCCCGATCCGCTGCCGCCGGAACAAGTCATATCAGGGGTAGGCGGTGGACACACGGCCGACTACCCTGTCCGGGCCTATGTCGCCGAAGGCTTCTCATTGGCGGACATGGCGAAAGTCGCGGTGGCCGAATATTTTATGACGACCGGCCATTATCCCGATACCAATGCGCAAATCGGCCTGCCCCGGCCTTCCGACATACGCGGCAATGCGGTGTCCAGCGTCGCCGTCGGCGCGGGCGGCATGATTACCGTCACCTACAATCAATTTGTCGGCCAGGGCAAAACGCTTATCTTGCGCCCCCTTAGCAGCGGCGGTGGCCCTATTATGTGGGATTGCAAGAAAGGCACTGTGCCCAGCCTATACCGCCCACCGCATTGCCATTGATACTTATGACTGAAGAACCGTTGGAAAGACTCGTCACCCCGCGCGAAGGCTCCGAAGACGAGGTCGTGGATCGTGCCATCCGCCCGCGCCGCTTGCAAGACTATATCGGCCAGAAACCGATGCGCGAGCAAATGGAGATATTCATCAAAGCCGCCCGCGCACGCGCCGAGCCCTTGGACCATGTGTTGATCTTCGGCCCGCCGGGCCTGGGCAAAACCACGCTGGCCAATATCATTGCCAATGAAATGGGCGTGAATATCCGCCAAACCTCAGGGCCGGTCATGGAAAAAGCCGGCGACTTGGCCGCGATACTAACCAACCTGGACAAGGGCGACGTGCTGTTCATCGACGAAATCCACCGCTTAAGTCCCGTGGTCGAAGAAATCCTGTATCCGGCCATGGAGGATTACCAGATCGACATCATGATCGGCGAAGGGCCGGCGGCGCGCTCGATCAAACTCGACCTGCCGCCGTTCACACTGGTCGGCGCGACCACCCGCGCCGGGCTGTTAACCTCGCCATTGCGCGACCGTTTCGGCATCGTCCACCGGCTGGAGTTTTACACCGTGGACGAGCTGTGCCAGATCGTCAGCCGCTCGGCGCGGCTGTTGGCGATGCGGATGAGCCCGGAAGGCGCGCGCGAAATCGCCCGCCGCAGCCGCGGCACGCCGCGCATCGCCAACCGCCTGCTGCGCCGCGTCCGCGACTTCGCCCAGGTCATGGGCGACGGCTCGGTGGACGAAAGCCTGGCCTGCCGCGCCTTGGAAATGCTCAACATCGACGCGCAAGGCTTCGACCCGCTGGACCGCAAGCTGTTGTTCACGATGATCGACAAATTCGGCGGCGGGCCGGTGGGCCTGGACAACCTGGCGGCGGCGATCAGCGAAGACCGGGGCGCGATTGAGGACGTGCTGGAGCCCTATCTGATCCAGCAAGGCTTCATCATGCGCACGCCCCGGGGCCGGGTGGCGACGAAGACGGCCTACTTGCATTTGGGCTTGACGCCACCTAAGGTGGTCGGGGTGAATGAGGAATTGTTTTGATATGAGCGTGAAAAAAATTGAACGGCTGCTAAAAAATGCGTTGCTTAACGAAGGCGAAATGGTCTACGCATTATACGAATTTGAATTGGAGGAGCATCTGAATTTTTGGATTGCCAGCATGGCGGAGGACGGGGATGATTTTATCCTCGCTGTGACCGAACATAGCGGCGATGTCGCCATGGCGCTGCTGCACAAAACCGATGGCTTGTATGTCAACGAGAATGCCAGGGGAAAACTGCAATCGTTGTGGCTGGCCCAATATGCCAACAACATCAAAAAGATGATCCCTTATTGGGCGGTGGAATTGTCTGCTGGGTCAATGCCGCTGATGGGCGTAAAATTCCAATAACTTTCTACTACTTAGCACCGTCAAGTCACTTCCATGTGGATTTTTTCTCGTTCCCACGCGCCGCGTGGGAATGCAGTTTCGGCGCGTTGCGCCGATTTCGGCCCGCAGCGCGGGCCAACTGGATTCCCACGCGGCGCGTGGGAACCAGAGTGAACGGGTAGAAAACCATGGGGCGGATCAACCAAACCTGGCTCGAACGGTGCAAGGACAAAAAGCCCAGCGTCCAGACGCCTGCCAAGCCCGACGCCCTGCTCAAATCGGTCAACGACACCGCCGGCAGCGCCCGCAACCTGTTCGTCACCTACATCCTGCTGTCGGTCTACATTTTCCTGACTGTGGGGGCCACCAACGACGAGCAATTGTTGCGGGACAGCAGCGTCGCCGTGCCGTTCCTCAGCAACATCAACCTGCCGGTGTCGCGCTTCTACCAGTTCGTGCCGTGGATGTTTCTGTTCGTCCATGTCGATCTGCTGCTGTTGTTCAAGCTGATGGCGGACAAGCTACACGCCTTGAACACCGAACTGGATGGACTGGAACCCAGCGAGGCGGACGAGCTGCGCAATCAACTTTCCGGCCTACCCTTCGTTCACTGGCTGGCCGGGAGCAAGGACGACGGCTTCAGCCATTTCATCACCGGCCTGGTGGTGTGGAGCAGCTTGTTGGTATTGCCGCTGTTGACCCTGCTGGCGCTGCAAATCGGCTTCCTGCCTTACCACAGCGCGTTCACCACGTTCGCCCATCAACTGGCGCTAGTGCTGGATGCCCTCGCCTTGCTATGGTTCTGGCCGAGGTTGGCGGCGGGGATGACTTCGCGGACTTGGCGTTGGTGGCTGCCGTTCTTGGCCGGACGGCGCTCCGTCTGCCGGGGATTTTGCCGGACTGCCAGTGCCGTTTTGTTGCTTGGGTCGGTTTGGTTCGGCGGGTTTGTCGCGGTGCTGCCGGGGGACAGCTTGGAAGATGATGGGCTGTTGGTGCAATGGCTGTTAAATAACGTGCTTATTAAACCTAGCGATGAGGAAATTCAGCAGGTCGCGGGCTTGCCTTGGCATTCCAAGCGGCGTATCGAAATCGAGTTGCGGAACAGCGACTGGGTTCAGCAACATCTCCCGCTATTTCATCGAAATCTTGATCTGCACGAAAAACTGTTGCTTGCCAACGACCCCGGCTTAGAAACTCTGGCCGAACTGCAAAAACTAGACATCCAGCCTGAACGGCGCGAAGCGCTGCTGGTCAAAATCAAGGGCCTGGATCTGCAAAACCGCGACTTGCGCTTTGCTAATCTGGGCAGGGCGAAACTCTGGCGAGCCGATTTGCGCGGCGCCAGGTTACAGGGGAGCGGAATTGGAGGATGCGAATTTACAGGGTGCGAATTTGTCGGGGGCAGGATTGCAGAGCGTGGATTTGTCGTTTGCCAAATTGCAGGGCGCGAACTTGCGGCACACAGGTTTACAGGGGGCGGCATTACATGGAGCCAATTTGCAGAGCGCAGACTTGCAAGAAGCGGATTTGCAGAGTGCGATATTGGCTGGGGCTAATTTGCAGGGTGCGAATTTTAAAGCAGCCAAAGTCGGTTCGGCATCTTTCCGTTCGAGAACATCATCTAATGCTGCGATTTTCGCGTTCAACGATTTCAGAGGCATAGATATCTCTATATTAACCAAGAAATACCTCGAATTCTGGAAAACGGACATCCAGGAAAATCTTGGGCAGACCCACTGGCTGGAACAATTACTACAATCCCGCATTGGGCAAGCCACGGCTTGGCCAACTAAAAGCGTCGCAGCCCCCTGTCTAGCGGATGCCCCGCGCCCTGCGCCTTTTTCAAGCTGCCAAGACACTAACACCGAATATTTCACGGCGTTGGCCAACTATCTTGGCGATCTCGCTTGCGATGCTAAAAAATACAAAGAAGGACAGCATTTCCCCTACGACGACACGGAAGGGCAAGATTTCGCCGCAGGAGGCATAGCCCGGCGGTTGAGAATTGAATACTTTAATGAAATTAAAGTTGACGAATGGGGTATCGAAGGTGTCGCCGCCCGCCGCCAACTCGCGCAACGCCTACTTCAACCCATCTGCGCAGGCAAAGCGGGCCTAGACGATGACCTCCGGGCGGAATTGCGCAAACTCGCCGAAGCGCCCGAAGTCCTATCCCCGCCGTCGGCGAGATCAATTCCCGACACAAAGCGCCCGCGTCCAGATAAGGGATAACATCGCTTGAAGCGATGTTATCCCTGCTTTGCACGGGTTCCCAAGCAGGAGCTTGGGAACCAGAAAACTAGCCAATAGAGCAAAAATTCAACCTACTGACTTCGATAAACCATGACAACCTTACTCAACGATGTGTTCAAACTCCTGCCACTGGCAGTGCTGGCCTTAACTCAAGCCGCGCAAGCCGAAGAAGCCTGCGCCAAAGCCCCCGCTGGCTGGACTATCGGCACCCACGCGACCTCCGCCACCCTGTGCGCCGATGTGCTGCTCAAAGCCGACGAGGAAGGCACCCGGAAGCTGCGCGTGTTCGAGTCGGGCAAGCTGGCTTTTGAAACCGACGACGCGGCTTTATGCAAGACTTGCGGCGGCACGCTGGGCGATCCGTTCCAGGGAATCGCCTGGAAGGGGGCGACGCTGTCGGTCAGCAATGAAGGCGGTTCCAGGGAAACCTGGGGGGAAACTTGGAAATTCGCCCAGCGGGACAAGCGCTGGGTGATTATTGGCTGGGAGCGGAATGTCGCAGACCGGCTCACGCTTTCGGCGTGGCAGGAGTCGGTCAACGCGCTGACCGGCAAGGCGGAGGCGCGCTATCTGCCGGGCGAGGGCGAATGCGGGGACGCTGCGGATACGGCCAAATGCAAAAAAAGCGACAAGACGAAGGAGAAAAAGCTGTCCTGCGACCATCCGGCCAAATCGCCTGACGCCGGCACGGTGGCGAAATGGCGCGAACAGGCGTTTGCGTGCGGTTTGCAAACGCCTTGACCGCTTTGAAACTTCGCCGAAAAACCTTGATCCGAGTATCCGCCTTGGCGCTATTGACGGGCTTGGGGCTGGGCTTGGTTCCTGCGTCAAAGCTGATCGCCACCGGGGTTGCGTACAAGGCCAAGGTGTTGTGTTCGGGCGTGTTTGTGTCGCAGCGCAATCCGCAGGCGGTGTTGAGTGAAGATTTAGAAGTGGAAGACCTCGCGCCCTTGCGGTTCATCGACACGACAGTAGACCGGGCCGGACAACAGGTATCGGCGAGTTTCCTAGGCGTCATCCGGCAAAAAGCGGTTTACCGGGCCGAATCGGGTTGCCGCTTAAGCTTCGCAGATCCCGTCATGCCGGCACCCTCCATGGCTCTGGCCGCCCATCCTCCTTTAGCAGAGTCGGCGGACATCCAGATCATGCCCGACACCCGCCTGGCCGCCGCGTTGGACTGGGCTTTCGCCGAGCCCGACCCGTCACACTTGCGCCGCACCCGCGCCGTGGTCATCGTCAAAGACGGCCAGATCGTCGCGGAGCGCTACGCGCCGGGCTTCAGCGCCGCAACCGCCCTGCCCGGCTGGTCGATGGCGAAAACCGTCATGAACGCGCTGGTGGGTGTGTTGGTCGGGCAAGGCCGGCTGGACTTGGCCGCGCCCGCCCCGGTGCCTGAATGGCAGGCAACCGGCGACCCCCGGCGTGACATCCGCTTGGATCAGTTGATGCGGATGACCAGCGGGCTGGAATTTTCGGAAACGCCCGGCCAGCCGCTCAGCGATGTGACGCGGATGCTGATGCGCGAGCCGGACGCGGCGGCGTATGCGGCCGGCAAGCCCTTGCAAGCGGAACCGGGGACGCGCTGGGCCTACGCCAGCGGCACGACCAATATCATCAGCCGGATCATCCGCGACCGCCTGGGCGAGGCCGAGTACCGCGAGTTTCCAAAACGGGCCTTGTTTGAACCCTTGGGCATGGACAGCGCGCGGCTGGAGACCGACGCGGCCGGCCATTTCGTCGGCTCGTCGTTCCTGTACGCGACGGCGCGGGACTGGGCTAAATTCGGCCAGTTGTATCTGCAAGACGGCGTGTGGCAAGGCAAGCGGATTTTGCCGGCCGGCTGGGTCGGCTATTCGGCCACGCCGACGCCGCAGGCCGGCGGCCAGTACGGCGCGCATGTCTGGCTGGACACCGCCTGGGAATACCGGCAAACCGACCCGGCGCCGCCGCTGCCGCCCGGCGCGTTCCATGCCATCGGCTACGAGGGCCAATGTGTTAGCATTATCCCGTCCCATGGCCTGGTCGTCGTCCGCCTCGGGCTGACCCGGACGGCCTCGGCTTGGCGGCAGGATCGTTTCGTCCACCGGGTCATCAACGCGCTCGCCGCGGACAGCGGCGCTTAACGCCGGCACTAGCCCCCTGAATCATCCGTTTTACACCCTCTTTTCATCCACTCGATTGCCAGGAGCCCTTAAGTCCATGTCAAAAACCCTCAAAGCCCTGTTTTTCACCGGGGTGTTTGTTTTGTGTCCAGCCGCCGCCCACGCCGAGGAGGACAGCGGCATCAGCTATCCGGCCAAAATCGGCGGCAAACTGGGCATCGGCTTGATGAACGCCGCCACCGGCATCATTGAAATCCCCAAATCCATGGCGGTGGAATCCTCGAAAGAAGGCATAGGCATGGGGCTGTCGGTGGGGCTGATCAAAGGCATGACCAATATGGTGGGCCGGTCGTTCCTCGGGATGCTCGACGTGGTGTCGTTTCCGCTGCCGACCAAGCCCTTGGTCACGCCGCCGGTGATATTCCAGGATTTCAGCGAGGAGACCAGCTACGGCAACGGCTGGGAAACTTATTAGCGCGCGGGGCCTCCAAGGCTTTCAGGATAGTCGATGAACACAGCGTTTTTCTGGCCGGTGCGGGTGTATTACGAAGACACCGACGCCGGCGGCGTGGTTTACTACGCCAACTACTTGAAATTTTTCGAGCGCGCCCGCACTGAGCGGCTGCGCGCCATCGGCTTTGAGCAAGACCAAATCCGCGCATCCTGCGGCGTGATCTTCGCCGTGAAATCGGCGCAGGTGGACTACATCCGGCCCGCCCGCTTCAACGACGCCCTGGTGGTGTCGGCGAAAGTGGCCGAACTCAAACGCGCCAGCCTGTCGTTCACACAGGCCATCCACCGCGGCAACCCGCAAGGCGAGGTGTTGTGCAAAGCGGATTTCCGCATCGCCTGCCTCAGCGACGGCGAGTTGCGGCCCACGCCGATTCCTGACTTTTTATTGGAACGCATCAAAGATGTCCTCTGACCTGTCCCTCATCACCCTCGTCCGGGAGGCCAGCCCGGTCGTGCAAGTCGTGATGCTGATTTTGTTGCTGGCCTCGGTGGTCTCCTGGACGTACATGTTCGCCAAATACCGGGAAATCCGCCGCGCCGTGGAGACCTCGGACGAGTTCGAGGAGCGCTTCTGGTCTGGCATCGACCTGGGCGACCTGTACCGCCATCTCGTCAACGAGGAATACGAAACTGAAGGCATGGAAAACATCTTCCTGTCCGGCTTCAAAGAATTCGCCCGGCTCAAGCAGCAAGGCATGGCCCCCGAGGTGGTCGTCGAGGGCGCGCAACGCGGCATGCGGGTCGCGTTGTCGCGCGAGCTGGAGGCGCTGGACGAGCATCTGCCGTTCCTCGCCACCGTGGGCTCGACCAGCCCTTACATCGGCCTGTTCGGCACGGTCTGGGGCATCATGAACTCGTTCCGCTCGCTGGGCACGGTCAAGCAGGCGACCTTGGCGATGGTCGCCCCCGGCATTTCCGAGGCGCTGGTGGCGACGGCGATGGGCTTGTTCGCGGCGATTCCGGCGGTGATGGCCTACAACCGCTATTCCACCGACATAGCCCGGCTGGCGAACCGCTACGAAGCCTTCACCGACGAATTCCTCAGCCTGTTGCAGCGGCAGGCGCACGCGCAATGAACGTGTCATCCCGAAGCGGGCGCGCAGGACGCCGCAGGCCGATGGCCGAAATCAACGTCGTGCCTTACATCGACGTGTCCTTGGTGCTGCTCATCATTTTCATGATCACCACGCCGCTGCTGCAAACCGGCGTGGACGTGGATCTGCCGCAGGCCGAAGCCAAGGCCGTAGACCCCGGCAACGAGCCGCCGGTCGTCGTGACGATCAAGGCGGACGGCGAGTTGTTCGTCAATGTCGGCGACAATAACAATGTGCCTGTGGACAAAGAAGACTTGCGCGAAAAAATCCTGGCCGCGGTCAAGGACAAGCCCGGCCGGCCGGTGCTGCTCAAAGGCGACCGCGCAGTCGCCTACGGCGAAGTCATCACGGTGATGGCCGCGCTGAAAAAAGCGGGCGTCCCCAGCGTGGGCTTGATGACCCAGCCGGAAAAATAATGCCGCCGCGTCCCCGAAGCCTAGGGCTGCCGCTGGCGCTCTCGCTGCTGTTCCATCTGCTGTTGTTCGCGCTGTTCGCCTTCCATTTCGACAGCCCGGAAGCGCCCGCCCTGCCCGCCCAGCCCGAAGCCCTGCAAGCGGTGATGATGGACGAAGCGCAGATCGAGGCCGAGTTGCGCAGAACCGCCCAAGCCCCGCCGCCGCCCGAGCCTGCGGCGGAGCCGCCCGCCGAAAGCCCGGCGAAACAGCCTGAGGTCGAACTGCGCGAAGCGCCGTCGGACGAACAGCGGCAAGCGGCTGAATTAGCCGTCAAACAAGCGGCGGAGGCGGAGGCGCAGCGCCAGGCCGAGGAGGCCCGGCGGCTGGCCGAAGCGCAAGCCGCGCAGCAACAGGCCGAAAAGCAACGCCAGGAAGACGAGCAGCGCCAGGCTGAGTTGGCCGCCAAGCAAGCGGCGGAAGCGGAAGCGCAGCGCCAAGCCGACCAGGAAGCCCAGCGCCTGGCCGAAGCGCAAGCCGCCGTACGCAAAGCCGAGGAAGAGGCCAAACAACAAGCCGAGGCCGAAGCGGCGCGCCAAGCCGCCCTGGAAGTCCAGCGCGAAGCCGAACAAGAAGCCGCCGAGCGCGCAGCCGGCGAGGAAGCCCGGCGCCGCGCCGAAGCCGAAGCCAAGCAACAGGCTGAAGCCGAGGCCCAAACACAAGCCGCCTTGGAAGCCAAGCGCAAAGCCGAAGAGGAAGCCGCCGAACGCAAGGCCGAGCAAGAGGCCAAACGCCGCGCCGCCGCCGAAGCCAAACAACACGCCGAGGCCGAAGCCCGAAAACAAGCCGCCTTGGAGGCCAGGCGCAAAACAGAGGCGCAAGCCGCCGAGCGCAAGGCCGAGCAAGAGGCCAAACGCCGCGCCGCCGCCGAAGCCAAACAGCACGCCGAAGCCGAGGCCCGGAAACAAGCCGCCTTGGAGGCCAGGCGCAAAACAGAGGCGCAAGCCGCCGAACGCAAGGCCGAAGAAGAAACCAAGCGCCGCGCCGACGCTGAGGCCAAAAAGCAAGCCGCCCTGGAAGCCCAACGCGCCGCCGAGGCCGCCGAACGCAAAGCACTAGCGGAAGCCAAACATCGGGCCGAACTCGAAGCCAAGAAAAAAGCCGCCGAGGAAAAACGCCTGGCCGCGTTGGAATTGCAGCGGGAAGAACAAGCCGAGGCGAAAAAGCAGGCCCAACAAGCCGCCAGGCAGCAAGCCGCCGAAGCCGCCGCGCGCAAAAAAGCCGAGGACGAACAGCTTCGCCAGCAAGAAGCCAAAGAAGCCTTGAAAGAGCGGTTGGAAAAGGAGCAGCAGGCCGAGCAGACGAAAGCGGATGAAAAATCCGCCGAAGAGGCTACTAAAGCGTGGGTAAAAGACCATTACACGCGCCCAGTGGAAAGACGCTGGGTGAAGCCGCCTAGTGCGCAAAGCGGTCTGTCCTGTAAAATTCGGATCACCCTACTTCCCGGCGGCGTAGTCTCAGACGCCCGAGTCATCAAAAGCAGCGGCGATGATGCCTTTGACCGTTCCGCCGAAAATGCTGTCAGGAAAGCCTCCCCCTTGCCTTGGCCCGATGATCCAGAGATAGCCCAGGTTCTAAAATCAGAACCCGTGACCATCATATTCGATCCAAAAAACTAGGATTTGATTTCAGGTGACAACACAGCAATGAAAAAAATCACATCCGCCCTCTTGTTCGGCGCATGGTTGACAATGAACGCCATAGCCGCGCGAGCGGAATTGACCGTGGAGATCAACCAGGGCGTCGAAAGCGGCATCCCCATCGCCATCGTCCCGTTCGGCGGCGCGCCTGTCGGCGAAAACCTGGGCAGCATCGTCGCCGCCGACCTCGCCCGCGTGGGCCGCTTCAAGGTCTTGCCGGAAGCGCAACTGCCGGAGCGGCCGACCAGCCCCGGGCAAGTCCAGTTCGCCGCCTGGAAAGCGCTGGGCCAGGACGACCTGGTCATAGGACTCGTCCAGCAAGACCAGCTCGGCCATTTCATCGCCCAGTTCCAACTGTTCGACACCGTGCGCGGCACGCCGCTGTTGAACCTGAACCTGCCGTTCGCGCAGACCGAATCGCGCAAGACCGCGCACCGCATCGCCGACCTGATATACAAGCAATTGCTTGGCGAAAACGGCGCGTTCGCCACCCGGATCAGCTATGTCACCGTGTCCCCCGGCGACAACCCGAAAGACCGGCGCTACAGCCTGCAAGTCGCCGACACCGACGGCTACAATCCGCAGAGCCTCGTCAAATCGCACGAGCCCCTCATGTCCCCGGCCTGGTCGCCGGACGGCAAGCAAATCGCCTATGTGTCGTTTGAAAGCCGCAAACCCGTCATCTACATCCAGAACCTGAGCACCGGCGCGCGCCGCAAAGTCTCCGAGCAACCCGGCATCAACGGCGCGCCGGCCTTCTCGCCGGACGGCGCGCAACTGGCGCTGACCCTGTCCAAAGACGGCAACCCGGACATCTATGTGATGACCCTCGCCACCGGCGCGCTGCGCCGGCTCACCGACCATTTCGCCATCGACACCGAGCCCTCCTGGTCGCCGGACGGCAGCCAGATCGTGTTCACCTCCGACCGCGGCGGCAAGCCGCAGCTTTACCGGGTTGCCTCCACGGGCGGCGAGCCTAAGCGCCTCACCCATGAAGGCGAATACAACGCGCGCGGCGTGTTCTCGCCGGACGGCAAGCGCCTGGCCATGGTCCACGGCGTCGGCGGCGACTACCGCATCGCCGTCATGGATCTGGCCAGCCAGCAACTGCGCGTGCTGACCCCCGGCAGCCTCGACGAGTCGCCCGGCTTCGCGCCCAACGGCAGCCTAGTGCTGTACGCCTCCCACAGCGGCGGCGCGGCGCGGCTGTTCGCCGTTTCCATCGACGGCAAAGCGCGGCAGAGCCTGCGCATCGAAGGCGGCGAGGTGCGCGAACCGGCCTGGTCGCCGTGAGCGTTAAGCCGGCTTTAAGCCCGCCGGTCGTATTGATACCGTTTTCATCGGGAGTTTGACCATGAATGTTCTGAAAACCGCCGTGCTGGCCTTGGCTCTGCTGGCGGCCGGCTGTAGCGCCACCGGCAAAACCAAAAGCGACGGGCTGGACGCGGGCGGGCCTGAAATCGGCCAATACGGCGCCAGCAGTGGCGGCGCGTACGGGGCGGGCGGAGCGGGTTCGGCGGGCGGGCAATATGCCAACGCCTCGCCGGACGACGCCGCAGGCCCCTTGTCCAAGCGCGTCATCTATTTTGTCTATGACAGCAGCGAAGTGCAGCCCGAATACCTGCCCGTCGTCAACAGCCACGCCGGCTACCTGGCCGCGCATCCGGACAAAAGCCTGACGCTGGAAGGCCACGCCGACGAACGCGGCTCGCCCGAATACAACATCGCGCTGGGCGAACAGCGCGCCAAAGCCGTCGCCAAGCTGATGAAGCTGCAAGGCGTCGGCGACCGCCAACTGCAAATCGTCAGCTTCGGCGAGGAAAAGCCCCAGGCTTACGGGCACGACGACAGCGCCTGGCAGCAAAACCGCCGCGTCGAAATCTATTATCCGAGACCTTAACCCATGAACCGAAAAACTTGCACCGCCTTGTTGCTGGCGGGCCTCGCCGCCCAGGCCAGCCTGGCCGCGCCGGGCGACTACGAACCGGCCTACGACCAAGCCGGCTATCCCGCCGCCACTTTGGACGAGCGGGTCGCGAAACTGGAGAAAAAACTGGCCGGCGACAGCCAACTGGAACTGCTGAACCGCGTCGAGCAACTGCAAAGCGACGTGCTGCGCCTGCGCGGCGAGGTCGAGGACTTGACCCACCAATTGGAAGTCGCCAAGAAACAGCAAAAAGACCAGTACCAGGATCTAGACCGCCGCCTGCAGCCGCCCGCGCCCACCCCGCCGCCGCCTGCCGCCGCGGCGGAGGGGCAAGACCCCGCCGCGACACCGCCCGCCCTGCCGGCATCGCCACCTGCCACGCCGCCACCACCCGTGCCGACACCGGCACCAACCCCGCCCGCGCCGGAACCCAGCCCGCGGGCGCCCATACCCGCCACGCCGCCGCCACCGCCCCCGGCGGCGGAAGCGGCCAAGCCCTCCGCGCCGCCGCCCTCGCGCCTGCCGCCCGCGACCGCGCCCACCCCCGAGGCGGCGGCGCGCCAGGCGGCCTATCAAAAAGGCTTCAACGCGCTGAAGGAAGGCCAATACCCGCAGGCGATCAAAGAATTCAAAAGCTTTCTCGCCGCCTACCCCCAAGGCGAATACTCCGACAATGCCGCCTACTGGCTGGCCGAAGCCCATTATGTCAACCGCGACCTCGCCGCCGCGCGGGAATCGTTCCGCAAAGTCGTCAAAGAGTATCCGCAAGCCCTCAAAGTGTCCGACGCCCACCTCAAGCTAGGCTATATCGACTACGACACCGGGCAATGGATCAATGCGCGCGACACTTTTAACGAAGTCATCAAGCGCTACCCCGACTCCAGCGCCGCCAAACTCGCGCAAAAGCGCCTGGACAAAATGACACAGGAAGGCCATTAGCGCCTAGCCCCGATCCTGTGGGAGCGGTTTTAAACCGCGACGTGTAGAATCTGTCGTGGTTCAAAACCACTCCCACCGGCTATATGCCCACCTCTTATCGACTGCGCGAAGCACCGCCCGTGGACACACTCCGCATCACCGAAATATTCCTGTCGCTGCAAGGCGAATCCCGCTCCGTGGGCTGGCCGACCGTGTTCGTCCGCCTGACCGGCTGCCCCTTGCGCTGCGTCTATTGCGACACCAGTTACGCCTTCAGCGGCGGTGAAACCCGCGCGCTGCCTGACATCCTCGACACTGTGCGGGCTTTCGGCGTCCGCCATGTCTGCGTGACCGGCGGCGAACCTTTGGCCCAGCCGGCCTGCCTTGCGCTGCTGGAAGCGCTGGCCGACGAGGGTTATGAAGTCTCTTTGGAAACCTCCGGCGCGCTGGCTATTGCCGAAGTCGATCCGCGCGTGGTCAAAGTCGTGGACTTGAAAACCCCCGCCTCCGGCGAAGCCCACCGCAACTTATACTCGAACATCGGGCATCTGCTGCCGCATGACCAAGTCAAATTCGTCATCATGAACGGCGAGGACTACCGCTGGGCTGTGGAACAACTTGACCAATACCGTTTGGCGGAACGCTGCGAAGTCTTGTTTTCCCCGGCCATGGGCGCGCAAGACCCGAAAGAGCTGGCCGAGAAAATCCTCGCCGACCGGCTGCCGGTGCGGTTTCAATTGCAATTGCACAAGATACTGTGGGGCGACGAGCGCGGGAAATAACCGCCATCGCCGCGTTTTCGCACGCGTCTTGACCAGCCTATCTAAATGCTTCTCAAACTCGACTTGCATAATTTCCGAGCAAAACGCTCAGTTGCAATTTTTTCTCGATGTGTTCCAATAGCCGCCTAAAAACTGTTGCCTCTTCATACAGGCGGTATTCTGCTGCCTTTAAAACAAGGGTATTTATAATGGCAACGATGTCGAGCCGATAAAATAGCGCTGAACAACTTAACCAAGCCAAACGAACGGTTTTTTCGCCATCCGCGAGTTCCGCTTATCGTATTGGCCCTAAGATAGACCCTGTCACACCCACGCACCGACACACACCCAACTTCCACCTGGCCTTGGCGCATGCGCCCTTGTGGCCTGATTCGACAACAATGGGGGAATACATCATGTTTGATCTATCGTTAATGTCTATGCTTTCCAATCCGTCGGACAACGCGCCGGCTCCGAGGAGAAGCGGCAGCGGCAAGCACTTAGGCTTTGCGGCTTTGTCACTGATGCTGTCCAGCTTGACGCCCATGCAGGCGGAGGCGGTGGCGGAGCCAAAGCTACTGTGCCCCGCCGAGCCGGCCAACATGGATATCGTCACGGGCAATGTCGTGGAATGTTCGATCAGCCCGGTCGGCGACCAGGATTTATTCCGCTTCTCAGGCACCGCGAATACGACAATCATTTTGTCTCTGCTTGATCAGAACGGCACTGACTGTCGCTTTTATGGCGTATGCCCCATAGCAGATTTGTTTGCGCCAGATGGCACCAAACTCAAGCACTTGCGGTCAACGGATAGTCAAGCCATCGTGCTTCCTGCAAATGGCACTTACCTAGTGCGCATTAGCGACGAAGGAGACAATCAGACAGCGAATTACCGGATTGGACTGGAACGCCTATGGCCTGCCTCACCCGACACGAAAGCAATGTCTTTCGAGCAGGTCATCTCCAACGAATCGATCAACCCGGCACCCGACCAGGATTTTTATACCTTCAACGCCCTCAAAGACTCCACCGTCACCCTGACACTGAGTGACCTGAACGGCACTGACTGTCGCTTTTATGGCGTATGCCCGACGGCAAACTTGTATGGCCCCGATCAGACATTGGTATCGACCTGGAGGAGCCAATCGACAAAAGACATTAAGCTGCCGCAGACCGGCACTTACACGCTGCATCTATTCGATGAGGGGAACGATCGGGAAGCCAACTATAGCCTGTTCTTGCAATGCTTATTCCCCGCCCCTGGCCAAACTCAATGCGATTCGACTCAACCGCCCCTGCCGCCGACATGCAACGGCCTGACTCCGACCATCAAAGGCACCGCCGGCAATGACACGATCATCGGCACCAGCGGCAACGATGTGATCGCCGGCCTGGGCGGCAATGACCGCATTGCCGGCCTAGGCGGCAATGACGTGATCTGCGGCGACTCGGACCAAGGCGGCGCGGGCGACGACACCTTGTTCGGCGGCGATGGCAATGACACGCTGTTGGGCGGCGACGGCATCAATGTGCTGTTTGGCGACGCCGGCAACGACATTTTGAAAGGCGGCAGCAACCGCGATGGTTTGTTCGGCGGCGCGGGCAATGACTCGCTGGACGGGCAGGCCAATGACGATGTGCTGATCGGCGGCAGCGGCAATGACTTCTTAAATGGCAACACTGGCACCCGCGACATCTGCGACCAGTTGACAGATGATTTGACCCCGGCGACGGGCTGCGAATTCAAAGACACCCCGTGATTGAAACTCCGCCCTGGCCGTTCGCCCTCAAATCCTCGGGGCGCATGGCCAGGACGCAAGGTTCTATATCAATCCTATCTTGATTTGAATTGGGAGCATCGCCATGGCCACCGCCCTTAAAACCGCCCCTGTCGCCGCCAAAGGCGGCGACGATTTGTTCTATTATCCCAGCGACACCCTGAAGACGGCCACTTCCACGCCCGGAGCCCCGACCGTCACGGCCGTCAGCGACGACGGCCTTTACTATCATATTGGCGACACCGCCGTGTTCACCGTGACATTTAGCGAAACGGTGACTGGGGTCGGCGTCAACAGCTTCAGCGTCACCAATGGCACCATCAGCAGCGTCAGCCAAATCGGCACCAGCAACGATTACACCGTCACCGTGTCGCCAGGCTGGGGGACGCTGGCGCTCAGCCTGGTCGCCAACAACGGCATCAAAGACACCGATGGCAACGCGGCCTTGGCGGCTGATTTGTCGGCGCTGGACACCCTCGTGCCCGTCATTGACGACCCCGACCCGCAACCAGGCGACCCGCCCGTGGTGGCCGCCGTCACCGACAACATCCCCGGTGTCGCCAAAGCAGGCCAACTGATTAGTTTCACGGTGAAATTTAGCGAGGCCGTGGTGGACGCCAGCAAGGACAGCTTCACCGCCACCAATGGCACAGTGATGAGCGTCACCGCCGTCGCCAATAGCAATGATGTCATTGTCAGCGTCAAACCCACGCCAGGCCTGGCCAGCGGCACGGTGTCGCTGAGCCTGGCGGCGCACAACGGCATTCTGAGCGAAGCTTATGGGGTGGAGGCTTTAGCCGCCGATTTGTCGGGCTTCGACACGCAATCGGTTGACACGCTGCCACCTGCAGCCCCGACCGTGGCACTCGCCAACGACACCGGCAGAAGCGCTGTCGACAAAATCACCAGCGTCGCCACCCTGAGCGTCGCCGGCGAAACCGGCGCGGCCATCCAATACAGCAGCGACAAGCTTAACTGGTCCAGCGTCGCGCCCAGCCCCGTCCCAGGCGGCAACACCGTCTATGTGCATCAAACCGATGCGGCGGGCAATGTTTCCGCCTACAAAGCATTCGTGTTCACTTACGACACCACCGCCCCCACGGCCCCGGTGGTTGGACTCGCCAACGACACCGGCAGCAGCAACAGCGACGCCATCACCAAAGTCTCCACGCTGAAAGTGACCGGCGAAGGCAGCGGGATCGTGGAATACAGCAGCGACAACCTCAATTGGGTCAAAGCCGCCACTATTCCCGCCGCAGGCAACACCGTCACGATAAGCTTCCCGGCGCACCAAGGCGGCAACAGTGTCTCTGTGCGCCAAACCGACGTGGCCGGCAACGTCTCATCCGCCTCCCACCTCGACTTCACTTACGACACCGCGGCCCCCGTGGCCCCGACGGTCGCACTGGCCCACGACACCGGCAAAAGCGCCACCGACAAAGTCACCTCTGACGCCACCCTCAAGCTAAGCGGCGTTGAAACCGGCGCGGCCGTGCAATACAGCGGCGACAAGCTCACTTGGTCTGACGCCGCGCCCAGCCCCGCCCAAGGCAGCAACACCGTCTATGTGCATCAAACCGATGTGGCAGGCAATGTCTCGGCCTACAGGACATTCGCCTTCACGTATGACTCGCAGGTGAACGACCCGGCGGTGGCCCTAAAGAATGATAGCGGCTATAGCGCCAGCGACAAGCTCACCAACGACGCCACCCTGACCGTCACCGGCGAATTGGGCGCGAGCATGCAATACAGTAGCGACAAGCTCGTCTGGTCCAGCACCGCGCCGGCGCCCGTCGAAGGCGGCAACAGTGTCTATGTGCGCCAAACCGACGTGGCCGGCAATGTTTCGGCTGGTTCGGCGTTTACTTATACCTACGACCACAAAGCCCCCACCGTCGATTCGTTCAGCCCCGCCGATGGCAGCACGAACGTGGCGGTTGGGAGCAATATTGTGTTGGCGTTTGGCGAGGCCGTCGCGCTTGGCAGCGGCAATGTTCTGCTTAAAGACGCCGCCGGCAATACCATCGAGTCCTTCGATGCCGCCACCAGTGGCCGATTGTCCTTGGATGGCTCAACCCTGGCCATCGACCCGAGCAACGATCTGGACAACAGCACGCATTACTTTGTCGTCTTCGCCCCAGGCACAGTCAAAGATTTGGCAGGCAACGACTATGCGGGCACGAGCAGCTATGATTTCACCACCGAAGCCTTGCCAAACCTAATCACCGGAACGAGTGGCGATGACACCCTGGTTGGCACGGCACTCAACGACTCCATACAAGGGCTTGCGGGCGATGACGTCCTGCGCGGGCTGGACGGCAACGACCTTCTTGATGGCGGCGCGGGAGACGACATTATGGCGGGCGGCCTGGGCAATGACACTTACATCGTCGATAGCGTTGATGACGTAGTGGTCGAAAAAGCCAGCCAAGGCACCGACACGGTGAAATCATCAGTGAGCTACACGCTCCCCGCCAATCTGGAAAACCTCACGCTAACCGGCTCCAGCGCGATTGACGGCACGGGAAATGCACTGGACAACACTCTGACCGGCGGGGCAGGCACCAATACGCTAACAGGCGGCCTGGGGGCTGACAAATTTGTGTTCAACAGTATCGCGGACAGCGCCGTCGGCGGCGGCAGAGATGTCATCACAGACTTTGCGAGCGGAACAGACAAAATAGACCTCTCGGCCATTGACGCCAACACGGCAGCCGCCGGCAACCAGGCGTTCAGCTTTATCGGGACGCAAGCCTTCTCGGGCGTTGCCGGTGAATTGCATTTCCAAGCCGCGGCCGGGGCCATGCCGGGGATACTGTCCGGCGATGTCAATGGCGACACAGTGGCCGACTTTGAAATTGGCGTAGTCGGTGTGACCAGCCTGGCTGGGACGGATCTCATCTTGTAGCACGCCCCTGGGCATTTTGGCTGGCCGCGCCGTTGGGCGGCGGGGCTGTGTAAGAATCCACAGCCGCCGCCCCCTGCCTCATGAACCCTTGCCGACCAAATCGGGAATCAGCGCCACCATCGCGTTTTTGACCGCCGCCGCCGCCGCCTGCAAATCCTGCTGCTCGCGCTCGTTAAGCTCGGGGTGCAGCGCCCGGACGACGCCGCCGCGGCCGACCACGACCGGGATGCTGAAACAATTGTCGGTGATGCCCATCCATTCGTCGAAGCGGACGGCCAGCGGCATCGTGCGGCATTGGTCGTAGACGATGGTTTCGATGACCATCGCGGCGGCGGTGGCGATGGCGTGGTTGGTGTAGCCTTTCAATTGGAAGACCTCGAACGCGGCGTCGACGACCTCGGCCAACAACTGCCGCCGGGCCGGCGTGTCGCCTATCCGTTCGCCGCCGGCCTGGGCGCTGCCCAAGACCGGGAACTGGTGCGGCCCATGCTCGCCCAGCACATAGGCGCGCAAATCGTCGGGATGGATGCGCACCTGTTGCGACAACAAGCTGCGGAAGCGCGCCGAGTCCACCAAGGTTCCCACCCCCATGACCCGCCGCGGCGCAAATCCGGACAAGCGGCTGGCGGCGTAAGTCATCACATCCACCGGGTTGCTCAGGATCAACAGCAAGGCGTCGGGATTGTTCGCGGCCAGCATCGGGATCAGTTCCCGGAACATCGCCACATTGCCCTCGCCCAGTTGCAACCGGGACGTGAACTTGGCGTCCGCGGGCACCGAGGCCGTGACCACGACGATGTCGCAAGCGCGCACATCCTCGTTGACGCAGGCTTCGATCCGCATCGGCCGCTCGCAAAACGCCAGGCTATGTTGCAGATCCAGCGCGTCGCCCCGGGCTTTCTGGCCGGTGCGCCCTGAGATCAGCAAATGCTCGCAAAGTTGTTTGAGCATCAGGCAATAAGCCAGCGTGGAGCCGACCCGGCCGGTGCCGATGATGGCGATTTTCATGGCTCAGCCCAGCTCCAAGGTGGTCGTGCCGAAGATCCGCGCCATCGGCAAGGCCGGGGCCGCGCCCTTGTACATCCGCGCCGCCTCGAACACCATTTCCATATCCAGACTGCGCGCCAACGCCACGGCCTGCGAGTTGATCTCGGGCACATCCCAAAACACCGGCGAACCCGGCTCGACCGCCGCGCACAGCCCCAAGAACAATTGCCGCGCGCTGTCGGCCTCGTCGGCGAACAGCGGCCCGATCCGATGCCCGTCTTTGGCCTGGCGGATGACACCATAGCCGGCCAGCCGTCCGGCCTCTTGCTTCGCCAGCGCCACAGTTCCAGACTGGGCCAGCCAGTGGCTTAAGAACGCCTGCCGGGGCGCGGGATGCAGCGCCTCGTCATAGCGCGCCACCGCGTCAAACGGGATCTCCGCCAGCGGCACGACGCCCTTCGCCAACGACGGCTGGCCCGAGGCGACATGGCGGAAGCGGACATTGCGGTACACCGCTGTAAAGCCTGAGCGGGCATAATCAGCCTGACGCTCGACGACGCCGTCCAGGCCGATAGTGCGGTCGCCGAGATAATCCAGCGCGGCCTGGAACAAGGCGATGCCATAGCCCTGCCCCCGGAAGCCGGGTTTGACAATATACAAGCCGATGAATCCGTAATGTGGGTCGTAGGCCACGGCGGACACCGAGCCGATCAATTCTTCGCCCATAAATCCGCCGAAAAAGCCGCCCGGGTCTGCCGCGTAAAAGCTGTCGCCGTCGCACAAGCCGGGATTCCAGCCTTCCGAGGCCGACCATTGAAAAACCGTGTCGAGTTCGGCGCGGTTCAGCCGGCGGATGGTGTAGTGGTTGTCAGTTGCCATTGGGATTTCCTGTTGATTTTTTTATATTCTGGCTCCCACGCGCCGCGTCAAAGCCATTAACTTAAGGATTTTTCCGTTCGCCCTGAGCCCTTCGGCTACGCTCAGGAGAGCCTTGTCGAAGGGTGACCGGAAGCGGTGTAAAATCGCCAGCCCTTCCAGAACCTGCGCGACGCCCGATGACCCTTCCCCAAGACCAATTGTTCAAAACCCCCGCCGACGGCGATTTCCAGTTTGACAGCAAGACGGCGGCGGTTTTCGACGACATGATCACCCGCTCGGTGCCGCTGTACGAGGAAATCCAGCGCATGACCGGCGAAATCGCCGCCGACTTCGCCCGGCCCGGCACCGACTTGTACGACCTGGGCTGCGCGACCGGCACGGCGCTGCTGGAGCTGGACCCGCTGATCGACCCCAAGGTACGCTTCGTCGGCGTGGACAGCTCGCCCGACATGCTGGAAAAAGCCCGGCAGAAGCTGGCCGGCTGCCCGTCGGGGCGGGCCTTCGAGCTGCTCGCCGCCGACTTGCACCAAACCCAGGTGGTCGAAAACGCCTCGGTCGTGGTGATGAACCTGACCTTGCAATTCATCCGCCCGCTGTACCGGGAGCGGGTCGTGCGCAACATCATCGACGGCCTCAACGACCAGGGCTGCCTGATTTTAGTGGAGAAACTGACCTTGGGCGACAGCCTGTTCAACCGGCTGTTCATCCGCTACTACTACAATATGAAAAAACGCCAAGGCTACTCCGAGTCGGAAATCGCCCACAAGCGCGAGGCGCTGGAGAACGTGCTGATCCCCTACCGCCCCGACGAAAACCGCGAACTGCTGGCGCAAGCGGGCTTCCGCCATGTCGAGGAGTTCTTCCGCTGGTACAACTTCAGCGGCTTGATCGCGGTGAAGTGATTATAATGGTGCCCTTTTTCCGCGAGCCCCGCCCCGCCCGATGAACTCCGACGCCCCCGCCGCAGGCTTCGACAGCCAGGCTTTTTTGAAAACGCTGACGCAGCGGCCCGGCGTGTACAAAATGCTGGACAGCGTCGGCACGGTCATTTACGTCGGCAAGGCGAAGAACCTCAAAAAGCGCGTCTCCAGCTATTTCCTCAACAAGGACGCCCCGCCCAAACAGCAAGCCCTGGTGGCGCGGATCGCCGCCATCGAGACCACCGTCACCCACACCGAGGGCGAGGCGCTGCTGCTGGAAAGCCAGATGGTCAAGCGCCTCCAGCCGCGCTACAACATCGCCCTGCGCGACGACAAGAGCTTCCCCTACATCCTCGTCACCACCGACCAGCCCTTCCCCCGGCTGGCCTTTTACCGCGGCGCGCGCAAGAAACAAGGCCGCTTCTTCGGCCCCTACCCCAGCGCCGGGGCGGTGCGCGAATGCCTGAAGCTGCTGCAAAAGATTTTCCCGGTGCGCCAATGCGAAGACTCAGTGTTCAAAAACCGCTCGCGCCCCTGTTTGCAATACCAGATCGAGCGCTGTTCCGGGCCTTGCGTGGACTTGATTGAAAAATCCGCCTACGCCGAAGACGTGGAAGACACCATCATGTTCCTCGAAGGCCACGGCAAGGCGCTGATCGACGAACTGGTCAAGCGCATGGAGCAAGCCTCCGCCGAATTGCGCTTCGAGAAAGCCGCCCGCTACCGCGACCAGATCGCCAACCTGCGCGCGATCCTCGCCAAGCAGGCCGTGACTGGCGAGCAAGGCGACCTCGACATCATAGCCTGCGCGATCAAAGGCCACCTCGCCTGCGTGCAAGTGCAATTCATCCGCAGCGGCCAGCAGATCGGCGACCGCGCCTTCTTCCCGAAAATGGCCGAGGAACACGACGAAGCCAGCGTGCTGGCAGCCTTCCTCGCCCAATATTATCTGGGCCGGCAGATCCCGAAAGAAATCCTGCTCAGCCACGACATCGAAGACCGCGAACTGCTGCAAGAAGTCCTCACCGCGCAAGCCAAGCACGCCGTCCACATCAGCCCCAACACCCGCGGCGAACGGCTGAAACGGGTGCAACTGGCGCAGACCAACGCCGAAAGCGCGCTGGCCGCCAAACTCGCCAACCAGCAAGACTTGCTAGGCCGCTTCCTCAGCCTGGGCGAAGCACTCGGCCGGCCCGAAGCGCCGAAGCGCCTGGAATGCTTCGACATCAGCCACACCATGGGCCAGCAGACCGTCGCCTCCTGTGTCGTCTTCGACCGCCAAGGCGCGGTCAAATCGGCCTACCGCCGCTTCAACATCGAGGGGCTGACACCCGGCGACGACTACGCCGCGCTCGCCCAAGCCGTCACCCGGCGCTACCAGCGCATTAAAAAAGGCGAGTACGAGGCCCCGGACATCCTGCTGATCGACGGCGGCAAAGGCCAGGTCGGCGCGGTGCGCGAGGCGCTGGCGGCGGTTGACATGGCCGAAATTTACATTCTCGGCGTCGCCAAAGGGCCTGATCGTAAACCAGGAATGGAAATGTTGTTTCCAGCGGGGCAGAACCAGCCTATCCTATTGCAGCCCACCTCGCCCGCCCTGCTGCTGATCCAACAGATCCGCGACGAGGCCCATCGCTTCGCGATCACCGGCCACCGGCAACGGCGCGGCAAGGCAAAAAACCAATCGTCGCTGGAACTTATCGAAGGACTGGGGCCGAAACGCCGCCAACAATTGCTCAAACAATTCGGCGGCCTGCGCGAAATCAGCCGCGCCGGCGTGGACGCTCTGTGCAGCGTTGAAGGCATCAACCGGCAACTCGCCCAACGAATTTACGAGACGTTTCACGAACAGGACGCTTAAGAGCATGCACTTCAACCTCCCCACCTGGCTGACCTTGGCAAGGATTATGCTCATTCCGGTGATCGTGGCCATTTTCTATCTGCCTTGGAACATGGCCCACGTCGCCTGCGCCGTCGTCTTCGGACTGGCCGGCCTCACCGACTGGCTGGACGGCTACCTCGCCCGCAAAATGTGCCAGACCACCCTGTTCGGCGCGTTCCTCGACCCCGTCGCCGACAAGCTCATGGTCTCCGTCGCGCTGGTGCTGATCGTCCAGGCCGACCCCAACCCCTGGGTCGCCATCGCCGCGGCGGTGATCATCGGCCGCGAAATCACCATCGCCTCGCTGCGCGAATGGATGGCCGAAATCGGCCAGCGCAACAAAATCGAAGTCTCCTGGCTGGGCAAATGGAAGACCACCGCGCAGATCGTCGCCATCGAATTCCTGCTGGTCAGCATGGACGTGTGGCAAGACACGCTGAAGACCACCGGCCAGTTGCTGCTGCTGGTCTCCGCCGTGCTGACCCTGTGGTCGATGTTCAACTACATCCAAGCCGCCCTGCCCGCGCTGATGGGCCAAGACCGGGCATGAAAAGTGTTGACAGCCCCGGCCAGTACTGTATAATGATCGGCATCAAGCGGGAATAGCTCAGTTGGTAGAGCACAACCTTGCCAAGGTTGGGGTCGCGAGTTCGAGTCTCGTTTCCCGCTCCAAAGTTTCCTTAAAAGCCGCGCAATCCAACCGCGGCTTTTTACTTTCCCCCAGTATCTTCGGCTGAGTGGCAGAATGGTCATGCAGCGGCCTGCAAAGCCGTGTACGCCGGTTCGATTCCGACCTCAGCCTCCATATACCCATCCGACGCGTTTCCAAGCGTCCAGAAGCCCGCATGATGCGGGCTTTTTTCGTTTATACTCCGTTTTCCAATTCTTATCATTTAAGAGGCAGCATAATGGAAAGAATACAACTCCCCCTGTCGCAGTTGAGCCTGGCCCAAAAGCTTGATCTCATGGAGACGCTGTGGGCGGATCTATCCCAGCAAGAGCAGTCCCTCGATTCCCCCGCCTGGCATGAAGGCATCCTCAAAGAACGTGAAACCGCCTTGGCCGAAGGAAGCTGCGCGGCATCGAATTGGGAAGACGCCAAGGAAAGAATAAGGCGGAAAGTGTTGTGCAAGTGAAAATCCTGGCGGGTGCCGAAAACGACCTGGAAGAAGGATACCTGTTTTACGAACAACAGTCTCCGGGCCTTGGCGCTTATTTTCTTGATTCGCTCTACTCGGACATCGACTCCCTCGCCTTTTTCGGCGGCATTCACCACGTGGCTTTTGGCTACCACAGACTCATCGCCAAACGATTTCCATTCGCCGTGTACTATCGCATCATTGAGGAGGCTGTTTTGGTGATGGCGGTTTTGGATTGTCGAAGCAATCCTAGTTGGATACGGGAAAGGCTTACACAGAATTAACAGAGGCAGACATCGTCATGTAGATTGAGCGCTTATTAAACCAGTGACGCAGAGCGTGATGGCGAAAACAAGCAGGTATTGCGGAGGGAGTGTCCATGAACCACAACGGCGATTTCAAAGCGCGGCTCGGCGAAGCGGGTCATCCTGGCCTGTTGAGCCAAACAGACCGGCTCAAGCGGCTAAAACTGGGACAAAATCCTTATGTCACCGGTCCGGCCCTGCCGGGCAACTCACCGGTGTTCTTCGGGCGGACGCAGATCCTGCACGAAATCCTCTCCACCCTGCGCCACTCCGACAAGCCCGGCTGCGTCAGCCTGCTGGGCGAGCGGCGCATCGGCAAATCCTCATTGCTCAACCAAGTCTACGCCGCGCTGGGGCAGGAAGCCGGACTGGTGTGCATCTACGCTACCACCCAAAACTGGGAAACAGCCACCCGCCAACGTTTTTTCAGCCAACTCCATGCCGCCATCGCCGAAGCCACGGGCGCCGATGCCGCCGGAACAGTGGAGGATTACCCCGGTTTCCGCGAATTCATCGGCACACTGGTGGGCGGGCGGGGCCTGCGCTTCGTGCTGCTGCTGGACGAATTCGATGTCATGGCGGGCAACCCCGAATTCGATGAACAATTCTTCTACCAACTCCGCGCCCTAGGCGATCTGCCCGAATACCGCTTCGGCTATCTAACCGCCAGCCGCCGCCCGCTGAAAGCACTGTGCGACAGCCACGGCATCGCCGCTTCCAAGTTCTGGAACATTTTTGACCGGCGCAGGCTGGGGCTGCTGTCTGACAGCGAGGCCGAAGCGCTCGCGGCCGAACCTTTTAAGCAAACCCTGCCGCCGGAACGCTGCCCGGATTTGCCGCTTTTTTGGCGGGAAAAGGTGCGGCCTTGGACTGGCCCGCATCCGCTGATGATCCAGATCGTCGCATCCGCCCACTGGAACGCCCTCGATGGCGACTATCAACCCAATCTGCGCGAAACCAGGGCGAAACTGCGGGAGCATCTTGAAAGCTTCTGGTCGTCTTGCGAGGAGGCTGAACGCCGATACTTGGCCCAAGGCCAGCGGCCCGGCGGCGATCCACGCATCAAAGAAGAATTACAGGAACGCGGCTTACTGGGCGAGGATGGAAAACCGTTTTCTGACTATTTCAACAAATTGACACTAGAATTTGCCAAAGCAAATAACGGCTTGGATAAGCGGTTGGCCGGGGTACATCAAAAGCTCTCGCTGATTGATAAGATAGCGAACCTTTGGGAAAAACTTTGGAAATCCCTGGAAAAGATTGGGCAACCTGTGGGGAAGTGTTTGAGGGTTTACAGTGGCAAATCTAGCCAAGATGAAGAGCCTGAAGAATGAGCATCAAGGCGAGGTTGGCTCATGTTCTTCGACATAGTTGGATGTGGCCTATTCAGTTCTGGTTACGACCTTTAGACGTGGTTAACCGGGTAATTGGCGGTAGGAGTGAGGAGGCATGGACTGCTTTGCTAGGTGGAGGATTATTGGGTGCCATTATTGGTATAGGTGTATGGCTGGAGACTTATAAAGCCCAAGCGATTTGGTCGCTTGCAGTAACCGGAGCAGTTTCCGGTTCAATCGCAGTCGCTATTTGTGCTAATGGAGCTCTCGCAGTTTTTGGAGGGTTTTCTAGCACTCTCGCTGGCTCAGTCATTTGTGCTAGTTCAATAACTATAATTAGCGCGATTATTAGCACCGTATTTGGCATTAGTTTAAACATCAACACCATTACCTTAATAGGCTCTATCGCTTTCGTAGTAATTTTTACTATTTCTCTTGCTATTATAGTTTATAACTCTTACACTCTATCCATAGCCTTCCTTATTGCTATTGCTCTTATCGGCATTTACGCCGACAGTATTGATATAACCATATCTATTATATTTTTTATTGCTTCTGTTGCCACAACATCAGTCTCTGCCGTTATCTCCTCCGCTATTATCGTGACCACCATAAACGTTATAACACAGGCATTATCCATTGCCATAGTTAACTTTTTCGTGATTTTTATGCTGATGATCGTTTTGACTGATCTATCTCAAACTAGCTCAGAATTATTTTCAATCTATTGCCTGGCTATTGGGTTTTCCTTATGCATTGGAATGACGGCAGGTTTTTTTTGCTCCAGTAATAATATAGAACCTAACATACAACAAACTCCAATTAGCCGGATTCCACACCTAGCACAGAAAACTTGGCTCACTATAATTTGGCTAACGTTTCCAGTGGCGGCGCTATTCTTCAGATATATGGCAATCGAATTCACAGGAATTGAAGTAGATCTTGAGATGCTCACACTATTTTCCATTGCAATACCATTTTTTTTTAGTGGCCTCCCACTTTGGCCTATAGTTTCACTAATTTCACTTTGGCAATTTAGAGAAAAGCAAGTTAAACAACACAACCAATTGCACTTTAGGGCCACCATGCCTTTTAATTGGCAGGCATTTGCTTATCCATTGCCAGGATTAAGACAATATCTCATAAAAGTATGCAAAGCCAAAGGACCGGAAATCGCATTCAAAGCATTGCAAGATATCCAGTCGAACTGTCTGCAACAGCGAATAGCGCGACAGGCAGCACTAAAATTAGCTAATGCGCCAGCAACAGCCCTTCCGTTTTGTGGCTACATTGCCATCCACACCAATTCTAATACTTTATCTAGGTTCGCCATGCTTGGCTATGTTGCACGTGCTATTGCGGTACTGCCCCCAAAGCAGGAGAAGGAATACGAACAACCTTTGCTATTTTTCCCTGGGAATTCTCCAGAGACACCACCTAATATGGGGGGATGGCTCAATACTTCAGCGCCTCGTCGGCTTAATGAATTTCACAAAAACAGTATAAAGCATTTATCTGATCGCATCATCTACGCTCTACACCTACTGGATAGTCTGACAGTTTACAAACCGATTGACAAACATCGAGGCGTCCTTTTTTACCTGCTTTATCTACTCCATCAAGCTCTTATAACCATGAATTTCATAGAGATTGAACCCAGACATGAGCAGGAGAAATCTTTTCGGGAACTGTTGGTCATACTTCTAGATATAGTCTCAAGCGACTTACAAAGAATGCCAACGCTCCTCTCAACAGTATTTGATGAATTACAACATCATACAACATATAGTCACCCATGGAAACTGATGGGCGAAACTGATAAAAATAACATGGATTGGCTAATTCAGGGACGGGAAGTTTTAGCGCGGGTCAGCAAGACGCTTTTACCGTTGGAAGAATACAGAAAATTAGCAACACCCGCTGCTCGTCGCGAGTTACTGAAAAATCGCATCAACGCACTAGAATCATTGAAATTAGATGAATTTTCATGGTACTGGAGAAGTATTGGACAAGAATTAGCCGATATATGGATACCTCGACTTAACGAAGCCATGCAGCAGGCCAGCGAGTGGCTGCGGCTAGAACTTCAGCCCATGGATGAAATTCTGCCACAAGGTCGACAAACCCTGCGTTTCCATCTGGCCAATCCTACGGAGACTCTGGCGCGGCAAATCCGCCTGATTCCCGAAGCCGTCGAAGGTTTGGAATGGGGCCACACGGAGGCACGGCAGGATCTGTTGGAAGGCGGCACCGAGGCGCGTTTAGGCTTGGAGTTGGTGGTTCGGCAAGCCGGGGTTTACCGAATCGCAGGGCGATTGGAGGCGGAGGATTTAGACGGCCACCCCTTCGTCCTGCCCTTTGCCTTTCAATTATGTATTGCCGTGTCGGGCCGGCCCTATCGCAAGCCTAACCACCAGCCTTATGTGACTGGGGCTGGGGTGAATTCAGACCAGAGTTTCGTCGGCCGCCGGGAACTGTTGAATTGGCTGCGCGGCCTGTGGCTGCAACCGGAGGGCAAGCCGGCGGTGGCCTTGGTGGGGCAGCGGCGCATCGGCAAGACCAGCCTGCTTTTCAAGATTCGCCGCGACGGCTTGGCGGACACGGGGCTGCTGCCGGTGTATGTGAATGTCCAGGGGGTGGCGGGCGATTATGATTTCCTGGCCGATGTGGCCCGGCAGATGGCGGAGGCCGCCGGGGTAGGCAGGCCGGGGTTGAACCGGGTCAACCCTTACCCGGATTTCAAGGCGTTCTTACTGGATTTGCCGCCGACTTTGGGCGGGCAGCGCTTCCTGCTGATGCTGGACGAGGCGGATTTGATCCCGCAACGCCAGTTGGGCGATTTGCTGCCAGGCTTTCTGCGGGCTTTGATGCAAGAGCCTCAATACCCGACCTTGCTGCTGTTTTGCGGTACCCACGCCCTGCAGCGGATGGGCGCGGAGTATTCCTCGATACTGTTCAATACCGCCCAGTTCCGCACGGTCAGTTATTTGACGGAGATGGAGTCCAAAGAATTGCTAGAAAAACCAGCGCGGGGCATTCTGGAATTCGACCCTGGCACACCAGAGGAGGGCTTCAGCCTTACTCGCGGCCAGCCTTTGCTCCTGCAATCCTTGGGCGCGGCTTTGATTGACCGCTGCAACACGGTGGTGTTGAACGGCGGCGAACGTTCCGATTACATCACCCCCTACGACCTCAACCAAGCCGCCGACGCCTTGGTGAAGCAGGGCAACGCCGCGTTTGAAAACCACTGGGACGACAACAACGCCGCCACGCACCGGCTGCTGTCCACGCTGGCCTGGGCCACGGACGAGACCAACCGTATGCAATTGGATCTGCCCGGCATTGAGGCGGCGATGGAGTCCATCGGTTTGGGCTTACCTGCGGGTGCGACGTTCAAGATTGTGGAGCGGCTGGCCGACGAGGAAATCCTTACCCGCGCTGGGCCAACCTATCGCTTTGCCGTACCCTTGTACCGGCGCTGGATTGATTGGCGCTGGCCGCCGGATCGGGTTAGGGAGGAGCGGTTGCAGTAGGTTACGCCGGTTCCCAACCTCCAGGCTCAAAGCCATTAACTTAAAGCCAAAACTGGAGTGCAAGATTTATCTTGCACGGGGCGCAAGCCCTTGAAAATTTGTGCAAGATAAATCTTGCACTCCAATGCGGGCCAGCGCGGAATCCTTAAGTTAATGGCTTTGAACCTCCAGGCTGGGAACCAACTCTAGCTTGCCCTGCTTCGGGAAGCTGAAGCTTCCAAGGCCGCATTCCCAAGCGGGAGCTTGGGAACGAGCCGACGAGCCGCAATGGCCTACCCAGGCAAATCCGATACAGCGTCTCGGATTTTCAGCTTGGAACAACAGCCCACTGTCTTTCCTCTGTCATGATTGATTTGTTGATATGCGAGGCAAACCCATGAACTCAAGCATGATCCCGGACGGCTACGGCGACATCCACGCCGGCATTGTCGCTGTGCTGGAAGACGCCCGCCGCGCCGCCGCCCGCAGCGTCAACGCCTTGATGACCGCCAGCTATTGGGAAATCGGGCGGCGCATCGTCGAAGCCGAGCAAGGCGGGCAGGAGCGGGCCGGGTATGGCGAGCGTTTGATTCAACACTTGGCGGACGACCTTACCGCCCGCTTCGGGCGGGGGTTCAGCCGACAAAATCTTCAGCAAATGCGACTTTTCTACGCCTGTTGGCCAACCGGCCAAATATGCCAGACACCGTCTGGCAATTTATCCCGAATAGACTACGCGGAGGCGACCGCGCCGGATCTCGCCACACTGGCCCGCCGCTTTCCCCTGCCCTGGTCGGCCTATGTGCGGCTGCTGTCGGTCAAGAACCCGCAGGTCCGCGCTTTCTACGAAACCGAAGCCCTGCACGGCGGCTGGTCGGTGCGCCAGCTCGACCGGCAAATCAACAGCCAGTTTTACGAACGCCTCGCGCTTTCCCACAACAAGGTGGCGATGCTGGAAAAAGCGGGCCAGGCCGAGCCGGGCGACAAGTCCTCCCCTGAAGAAGCCGTCAAAGATCCTTTCGTCCTGGAATTCCTCAACCTCAAGGCTTGATCCTCTGCGCCGCCAAAAGCGCGGCGGAAGCCCATTATGCGTTGGACAATCTGCCCAACAAGGTGCTGGCCGCCGAGTACCGAACCGCCCTGCCTGATGAACACTTGCTGGCGGAAGAGTTGGCGCGTTCGCGGCATGAGTTGGAGGCGCGGCGCTTGAATGGCAAGACCGACGCTGATGCCGGGCCGGTCGTTGACTGAGCGGGCAGCTCACCTCCCCGCCGGCATGATCTCCCGAAAATCCTCAATCGCCGGAAATTCGTCGATGACCCGCGCGGGCTTGGTGGTGTCGTGCTTGCGGATCGCCACCAGGTGGCGGATGCCGAAGGCGCGGGCGGAGCGCAGCACGGGCAGGCTGTCGTCGGCTAGCAAGGTGCGCTCCGCCGCGTACGCTTCGACCTCGCCCAGCCTGCGCCAGAATTCCGGGGCTTCCTTGGGGTGGCCGAGGTCGTGGGAGCTGATGATCGCGTCAAAAAACCCGTGCAGCCGGGTCTTGTCCATTTTCAAACCTAAGCTTTTGCGGTGGGCGTTGGTGACTAGCACCAGCCGCTTGTCCGCACGGCGGACGGCGTCGAGAAATTCCACGACATGCGGCAGCACGCCGATCAGCCCGGCGATTTCCTCTTTCATCGCGGGGATGTCCAAGTCTAGCTGCTCGCTCCAGTAGTCCAGGCAATACCACTCCAGCCGCCCCTCCATGGCCCGAAAGCGCGGGGCCAGCAGGGCTTTGGCCTCCTCCAACCCCAGCCCGGCGCGCTCGGCGTAGCGCGCCGGCACGAACTCTTGCCAGAAGTGGTTATCAAAGTTCAAGTCCAGCAACGTGCCGTCCATATCAAGAAACACGCTGTCAATATTTTCCCAAGCGATCATGGGTTACTATTCCGGTCAGGTTATTCCGCCTCGACTTCCACTCCGTGACGAATCCAGTGAGCAGCAGCCAAGGAACTTTTAGCACGCCGATTATGAAGGCGCCGTCGCGTTTTTTGGAGGCCGCCGTCGCTTTGGCCGTGGAGGCGGGACAAAAAATCCTCGCCGTCTACCGCTCCGCCTTCCGCGTCGGACAGCAGGCGGACGGCTCGCTGTTCACCGCCGCCGACCTGGTTTCCCACCATTTTTTGACCGAACGCCTGCCCCGCCTGAACGGCGGCTTCCCGGTGCTGTCCGAGCAGTCGGCGTTGCCGCCTTTTGAAGAGCGCGGCGGCTGGGAGACTTATTGGCTGGTCGACCCGTTGGACGGGGCCGACGAATTCGTCCGCCACAGCGGCGAATTTGCCGTCAGCATCGCGCTGATCCACCGGCACAAGCCGGTGCTGGGCGTGGTCTACGCGCCCGCGTCGCAAACCTGCTATTTCGCCGCCGAGGGCTGCGGCGCGTTCAAGCAAGTCGGCACCGACGAACCGCGGCCGATTTCGGTGCGGATGCAGGCTCCGGATCGGCCTCTGGTGTTGGGCGGCGAGGCGGACGAGATTGCCAACTTGGTGGCGTATTTGAGCCGGCTCGACCGCCATGATTTCGCCCGCCTCGGCAGCGCGTTGAAATTTTGCCGGATCGCGGAAGGGGCCGCCGACCTTTATCCGCGCCTCGGCCCCTCGTCGGAATGGGGCACGGCGGCGGGACAGTGCATCGTCGAGGCGGCCGGCGGGGCGGTCGTCGACTTGCGCGGCGCGCCTTTGCGCTACAATGCCAAACCTTCGCTGGCCAACCCCTATTTTCTAAGCTTCGGCGACACGCTGCGGGATTGGCGCGGCCCCGCCCAAGACATCGAGGAACCAACCATGCCGACCCCTGCCGACCCTTCACCCCTGTTGCAAGCCGCCGTCGAATTGGCGCTAAAGGCGGGCGGGAAAATTCTCGACATTTACCACACCGATTTCCGCGTCGGCCACAAAGAAGACGACTCGCCGCTGACCGCCGCCGACCTGGCCGCCCACCATTGCCTTAGCGAAGGCTTGCAAGCCCTGCCTGGCGCTTATCCGGTGCTGTCGGAGGAGGCGGCGGCGCTGCCCTTCGAGGAGCGGGCCTTATGGCAAACTTATTGGCTGATAGATCCCTTGGACGGCACCAAGGAGTTCGTCAAGCGCAACGACGAGTTTACCGTCAACATCGCGCTGATCCGCGCACACAAGCCGGTGCTGGGCGTGGTCTATGCCCCGGCGCTGAACCTGTGCTACTTCGCGGAGGCAGGGGCCGGGGCGTTCAAGCTCAACGGCTCAGGGATACCCAAGCCGGTCGCCGTGCGCGGCAAGGCGCCGGAGCGGCTGGTCGTGGCGGGCAGCCGCTCGCACAAGACGCCTGGCTTGGCGCTTTACCTGAACCGCCTCGGCGAACATGAGTTGAAACCGGTCGGCAGTTCGCTGAAATTCTGCCTGGTGGCCGAAGGCGCGGCGGATCTGTACCCGCGCATCGGCCCGACCTGCGAATGGGACACGGCGGCGGCGCAGTGCGTCGTCGAGGCCGCCGGCGGGGCGGTCACGGATTTGCGAGGCGCGCCCCTGGCTTACAACACCAAGTCCTCGTTGCTCAACCCCTACTTCCTGGTTTTCGGCGACATGTCCAGGGATTGGCATGCGCCGGCCGAGGGGCTGGAGCTGGGCCAGGACGGCGATGCGGGGCAAAACCCCACGGCCCGCGCTATTGACTGGACGGGCGATTGCGAGTAGTTTTACCGCCCATTTTCATTTTGTTTGTTGCATATTGAAGGGCGTTTAACCACGCCCCGATTCATTTTTAGAGGGTATAAAACGTGGAGCTCAGCGGCGGGGAAATTCTGATCCAGTGCCTGATAGACGAAGGTGTCGAATTCATCTTCGGCTATCCGGGCGGGGCCGTGTTGCACATTTATGACGCCCTGTTCAAACAGGACGCGGTGAAACACATTTTGGTGCGCCACGAACAAGGGGCCACCCATGCGGCGGACGGCTACGCCCGCGCCACCGGCAAGCCCGGCGTGGTGCTGGTGACGTCGGGGCCGGGCGCGACCAACGCCGTCACCGGCATCGCCACGGCTTACATGGACTCCATCCCGCTGGTCGTGTTCACAGGGCAAGTGCCGATGGCGGTCATCGGCTCGGACGCCTTCCAGGAGGCCGACATCGTCGGCATCACCCGCCCCTGCGTGAAGCACAACTTCCTGGTGAAAGATGTCACCAAGCTGGCGGAGACGGTCAAGAAGGCGTTCTACATCGCCACCACCGGCCGGCCCGGCCCCGTGGTCGTGGACATTCCTAAAAATCTGACCGACCCCAAGGTCAAGGTTCCTTATGAATATCCGAAGACGGTCAACCTGCGCTCCTACCACCCCTCGGTCAAAGGCCACCGCTGGCAGATCAAAAAAGCCGTGGATCTGCTGCTGACCGCCAAGCGGCCGATGCTTTACACCGGCGGCGGCGTGATCTTGGGCGAGGCTTCGGCGGAGTTGACCGAGCTGACCCGGCTGCTGGGCTTCCCCATCACCAACACGCTGATGGGCCTGGGCGCGTACCCGGCGACCGACCCGCAGTTCGTCGGCATGCTGGGCATGCACGGCACTTACGAGGCCAATATGGCGATGCACGAATGCGACGTGCTGATCGCCATCGGCGCGCGCTTCGACGACCGCATCACCGGCAAGCTGCCCGAGTTCTGCCCTTATGCCAAAGTCATCCACATCGACGTGGACCCGGCTTCGATCTCCAAAGTCGTGCGCGTGGCCGTTCCGGTCGTCGGCGAAGTCAAGCCGGTGTTGCAGGAAATGCTCGAACTGCTCAAAGCCAGCGCCATCAAGCCCGACGCCGCCGCGCTGGCCGCGTGGTGGGAAACGATCAACGGCTGGCGCGGTCTGGACAGCCTGGGGTATGACCGCAGCGGCAAAGTCATCAAGCCGCAATACGTCATCGAACAATTGTGGGAACTCACCCGCGGCGAGGCTTACGTCACGTCCGACGTGGGCCAGCACCAGATGTGGGCCGCGCAGTTCTACAAATTCGACCAGCCGCGCCGCTGGATCAACTCCGGCGGCCTGGGCACGATGGGCTTTGGCCTCCCGGCCGCCATCGGCGTCAAGCTCGCCTTCCCCGATTCCGATGTCGCTTGCATCACCGGCGAGGCCAGCATCCAGATGTGCATCCAGGAGCTGGCGACGGCGCTGCAATACCGCACGCCGATCAAAGTCGTCAACCTCAACAACGGCTACATGGGCATGGTCAGGCAGTGGCAGGAGTTCACCTATGAAAGCCGCTACTCCCACTCCTACCACGAGACCCTGCCGGATTTCGTCAAGCTGGCGGAGAGCTTCGGCCATGTCGGCATCGCCATCGACAAGCACGAAGACGTGCGCCCGGCCTTGGAAGAGGCCTTGCGCTTGAAAGACCGCACGGTGTTCCTCGACTTCCACACCGACCCGACCGAAAACGTCTATCCGATGATTGAAGCCGGCAAGGCGCACCACGACATGCGCCTCGCCCCCGGCGTCAACCCCGACACGGAGCTTGCCTGACACCATGAGCCACATCATCTCCATCCTGATCGAAAACGAATCCGGCGCGCTGTCCCGCGTCGCCGGGCTGTTTTCCGCGCGCGGCTACAACATCGAATCGCTGACCGTCGCCGCCACCCAAGACCCCACGCTGTCGCGGATGACCCTCGTCACCTCAGGCAGCGACGAGATCATCGAGCAAATCACCAAGCAGTTGAACAAGCTGATCGACGTGGTCAAGCTGATCGACATCTCCGAATCCGCCCACATCGAGCGCGAGCTGATGATGGTCAAAACCCGCGCCGTCAACGAAATGCGCGAGGAGATCAAGCGCCTGACCGACATCTTCCGCGGCAACATCCTCGACGTGACCCCCACCAGCTACGTCATCGAAATCACCGGCGAAAAGTCCAAGCTCGACGCTTTTTTAAATACCGTCGGCGAGGACAACATCATCGAAGTGGTGCGCTCGGGCACCACCGGCATTTTGCGCGGGGAGCGGGGGTTGGCAGTTTAGCAAGGCTCTAAAAGCCCTCTTCCTTTGGGAGAGGGTTTAGGTGGGGGCAATTCCTAGGTACTCACATGAACCCGTGAGGATACAATGAAAGTCGTCACTTATTCCCATGCGCGCAATGCGCTCAAATCGGTTTTGGATGGCGTGCAGCAAGACGCCGATGTCACTGTCATCAGCCGCCGCCCCGCCGAAGGCGATGCCGTTGTCATGTCGCTCGACTACTACAACAGCATGATGGAAACCCTGCATCTGCTCTCCACGCCCGCCAACGCCGAAGCTTTGGCGCGGGCCATCCGGCAGGACAAGGCAGGGCAAGTGAGGTAGGGTGCGCATCGCGCACCTTTTCCAATATCCGCATTCGTTAAGGTGCGCGGTGCGCACCCTACGCAACTTCTTAAAAATGCTGGATGCCGTCTGGTACGCGCAGGACGGGGCGACATCCCAGACGCTTGAAACTTTATCAACCATAAAACAAAGGCCACCATGAAAATCAATCACTCCGAATATACAATATCTGAAATTATAGACATGATAGAAAGAAATGAAGTTATCGTAAACAAGGAGTATCAAAGAAGCGCGGGCATATGGCCACCTTATGCGCAGTCTTACTTTATTGACACGATATTAGAAGGATTCTCTTTTCCAAAAATTTATTTCTATCAAAATCTTGACAAAAAAACCAGAAAACCAATAAAAGAAATTGTAGATGGTCAACAGAGACTTCATGCTATCAAGGAATTTGTTGGTAATAATATAAGGATTGGGGGAGCATCAAAGAATCATTCTGGAAAAAAATTCGACGACTTAGCCGAAGAGAAGCAGAATGACTTCTTAATGTATAGCGTACCAACAGATGTTATTCTGTCAGCATCGCGAAGCGAATTGTTGGAAATGTTTCGTCGGATAAATGCTTACACGGCACCGCTAAACGAGGCAGAAAAACGTAATTCTGTTTATCAGGGGGACTTCAAGTGGTTTATAACAGAGCTGTGCGACAAGTTTTCGCCGACCCTGGAGGAATTCAAAATATTAACAGACAAACAAATAATTCGCATGGCGGACGCAGAGCTTTTTACCGATTTGGCGCTTGTGCTGGACGTTGGTATAAAAAGTAAATCCTCAACCCAGCTTGGAGGCATCTATAAAAAATATAATGATGGATTCGCAAACAAAGATGCATGGATGAAAATTTTTGAATCATTTTTTGATCTTGTGCATAGCGAATTGTCCGCACTAAAACCAACATTCATTTTTAAACCCTACGTTTTTTATTCCGTCTTTGCCGCTTTTGTCCATGCTAAATTTGGAATCACAAATGGTGAAAGAGATATAGGCCATGCATCTATCGGCACGTATTTTAATAACAGAGACAAGATGGTTGAATATTTATCAAGACTTGCCGAGGCACATGAATTACAGACTGAAACCGGCGAATTCTCGGAATATGTAAAAGCCTGCCTAAACACCACCACCAAAGAAGCCCAAAGAAAAACTCGGACCTACTTTATTTATAAAGCACTAATTTAAATGAACTGTTTTCGATCTTTATATAAAGATTTTATGGGAAAAATCTCCATTTACGAGGACAGATCTGAGGAAATCATTTTAAAATACAACACTATTGCAACGCATGAATTCAAGTACTTGAGCGAGGGAATAATTAGTGACGCGTGGCAATCATGGTGTTGCTTTTGTCGCTCAGTTATTCATTACTCATGCAATGGAGCAACAAGAAGAAATGGCACGGTAATCCAGAAACGAAACACTCTAAACTCATGGCAAAGAATCGGCTATGAAGCGGCTCACGCAGCAAGTCCGCGCATAAAGCCGAATGGGGTGTTAACTCATATACGGAACGAACCAACATGGGGCGATATTTCCAAAATTATTGACATAATAAACACATTAAATCCAAACAACAAGTCACAACTAAATACTGCTTTTGGTCTTCCAATCTTTGGCCCGAAGCATATGCAAATAATACGCAACGCATGCCAGCACAAAAATCAAGAGACGATGACCGAAGCCAGAAGGGTGTACAGCTATTATTCAGCCAGAACCAACAACCCCCCCTCTTTTATAATTCGTGAAATTGATAACAGCAAAACATCTTTTGTGATTCACTCATGGCTTGATGATATTAAAATAATTGCAGAAAACAGCACAAGTTAACCAACCAACCGTCTAGATATTATCGTTCCCACGCTCCGCGTGGGAACGCCGCCCCGGACGCTCCGCGTCCCGGCACTGCCGACCAAACAAATATAACCGGCGACAACACGCGACGCGGAGCGTCGCCAGATGCGTTCCCACGCGGAGCGTGGGAACGATGCCCAAACTCGACAACCGACGCGAGGCCGACTATGCGATGGGAAGAAGTCTGCGAACACCCCAGCCTTCGGGATTTGCCTTTCAAGATCGAATTGAACGAGCATGGGGAAATCGTCATGAATGCCGTGAAAGTCATTCACTCCTTGTACCAAGGGGAGATCGAGTTTCTGTTGCGCTCTTTGCTGAAAACCGGCAAGACGCTGCCCGAATGCGCGATCAAAACCGAGCGCGGCACGAAGGTGGCCGATGTCGCCTGGGCCAGCCCGGACAGGGTGAGAACCATCAAATATGAAACGGAATGTTCCATCGCGCCGGAAATCTGCGTGGAGGTGCATTCTTCAAGCAATACAGATGATGAGATGGATGAAAAGCGCAGACTGTACTTTGCCAGTGGTGCCATTGAAGTTTGGCTGTGCAAGGGCGGGGCTATGAGCTTCTATGGCCTGGACGGAAAAATGGAAAGATCGTCGTTGGTTCCTGGGTTTCCATTAAAAATAGAAATCGAGGCATAAGGCGAAGCAAAGCCACAGCTTGAAATACCCGGCATCGTCACGAAAATGCTTGGCCCTAGTTTTGCGCAACCCCGCAGATTGCCATCCATGGACGCTAGATTCCGGCATCCCTACCGGAATGACAGGGCTTCGGGCCAAGCTGAGCCATGCAGGTCGGGCAACGTCTTTTTGCTGCCCGACATCCCCTCGGCGGTTTACCAAAATGGTGAAAATGTCGGGCGACGATAAAGCCGTCGCCCGACCTACGAACACCTCACTTTAGAGAACCACAATGCTGTCCTTAAAAATTGAATACGATGTGCCGGAAGACCGTGGCTTGCACATTCAATTGCCTGTGGAAATACAACCTGGCAAGCATGAAATCGTGGTAGTCGTAGATAATGTCTTGTGGGGCAATGAAGCTTCATCTGACCGGGACTCCACAAACGTAACTAATGCCCTGTCCCGGCAAAAAGAAGCGGACAACCGTGATGCAAACTCTCCCAAGATAAATCCGGCTGATATTGTTATGGCATCCGGCTTCATTGGCTGCGGCGAAGCCGACCCGTTGCTTTCAGAAAACTACAAAGCAAAATTGACGGAGCATCTGAGAGAAAAGCATGGTGATCGCTGACACCGGTTTTTTGGTAGCCTTGGCGAATAGCCGTGACAAGCACTATAAAATCGCCAAAAATACCGGTTCATCGAACTATCCGAACAGGGTGAAAGCTTTATCACGACTTGGCCGGTCATGACGGAAACCTGCCATTTGCTGCTGCGCGAATTGGGGCACACGGCGCAAACCAAATTCATGGAGAACTACCAAAAAGGCGCTTTCGCGGTTTTTGACCTCCGCCGTGAAAATTCCGGTAGGATTGGAGCGCTGATGGAAAAATACGCTGATTTACCGATGGATCTGGCGGACGCTTCGCTGGTTATTCTGGCTGAACATCTTGGACATGGCCGCATCCTATCTACTGACCAGAGGGATTTTTAGGCGTATCGTTGGAAGCAACGCGAACCTTTTCGGAATTTGCTCCTGCAGTGACGAATAGCAAGCACGGGCGGCGCGGAAAGCAAAGCGCGCGCCCTCCCCCGCAGGCTCGAAGCCACCGCCGCCGCCTAGCCCGCATTCCCAACGCAAAACGCCGGAATGCGGTAAAATGGCCCGGTGTCATCACCGTTTCACAATGACCGTTCTACAGTTAGAGACAAAAAGAGGAATCACATGCAGGTTTACTACGACAAAGACGCCGACCTTTCCATCATCCAGGGCAAGAAGGTCGCCATCATCGGCTACGGTTCGCAGGGCCACGCCCACGCGCTGAACCTGAAGGAATCCGGCGTCGAGGTCATCGTCGCGCTGCGTCCAGGCTCGACATCCGCCGTCAAGGCGCAAAATTCCGGGCTGACGGTGCTGGCCATCGCCGACGCGGTGAAGGCCGCCGACGTGGTCATGGTGCTGGCCCCGGACGAGCACCAGGCCAAGCTGTACGCCACGGACATCGAGCCGAACATCAAACAGGGCGCGGCGCTGGCCTTCGCGCACGGCTTCAACATCCATTTCGAGCAGATCCAGCCGCGCGCCGACCTGGACGTCATCATGATCGCGCCGAAAGGCCCGGGCCACCTGGTGCGCTCCACCTACACCCAAGGCGGCGGCGTGCCCAGCCTGATCGCGGTGTTCCAGGACGCCTCGGGCCGCGCCAAGGAGATCGCGCTGTCCTACGCCTCGGCCAATGGCGGCGGCCGCGCCGGCATCATCGAGACCAGCTTCCGCGAAGAGACCGAGACCGACCTGTTCGGCGAGCAGGCGGTGCTGTGCGGCGGCGCGACGGCGCTGGTGCAGGCGGGCTTCGAGACGCTGGTCGAGGCCGGCTACGCGCCGGAAATGGCCTACTTCGAGTGCCTGCACGAGTTGAAGCTGATCGTGGATCTGATGTATGAAGGCGGCATCGCCAACATGCGCTACTCGATCTCCAACACGGCGGAATACGGCGATTTGACCCGTGGCCCGCGCGTGGTGACCGGCGAGACGAAAAAGGAGATGAAGAAGATCCTGACGGAAATCCAAAACGGCGAGTTCGCCCGCGAATTCATCCTGGAGAACCAGGGCGGCGCGGCGACTTTGAAGGCCAAGCGCCGCCTGGGCCGCGAACACCAGATCGAGCAGGTGGGCGCGAAGCTGCGCGACATGATGCCTTGGATCAAGGCCAACAAGATCGTCGACAAGACCAAAAACTAGGCGCCAGCCCTCTCCCCGGCCCCTCCCCTCGCCGAGGGGGGGAACCTAAGGACTTTCTCTGCCGGCGAAGAGGGCGGCCCTTTTGTGTTCTGACAATGCCTTAAAGCGAGCCATGAGCGAAGAACCCCATCCCACCCCAAATCCCCGTCGCGGCATCTACTTGCTGCCGAACCTGTTCACCACCGCCGCGCTGTTCGCCGGTTTCTACGCCGTCACGGCGGCTTTGAACCAAAACTTCCAGTTGGCGGCCATTTCCATTTTCGTGGCGATGATCCTGGACGGGCTAGACGGCCGCGTCGCCCGCATGACCAACACGCAAAGCGCGTTCGGGGCCGAATACGACAGCATGGCCGACATGATCTCCTTCGGCGCGGCCCCCGCGCTGGTGATGTATGTGTGGTCGCTGGCGAGCCTGGGCAAGCTGGGCTGGGTGGCGGCCTTCGTCCATTGCGCCGGGGCGGCGCTGCGGCTGGCCCGCTTCAACACCCAGATCGGCAAGGCGGACAAGCGTTTTTTCCAGGGCCTGCCCAGCCCTTCCGCCGCCGCCATCCTGGCCGGCTTCATCTGGCTTTGCGTGGACGCCGGCGTTTCCGGCGCCAACCTGGTGTATGTCGCCGTCGGGCTGACCATCGCCACCGGGCTGCTGATGGTCAGCAACTTCCGCTATTACAGCTTCAAGGACGTGGACTTGCGCGGCCGCGTGCCGTTCCTCAAGGCCATCGTGGTCATGCTCGCCTTTGCCATCGGCTTCGCCCACCCCCCCTTGACATTGTTCCTATTTTTCCTAGGCTATGCCATTTCAGGGCCGGCGTTGACGCTGATCATGCTCCGGCGCAAGCGCCTTGAACGCAAGACTTAAAACCTCCCTTTCAGACTCCTCGAGGAACAACCATGTCTCGTTGGAAAGCGGCCGCCATTCATTTCAGCATCAGCCTAGCCGTGTTGCTGACCATTGCCTCGGCGATGGCAGCCACTTGGTTTCCCCCCTTGCTGGCCTGGGCCGACGGCCTGCTGGGAATCATCGGCATCCTGTACGCCGTCGATGTCAGCGTCGGCCCTTTGCTGACCTGGGTGGTGTTCAAAACAGGAAAGCCCAGCCTCAAATTCGACTTGAGCGTGATCGTCCTGCTGCAAGTGCTGGGCCTGGGCTATGGCCTGCACATCCTGTATGAGGCGCGGCTGGTTTATGTCGTGTTCGTGGTGGACTCTTTCCATCCCGTCAGGGCCGTGGACATTCCCCCGGAAAACTGGGAAAAAGCGGTCAAGAACCGGTACGGGACGCTGCCTTTGAGCGGCCCCGAGACGGTCGCCGTGGACATGCCCAAAGATGCCGCCAAAAAACTCGACCTCTCGCTTAAAGCCCTCTCGGGCGGGGCCGACGTGCAGCAATATCCCGAATACTACCAGCCCTATGCGCAAGCCAGCCGGGACGTCCTCGCCCGGGCTTTGCCGCTGAAGAAGCTGATAGACCGCGACGAGCCGACCCGCGCCAAGCTCGCCGACTGGCTGGCACGGCAAAAGCGGGAGGCCCCCAGCGTGAAATATGTGCCGCTGTACGCGAAAAAACACGACCTCACGGTGCTGGTCGACGGCGGCACGGCGGAAATCCTCGACACCCTGGCCATCGATCCTTCCTGAAAACGGCGCTGGACGGCGGCGGGACACCGTTGTATAGTCTTGCCATGAACCACGTGACACCCTCCGCCAGCCTCCGTCCCACGGGCTTAGACCGCCGCCTTTCCGCAGGCGCGCTTCGCCGCGCCCTGCCGCTGCCCCGTGCGGGCAAATAACGTCGTCCTTAATCCCTGCTGAAAAAAACCATCCCGACGAACATTTTGCGGCGCCCCGGCCTATGGGGCGGCGGCTTACCCTGGAGCTTTCCATGAGCGACAAACTCATCATTTTCGACACCACCCTCCGCGACGGCGAGCAAAGCCCTGGAGCCTCCATGACCCGCGAGGAAAAGATCCGCATCAGCAAGGCGCTGGAGCGCCTCCGGGTCGATGTCATCGAGGCCGGCTTTCCGGCCGCAAGCCAAGGCGACTTCGAGGCGGTCGCGGGCGTGGCCCGCGCCGTCAAGGAAACCACGGTGTGCGGGCTGGCCCGCGCGCTGGACAAGGACATCGACCGCGCCGGCGAGGCGTTGAAAGAAGCTCGCAGCTCGCGCATCCACACCTTCATCGCCACCTCGCCGATCCACATGAAGGCCAAGCTGAACATGAGCCCCGACCAGGTGGTCGAGCATGCCGTGCGGGCGGTGAAGCGGGCGCGGCAATACACCGACAATGTGGAATTTTCCCCGGAAGACGCCGGCCGCTCGGAGGAGGACTTCCTCTGCCGCATCCTGGAGGCGGTCATCGCGGCCGGCGCGCGGACGCTGAACATCCCCGACACCGTCGGCTACGCCATGCCGGAGCAGTTCGGCCGGCTCATCCGCCAGTTGCGCGAGCGCATCCCCAACGCCGACCAGGCGGTCTTTTCGGTGCATTGCCACAACGACCTTGGCCTGGCCGTGGCCAACTCCCTGTCCGCCGTCATGAACGGCGCGCGCCAGGTGGAATGCACTATCAACGGCCTGGGCGAGCGCGCCGGCAACGCCGCGCTGGAGGAAATCGTCATGGCGGTGAAAACCCGCAAGGACTTCTTCCCCTGCCACACCGGCGTCGACACGCGGGAAATCGTCCCCTGCTCGAAGCTGGTCTCCAGCATCACCGGCTTCCCGGTGCAGCCGAACAAAGCCATCGTCGGCGCCAACGCCTTCGCCCACGAATCCGGCATCCACCAGGACGGCGTGCTGAAGAGCCGCGAGACTTACGAAATCATGCAGGCCGAAGACGTCGGCTGGAGCGCCAACCGCATGGTGCTGGGCAAGCTCTCGGGCCGCAACGCCTTCCGCACCCGCATGGCGGAACTGGGCGTGGAGTTCAAGAGCGAGGCGGAGCTCAATGCCGTGTTCACCCGCTTCAAGCACCTCGCCGACAAAAAGCAGGAAATCTTCGACGAGGATTTGCAGTCCTTGCTGAACGAGGCCGACGCCGAATCCGCCGAGGAGGAGTTCGTCAAACTGGTGGCGCTGCAAGTCTGCTCGGCCACCGGGGAAACCCCCAACGCCTCAGTGACGATTTCGCTGGACAACGAGGAGCGCACCGGCACCGGCACGGGCGGCGGCGCGGTGGACGCTAGCCTCAAGGCCATCGAGTCCCTAGTCCACACCGGGGCCGACTTGACCCTTTATTCGGTCAACAACATCACCAGCGGCACCGACGCCCAAGGCGAAGTGACCGTGCGGCTGGAAAAAGGCGGGCGCATCGTCAACGGCCAAGGCGCGGACACCGACATCGTCATCGCCTCCGCCAAAGCCTACATCAACGCCGTCAACAAACTGCTGGCCCGGCAGACCCGCACCCACCCGCAGACGGGCGACGTTTAAACCGACCATGGGCATGGCGGAGCAGACACGGCTGGCGTATCTTGCGGCCATGGGCGTCCAGGCGTGGAACCTGCGCCTGGTGGCCCCGCCGCTTGCCCCTCCGACCGGCACGGCAGAGGCCGGGGCGGCCGGCCCGGCCCTGGACGCCCTTGACGAAGCAGGGCCCATCCCGGCAAATACTGCCGACCCAAGCAATGACCCCACCCCCCCCCGGCAGACCGGCCAGGAACCGCCTGTCTTGAAGCCAGCCCTCCGCCACGCCCCAGGCAGCCTATTTGAGGACGAAAATCCAAGGCCACTCCCGGCAACCGCCCCGTCCTGCGGCTGGGACGAATTGCAAGCCCAAGTCAAAGCCTGCACCCTGTGCCCGCTGCACCAAACCCGCACGCAAACCGTGTTCGGCGTCGGCGACCCGGACGCCGACTGGATGGTGGTCGGCGAAGCGCCGGGCGAACAGGAGGATTTGCAGGGCGAGCCCTTCGTCGGCAGGGCCGGGCTGCTGCTCAACGAAATGCTGCGGGCCATGGGCCTGGCGCGGGAACAAGTCTTCATCGCCAACATCCTCAAATGCCGCCCGCCGAAAAACCGCGACCCGCAGCCTGACGAGGTGGCGGCCTGCGAAAACTATCTAAAACAGCAACTGGCCCTGGTGCGGCCCAAAATCATCCTGGCCGTGGGCCGCGTCGCCGCGCAAAACCTGTTGAAAACCACCACGCCGATAGGCAAACTGCGCGGCAGCGTCCGCGATTACCAAGGCGTCCCGTTGGTCGTCACCTACCATCCTGCCTATTTGCTGCGCTCGCCGCTGGAAAAACGCAACGCCTTCGACGACCTCCGCCTGGCCCTGCGCACCTACCGCCAAATACCTTGAAAAAAAACATAAGGGGGTTCTTCCGACATGTCCGGCTTATTCGACGCCTTGAGGAGATGGATCGTGTACGACGCCGATAAAGAGTTCTACGCCAAGTTCAACCCCAGCCTGGTGGAAGCCGCCGAACTGGAATTTCGGCCCATGCGCAAAGGCGACCTCAAGGCCATCGCCGCCATCGAAGAGACCGCCTACGAGTTTCCGTGGGAGCCGTCCACCTTCAAAGACTGCCTCAGCGTGGGCTATTGCTGCTGGGTCGGGGAAAAACTGGGCCAGGTCGTCTGCTACGGCATCCTGACCGTCGGCGCGGGCGAGTCCCACATCCTCAACATCTGCATCGCCCCGGCCATGCAAGGCCGCGGCTACGGCCGCAAGATGATGGAAAAGCTCATGGCCGTGGCGAAAAGCCACCGCGCCGAAATGATCATCCTCGAAGTGCGCCCGTCCAACACCCGCGCCGTCAAGCTCTACCACGACCTGGGCTTCAATGAGATCGGCATGCGCAAGGGGTATTACCCGGCGAAGAAGGGGCGCGAGGACGCGACGGTGATGGCGAGGATGCTTTAGGCTATGCACCGATAACATCCCTCAAAGGGATGTTATCGGTTAGGGGTTACAGCGTTTTTATAATTGATTAGTTACCCATCATTATAGATACATAAGCAGTGATTGCATAAATTTGCTATACTGTAAATCATAAAATTAAAATCTTTTTTGTCCCAATGGACTGGGCAAGCCA